>ENA-UEPN01001813-UEPN01001813.1-human-gut-metagenome-genome-assembly--contig:-NODE-1813-length-10551-cov-3.894214_pt1 | contig 10551 bp, 6 predicted proteins | sample MGYA00242897_ERZ507910 | MGnify/ENA primary metagenome ERZ507910 (study PRJEB26167, sample SAMN06115525) | human gut metagenome | host: Homo sapiens | place: China:Jiangxi | collected 2015-08-20...
ATATCTCCACTTGTTTGAGCCATACCTGTAGTTTTTATTTTATTAACAGCCCAACCTCTAATTTCGAAATTAGCTAAGCTTTGTGTATTAAGATTAGGATCATAAGCACACTCTATTTCTAATCCATACCAATTGTTTGCTTTATATCCAGAGCTAACAAACTCGTTTCCTAAAAATGTACCTTCTGTACTTGCTATATATGAAGATTTTTCTGAACGATTTATGGGTATAGAAATTTCTTCCATAAAGTTGAATAGACTGGTAGTTTTGTCTGTACGGATTCCCCAAAAGGCCTCTGAACTACCTAAGCCTGCTGATGAAGCTATTTCATAAAAGAAAAAACGGAGTAATCCTGTATATTTGTGGTATAAAGCAAAATATTTTGTAGGAGTACTTTCGGTTATATTGCTATAAATGAGTTCCCAGCCATTTTCTCTAGAATAATATCGATTTGCATATATTGGATCAGAAGCATTCTCGTCTAACCATGTTGAAGGAATTCCTAGATTATTGCTGCTACCTTTTTTCCATGGAATTCCCATGGTAGTTATGGTATGTGTAAATGGGTTTATAGTTTCAATGTCATTTATACGGTCCCAATCAAAGTAATTATCAAAAGCAGAACGATTACTTGGTGGATTATTGGGGTGGGTGGTTATTATGTCATTGGTAAAGGTGTCATCACAACTATTAAATAAACATGAAGCAAAGATGAATAATAATAAGGATTTTCTCATATCTTTATGTATTTTATATAGTTAATTTCTCTTTAAGTTAGGGAGTGATAATACTCCCTAACTTAAAGAGAAGGATTTATTGATTTGGATTTTATCAATTTGTGTTGACTATTATTTCAGATATTCTGGTGTTTGTACAATATTAGAATTAGCATTAATTTCTTTTTGAGGAATAGGTAATATTGTACGATAATAGTTTCTGTCGAAATCCATAGATGTTTTTTCGTCAGCGAAATGCACTACCTCTTTCATCATATCGTCTGTTTCGTTAATACGAATTACTCGTAAGTTATTACGTAATAAGTCAAACATGCGGTGCCCTTCACCAATGAGTTCTTTCCTGCGTTCTTCTAGAACATCATCAAGGGTAACCTTTGCGGGCATCGTATAGTCCGGATTTCCTCGGAGTGCAATGGCTTTCAGGTATTTTGCAGCTTTTGTTGCATCTCCGTTTTTCACGGCTGCTTCGGCTGCATTTAAGTAAGTTTCGGAAAGACGTACTATAGGAATATTGGCATCCATAATATTTTCTCCAGGTTGTGGTTGATACTTATTCAAATACATTACTTTTTTGTCTTGATTAACTAATAACTTAATGCGTACATCATTAGGCGTTTCTAACAGATGGTGATAAAAACTGACTGTAATGCACATATCTTGATATCCTTTTGGAGAAGTTAGATATCCCATACTTTCATTGCCGGGGCTTTCGGTAGTAGTATTGACTATTTCGAAGAGAATTTCTCCCGGATTTGCTTCGGAGGCTTCCGTACCCCATACAGTGGGATATTCTTCGGTATTCCATAATTGGTATTTATTGGCTTCCGATCCTTTTATTGCTTCTTCTGCAGCTTGTAAAGCTTCACTGTTCTTCCCCATATACAGATATGCCCGACTTAACAAAGTTAATGTGGCCCATTTACTGATTTTACCTTTCTTATTTAAGGATAAATCTTTTTGATTCAAACTAGTACCTGACCATGAATATGTGGGTATCATTAAACTAGCCGCATTCTTTAAGTCTTTGATTATTTGATCATAACATTCAGCTACAGTGTTACGTGAAGGTTTACTGTCGGCAGTGGCTGATGCTGAAGTGATGATAGGTACTCCTAAAGAGGCTCCGTTATCTTTTAAATAAGTATATCCGAAGAAGCGCGTAAGGTCAAAAAGGGCCAGACCACGTATTGCTAATGCTTGTCCTTCCAAATCATTGCGGAAGATATGCTCATCTTCATCGTTTGGAAGAATTTCGATATTGTCAATGCCGTCTAAAATTACATTACAGTTTTGAATGATGGAATAAAGATATGACCAGTGTGTACTTGGTCCATTTGCAGGTAACCAATCCATTTGGTAATAGTGAGCTGTTCTACAAGTTGATTGTACAGCTTGCATGTCATCTCCTGTTACATCTCCGTAGTAGATTAAACGCCCGGAATACGCATAGGCATTACGCATTGTCGCATAAATGGCGTTTAGTGAATAATCAATGTCGGAGAGAGATTTGATACTCGTTTCTGTTGGAATTTGTGTGGACGGTTCTAAATCCAACCAATCGTTTCCACATGAAGTAAACAATCCGATGGATAAGACTATTGATAAAAAATTATGTAATGTTCTCATATTGTTGTTTTTTAGTGGTTAAAAATTGATGTTGAGACCAAAAGTAACGGTTTTTAAAGGCGGTGTGGTTTGAGTTGCACTACCGGCACTAACAGCTTCAGGATCATAATTGTCATAGGCCGCCCATGTCCATAAATTGCTTGCTGATGCATAAAAACGAACATTTCCTATATTGATTTTATTTGTCCATTCTTTAGGTAACGTAATGCCGAATGTGATATTTTTTAAGCGGAAATAATCAGTACTGTGGATACGGCGGCTACTTGTTATTTTATGCATTGATACAGAAGATGATTTACCCGGCATATATACTTCTATATTGGTTTGATCACCTGAGTTTTTCACGATAATAAATCTGAATGTTTGCATAGGAATCGTAACCGCCATGTTCTGTCTTTTGTGCCCAAGTATCATAAGAATATCCTCCGAATTGATAGGAGAATAAGAAATTTAAATCAAGCCATTTATAACGCAATGAATTAGAGATACCTCCGTTAACAGTTGGTTCTGCATGTTTATAAGGAATGAATTGTGCATTTTTAGAGTTCTCGGTAATTTCTTTTATATAATTTCCGTTCTCATCCAATTCATTGGTATAGAATAGAGGATTTCCTGTTTCAGGATTGATGCCCGCAAATTCTTGTACATAGAATGTACGATAAGAACTTCCTACTTTGTGTATTTGGGTTCCACTGACAATTTGTGTCTGTTCGCCATCTAATTTTACAACTTTATTGGAGTTATGACCTAAATTGAAAGTTGTATTCCAGTTAAAGTCTTTTATTTTAATATTAGTGGAATTAATAGTTAATTCAATACCTTTATTTTTCACTTCACCTATATTCATTAAATAACTACTAAATCCTGTTGTCATGGATACAGGACAGTCCATTAATAAGTTTTTAGTTGTACGGGTATAATATTCAATCGTGAAGTTCAGACGATCCCAAAAACCAAAATCCAAGCCAATATTCATATTATAATTGGTTTCCCATTTCAGATTAGGATTTGCAATTTGGGACATTTGAATACCGGGTTGCTCCAAGTAACCACCACTAATGGAGCTTAATCCCATATAGCCGAAATAATCAGAAGGAAGAGTACCGTTTACACCGTATGATGCTCTTATACGCAAGTCTGTCAACCAATCTTTTACAGGTTGCATAAATTCTTCTTCAATAGTACGCCATGCTCCGGATACAGACCAAAATGTTCCCCAACGATTGTCACGGTGCAAACGTGAACTGCCATCAACACGAAAACTAGCTCCTAGATAATATTTATTTTTGTAATCGTAATTCAAACGGCTTAAATAGGATACCAGTCTGTACCTTGAATCACTTCCCCCTACAGATACTGTTTTCATTCCATTACTAATGGCATGTTTGTCGGGAGTTGTAAAATTGTAAGCTTCCCCTGATAAATAGTCATTGTAGGTATCATCAATTTCATATCCGGCAAGAAAGTCCAAATGATGAATGTTGTTGAAAGTAGTTAAATAGCTTAAGGTGTTACTCCATACCATTTTTTTATATTCTCTTATGCGTTTTACTACTTCTCCATTTTCATCTTCACCGTTGGAAGTACGTGGGTCATACCATTTCTCACCTTTTACAGTAGTGTAATCATAACTGAATGTTGTTTTGAATTTCAGATTTTTTATGATTTCGTATTCGGCATAAAGCGTATTGAATGCGCGTAGCATTTTTTCATGTTTATAATCGTATTCAGCTGATAATTTGGGGTTGCGGTCATTGGCTTTACGAATAAATTTACGATTCCAACTGCCATCTTCATTGTAGACCGGATCTGAAGGAGTAGCCCAATTACGTGAGGAATAGAAAGGAGATGTATAAGTGAATCCTTCGTCATAAACACTCTGATTTACATTTGAGAAAAGTATCTTGGCGCCTACAGTCAATTTGTCTGTTGCACTGAAATCTGCGTTCAAACGCCCTGTTACACGTTCCAAACCGGAACCTTGTACAATACCGTTCTGCTTCATATATGATAAAGAAGAGTAATATTTAAATTTATCGCTGCCACCGGCTAGTGATGCTTCATAGGTAGAATGATGTCCCTTTTGGAAAAGCTCTTTATTCCAGTCTGTGAAACCACACCATGGAATTGGAGCATATTTATCGATTTGCCCATCTGCATAAGTTTTACTTTGTGACATTAGCTCTTCCTCTGATATATTAGGATTTTTATCAGCTAGTTTACGTTGTTGATATAATATCAATCCATTGTAAATATATTCACGTCGTTCTTCTCCCCCCATAACTGGGCGATAATCCATTGCGAAATCATTGCTACCCCAGTCTGCTTTTAATGAAATTTGTGCTTTTCCGCTTTTTCCTTTCTTGGTGGAGATTAAAATAACTCCATTTGCAGCACGTGAACCATAAAGGGAGGCTGCTGCAGCATCTTTTATTACTGTAATATTTTCAATATCCGAGTTGTTTAATGTAGACATTATGTCAAATCCGGAGTCGGAGCTGGTAGCAGCAACAGAACCGGATTGGACGGGAACACCATCGATTACGTATAGTGGAGAATTGCTTGCATTGAAAGAACCCATACCACGAATACGGATAGAAGTGGAGGCACCAGGCTGACCTGAACTGGAAGTGACTTGTACTCCGGGAGCATTACCTTCTAGCAAACTGGAGAATGAAACTACGGGTAAATCTTTTAATTCTCCTGTCTTCACAGTAGAAGCAGAACCTGCGTATGCCGATTTCTTGAAAGTACCATAACCGGTAACACCCACTTCTTCCATAACATTATTATCAGGAGCCATGACTACTTTCAGTATCTTTCCGGCAGTGGCTTTTATTTCCTGCTTGCCATAACCTATATAGGAGATAATCAAAGTGGCAGGTATACGGTCTACATCTAATGAGAAGTGCCCGTCCAAATCTGTAGTAGTTCCATTCGTAGTACCTTTGACTAAGATATTCGCTCCAATAATAGGTTCTCCCGTCTCATCCAGTACTGTACCGGTTAATGTTGTTTTCTGTTGAGGAACAGCAGACTTTTTTTCTTCAATTTGCTTGATAGCAATAACGCCGTTGTGAACTGAATAGGTCAAACCGCTATTCATAAGACATTTATCAAGCACATTGGCTATTTTTTCGTTATTTACATTTAGGTTTTGGACTTTTATTTGTTTTACATCATTGGTGCTGTATACAAAAGTAAAGTCGGTTTGTCTTTGGATTTCCCAAAGAATTTCACTCAACGTGGCATTCTTGAATGAGGCTGTGACAGTGGCTTGTGCAAACACTTTGTTGGCAGCCTGCATAAAACCTGTGGTAATGATACAGAAAAATAGGAACGTAATCCACAAACGTTTACTACTTTTACCGTGATTGGTGTAGTTGTGTTTTTTGTCCATAATACATCATTTTTATTAGTTATAGAATGTGATTGTTTTGTTATTGACTTTTACGTGTACTTTTTGAGTCTCTTCCAACAAACGTACAAATGGAGTGATTTCCGAATACCGATCTACATTGCATCCGAAGCGTAGGTCTTTTATTTTCTCATTGGCAAAAATTACTTCCATGTCATACCAGCGTGATAGTATTTTCATGATATCTTCCAATCGCTGGTCTTTGAAATGAATTTTTCCTTTTATCCATGAGGTATAAAATCCGGCATCTACCATGCGTATCTGTATGCTGCTGTTTCCGAGGCTGATGGTAGCTTGCTGGGAAGGCTTTAAAATACAGCTTTCTCCAGTTTCTGTATTTACTTTGACAGAACCGTTTACCAAAGTTGTCTGATACTCTTCCTGTGGATAAGCAGAGATGTTGAATGTGGTTCCCAACACTTCTACTTGCATGCCTTGAGTGCATACTATAAATGGTTGCCCTGTTTTGCAGACTTCAAAATAGGCCTCGCCTTCCAGTTCCACTTTGCGTGGACCGTTATCAAATGTCACAGGAAAGCGGAGACTGGTCATTGCGTTCAGATGCACTTTTGTTCCATCACTTAACAATAGAGCATATTCTCCACCTCGTGGAGTTTCCACTTTATTATATACAGGCTTGTTTTTTGGGACTGTTTTTGATGTTACTTGGTAATTCAGCATTGTAGAGTCCATGTGGACTCGGGCTCCGTCTATTTTCTCAAGCAGACTCTCTGTTTCTTTATTTATATGGATTGTCTGGCCGTCCTCCAATGTCAGAATAGCTTGGGATTCCCCAGGTAGAATGGATTGTGCGATGAACTGTTTGTCCGAAAGAGAAACGGGCGAGGTGAATTTCATGGAAATACTTACAAAAAGGACAGGTAACAGAATGATTGCGGCATAACTTACTATTTTGATATATCTGCTTCTGTTATTATTTCTTTTGATTCGCTTTTCCACTTCTTTCCATCCGGATGAAGGATTGAATGCCGTATTTTTCCGGAAATGTTGCTTTTGGTTTTCTTCATCACAAATTTTCTTGAATAAAATCTCGTGCGCTGTAGATTCTTCTCTCCAAGCAGTTAGTTTTATTGTTTCTTCCGGGGTTATTTCTTCCGACAGATACCTTGCTATGAGGTTGGCTATATAGAAATCTTGTTTTATCATATTTTGACCTGTTTTTTATCTCTTTTATAATAAAACAGGTCTGTTTGAAATTTGGGTGAATAATAAAACGACTTTTTTTGAAAAAAAACAAATTAATGTCTTTTTATATAAAGAACAAGAGGAAGTAATAGTAGTCTTTCAAGTTCTCTCTGAGTTTCTTGTAGGCTATTTTCTTTAATGTATGGACTGTTTCTGTAGATATGTTTAGTCTGTCTGCTATTTCTGCGTTTTTTTTCCCTTCCAGAGATAGTTGCATAATGGCGTTCATTTGGTCAGGTAATTTATTTATGGCTTCAGAAACGATACGATAAGTTTCCTCTTCAACGATTGCATCGTGAAAAAAGGAATCCTTTTTCTTTTCGATGACATTTTGAGCGTATTCATATACTACTTTTGAATGCTCCAGTTCGTTGAGTGCTTTATTGCGTACAGCTGTATATAAAAATGCTTTTACCTGATGCAGATAAAAAAAATCTTCTCTTATTTGCCATAGTTTGGCAAATGAATCTTGTACAATATCTGCTGAAGTTTCTTGGTTTTCTGTATATTGATTGGCAAATAAGCATAGAGTTACATAATATTTATTGAAAATATCATGAAACCCTTGCTCATTAAGCTTAATACTTATAGTTGTATGAGAAGTTCCCGCTGCCACCTTTGCTTTTAATTTTCTCTAATTTTAGTGCGAATATAGAGAAAATTAATTAAAAACAGCCTCTTATTCTATTAAAATATTATTTTAAGTCTACTACAGTAATACCTGCCCCACCAAATTGTACGTGTTCGTCTTGATAGTGTGCTACTCCTGGAACACTTCCCAAATAGCTGCGAATCAGGGTGCGCAGTATGCCTGTACCTGTTCCGTGAAGGATACGTACACGGTCTATTCCCAATAGTATGGCATCATCGATAAAATAAGTTACTGCCTGTATCGCTTCATCGCCACGCATACCGCGTACATCAATATCTTGTTTGAAATTTAGTTTCTTTTCATATACCCGATCTTGTGTTTCACTGCTGACGAAGGTACTTTTTACCATTGTTTTCTGGGTGGGCTGTATTGGTGTGCTACGTTCCAGCTTATCCAGTTTTACATTGGTTTTTATCATTCCGAACATAACTATTGCATTTTTGCCATTAATTCCTAGTACTTCTCCGACACTGGATTGACCTTTGATCTTTACAGTGCTACCTACAGTGATAGGCTGTTCTTTGGGTATTGACAGTTGGGAAGATTCCGTTTTGGCTTTATCCTTTTTGTTTTTTTTCCGCTCTTGTTTTTCACGGAGTTTTTCCATTTTCCGGATGATTTCATCTTCCTTGTTCTTTTTCTCGATATCTTCTATCTGATTTTTAAAATCAGTCAGTTCCTGACGTGCCGATTGTGTACGTTCTTTGTCGGCTTGTGCTTCCTTGATGATACGGATGGTATTTTCAATTCGGGCATTTGATTCCTGTATCAATTTTTCCGCATCTTCTTTGGCCTTTCGTAAAATCTCTTTACGACTTTTCTCCAGTTCCTGTAGTTCTTCTTCGTATTTGGCGATGGTTTCTTCCATCTGTTTTTCTCGTTTGCGGATGTTCTGACGCTTGGTTTCCCAATAACGTTTGTCACGTACGATATCTTGTAGATATTTATCAGCATTGATATATTCACTCCCTACAATTTCGGATGCGTCGGCTATTACTTCTTCCGGTAAACCTATTTTCCTAGCTATTTCTACTGCAAATGAACTTCCCGGATTTCCTATTTGTAATTGGAATAAAGCTTGCATTAAATGCCTGTCATATAACATGGCACCATTAACCACTCCTTCGTGATCTTCGGCAAAATGTTTCAAATTTTGATAATGAGTGGTGATAACGCCGAATGTGCCCTTTTCATTGAAACGTTTCAACACAGCTTCAGCTATGGCTCCTCCAATTTGTGGTTCTGTACCTCCGCCGAATTCATCAATGAGGATAAGGCTGCGTTCGTTACAGCTTTTCATCATTGTTTTCATGTTGGTAAGGTGTGAGGAGTAGGTACTCAGATCGTCTTCGATACTTTGTTCGTCACCTATGTCTATAAAGATACTGCCGAATAATCCGGCATGGCTACGTTCATGCATCGGAACCGGCATACCACATTGTAACATATATTGTAGTAATCCCACAGTCTTCAGACAAACGGATTTACCTCCGGCATTCGGTCCGGATATAATTAGAATGCGTTGATTTTTAGTTAGTTCTATATCTAGAGGAACAACCTTTTTATTATGCTTGGCCAGCGAGAGTTGCAATAGTGGGTGTATGGCCATGGTCCAGTCCAAAATCTGTTTGTCTTCCAATGATGGTTTGGTGGCGTTCGTCTGAATGGAAAAATGGGCTTTGGCACGGATGAAATCAATTTCTGCCAAAAACTCGTATGACTGGAGGATGGCGGGGACCTGTGGGCGGATTATGATAGAGAAATCTGTCAGGATACGGATGATTTCCCGGCGTTCTTCTCCTTCCAATTCCCGTATTCTATTGTTTGCTTCCACTACTTCGGCCGGTTCTATGAAAACTGTTTTGCCGGTGGATGATTCATCGTGTACAATTCCCTTGATTTTCCGTTTTAATCCCGGTGCGACAGGGATGACGAGTCTTCCGTCACGCATGGTAGGAGTTACATCTTTATCAACATAACCTTCTGCTTGAGCGTTGCGTAGAATTGCATTCAAACTGCGTGATATGCTTCCGGCTGTCGAGGCCAACTCTCTGCGGATGCGTAATAATTCGGAAGAAGCGTTGTCTTTGATTTTTCCGAATTTGTCTAAGATGTTGTTTATACGCGTAATGAGTTGAGGAAACACGATAATATCTCCTGCCAGTTTTTGTAGGGCAGGGTAGGGGGAGTTTTCTTTTTCTTGTTCTTCGTCATTCGAGGTCAGTGTCAGAAAATGGATGATATCACGAATTGTTTCTAAAGAACGGCGTAAATCAAACAGTTCTTGCTCATCCAAATACATACCTTCTACGCGGATACGTTTTAGTGATGGTCGTACATCAAAAAAATATTGGTCGGGAAAACTGTCTTCCTCTTGTATGATGCGCATGAATTCCATCACCTGTTCCAGCCATTCATTAATATCCTTAAAGGATTCTGAGAAGTTCATTTCATCTACTCTTTCTTGACCTAATGTGCTGAGACATTTCTCTTTTAGTAAATGACGGATGGAATCGAAACCTATTTTCTGTTCGAAATTCTGAGGGTATATCATGATTTATTTCTTTCGTTTATTATTCGTATGCAAAAATACGATTTGAAAATTTTATAGCAAAAAAACTGGTAAACTATTTGCTTATTTAAAATAAAGTCGTACCTTTGCAGCGCTTTCAACAGAAAGTACTTTTGAAGAAAGAAGTCTTGGAGAGGTGGCAGAGTGGTCGATTGCGGCGGTCTTGAAAACCGTTGTACTGCGAGGTACCCGGGGTTCGAATCCCTGTCTCTCCGCAACAAACGCTGAAAATCAGCAGATTGCAAAACAAACACCCAGTTTTGCACCCAAGAATGTAAAGTCGGGTGTTTTTGTTTTATTTAAGATAATACAACCACTACATAATAAAAGAGTAGCGATA
>ENA-UEPN01001817-UEPN01001817.1-human-gut-metagenome-genome-assembly--contig:-NODE-1817-length-10539-cov-3.716402_pt1 | contig 10539 bp, 9 predicted proteins | sample MGYA00242897_ERZ507910 | MGnify/ENA primary metagenome ERZ507910 (study PRJEB26167, sample SAMN06115525) | human gut metagenome | host: Homo sapiens | place: China:Jiangxi | collected 2015-08-20...
GGTTAAAGGGGTCTGGGCAAGATGAAGGCGGTTGTTTCTATTACGATCGATGACGAGTTTGTTGTGCATGACATCAAGATCATCGAGGGTGAGAAGGGCATGTTCATCGCGATGCCGAGTAGAAAGGCAGCGGATGGAGAATATAGAGATATCGCTCATCCGATCAATACAGCTACAAGAGAGCGTCTGCAGAGTATGATTCTTTCAAAGTATCAGGAATCTTTGGAAGAGTAATACCAGTCTCAAATAGACATTCAGAGCCAGTGCTAGAGGCGTAAGTCACCAAGCTGATAGCATTGGCTCTTTTTATATGGTCTTGTAAAAAAATATAGTATAAAGTAGAATGTATCTGTTTAGATCCAGATAGAATATGGAGGATATAATAATGGTAAAATCAGTTATACTTGCGGCAGGCAAGGGAACAAGAATGAAGTCAGATAAGCCAAAGGTAGTTCATCAGGTGATGGGAAAACCGATGGTATATTATTCTATAGAAGCGGCGCGCCAGGCGGGTGCAGACGAGGTGTGTGTGATCGTTGGATACAAGGCAGACGAGGTGAAGTCAGCCATAGCTGCCAGTGTCAATGATGTGAAGGTTGACTATGCGCTTCAGGAGGAGCAGCTCGGAACAGGCCATGCGGTAAAGTGCGCTGCAGATTTTATTGGACGTGATGGGGATGTGATCATACTCTGTGGAGATACACCGCTTGTGACAGGGGATACACTCAGAAAAGCACTTGATTTCCACAAGGAGAGCGGGAATGGTGTAACCGTAATATCGGCGATGCTTGATGATCCATTTGGATATGGAAGGATCATAAGGGACGGTGGCAGCCTGGCAAAGATCGTGGAGCAGAAGGATGCTGACGAAGCGGAGCAGGCTGTGAAGGAAGTTAACTCGGGCATGTATATATTTGACTGCGCAGCACTTCAGGACGCACTGTCACAGATATCAAATGACAACGCCCAGGGAGAGTATTATCTTCCGGATGCGATAGAGATAATAAAGAAAATGGGGCTTCCGGCTTCCGCTGTTCCGATGGACGATGCTGACCAGATAAGAGGAGTCAACACCCTGGAGCAGCTTGCAGATGCTGAGAAGATCATGGAGAACAGATAACAATAGAACGATCCACCTGGGTGGAGGAAAATGGAGAGACCAAATGAAGATCATAGTTGGACTTGGCAATCCCGGTGCGAAATATGCCGGAACAAGACACAATGTAGGATTTGCGGTTCTGGATGAGCTGGCAGAGAGACATAATATAAGGATAGACACTGCAAAGCATAAGGCACTTATAGGAAAGGGTATAATAGACGGAGAGAAGGTCATACTCGCCATGCCTCAGACATTTATGAATCTCAGCGGAGAGAGCGTAAGGGCGATGATGGACTTCTACAAATGCACGGTTGAAGATCTGATAGTCGTGTACGATGACATAGATCTTGACGTCGGCAAGCTCAGGATCAGACAGAAGGGAAGCGCCGGCGGTCATAACGGTATGAAGAATATCATACAGCACGTTGGCAGCCAGGAATTTGTCAGGATCAGAGTGGGTGTTGGCAAAAAGCCGGATCACATGGATCTGGCTGATTATGTGTTGTCGAGATTTGGAAAGGAAGATCTGGCGAATATAAGAGAGAGCTGTGGTAATGCCTGCGATGCGGTGGAGACCATACTGGCGGATGGCACAGTTGCAGCTATGAATAAGTTTAATTGAGAGTGATGGAGAATGATACGTGTACTTGGTGAGCCATTTGAAAAACTGAATATATATACAGAGTTGAAGGAGTGGCTTGCATCCGGAGATGGATTTGTCAATGTGACAGGTACGACGGGCGAGGGCACGGACAGAGTATTCATGATGCAGGGCTTCGGTGATGACGCATCGGTGCGCTTGATACTGACATATAACGACAGGCGTGCGGAGGAGCTGTACAGCGATATGAAGTTCTACGGAAGGGATGTATATATGTATCCTGCAAAGGATATTCTGTTCTTCAGTGCAGATGTCCACGGCAATGCCATAACCAGACGGCGCATGGAGGTCCTTCGGCGTCTGGCAACGGGAGAACCATGTACGATCATAGCCACGGTAGATGCAATGTATGACAAGATACCTGCACTGTCCTATATGAAAAAATACGTGATAAATATCCATGCGGCACAGTCTCTTGATCTGGATGAGCTCAAGGGCAAGCTGGTGGATCTTGGTTATGAAAAAACTGACAGTGTGGAGGAGCCGGGACAATTTGCCATACGAGGCGGTATCGTGGACATATTTCCGCTGACTGAGGAATGTCCATACAGAATAGACATGTGGGACGATGAAGTCGATACCATCAAGACATTTGATGCGGAGAGCCAGAGATCCATAGAGAATGTGGATGAACTTGTAATTTATCCTGCTGGAGAGATGGTGCTTTCAAAGGAGAGGATCGACAGAGGTATACACAGGCTGGAGGCAGAGCTGAAGCCGTATGCGAAGAAGCTTAAGGATTCATTTCAGACGGAGGCGTATGCCAGGATAAAGGGCGAAATAGCCACGCTGAAGGAACAGCTCACGGAGTTCAGTGCGATATACGGAGTGGACAGCTATGTTGATTATTTCTACAGTGACACGGTGTCTCTGGTGGACTGCCTGCCGGAGGATGCGTACATTTTCATAGATGAGACGAAGAAGGTCACGGAGAAGGCGGATGGCAGTGAGAAGAGTTTTCTTAGCAGCCTGACGCACAGGCTGGAGGGGGGATATATCCTCCCGGGGCAGATGAAGGTTCTGTTCACTTATGATGATGTTCTGGAAAAATGCAGACGCTACAAGGTTGTGGGCTTTGACTCATTTGTGGGTGAGGATGACCGTGTAAAGTATGCTCACCGCGTGGAGATCGAGAGCAGGGAGGTTCACAGCTACAGGAACAATTTTGATGCGCTGGTTACTGATATCAAGAAATGGAAGAAGGACAAATACAGCGTCCTGTTCGTATCGCCATCATCGGTCGAGATGCAAAGGAAATATCTGCCATTGTTCCTAAAGGCTGCAGAGATGTCATTACCTGAACGACCCGGACAAAGCTCTGGCTGCCAGAGAGATGGCGGTCATGCCGGGAAGGCTCAGAGCCGGTTTTATGATACCGGAGATGAAGCTCATCGTGGTCAGTGAGGGAGATGTGTTCTCCAGCAAGACATCACATTCGCAGGCTTCGAGGAAGAAGCTGCCGCGTGCCGGGGAGATAGTAAAGTCATTCTCGGATGTGAGCGTGGGCGATTATGTGGTCCATGAGAAGTACGGAATAGGTATCTATCGTGGGCTTGAGAAGATAGAGGTCGACGGCGCCTTGAAGGACTATCTGGTCATCGAGTATGCTGAGGGCGGCAAATTATATGTCCTGGCTTCCGAGACGGACAGGATACAGAAGTACAGGAGCAAGGAGAGCCGAGCCCCGAAGATCAACAGACTCGGTGGCAGTGAGTGGCAGAAGGTAAGAAACAAGGTTAAGGGCCATGTCAGCGAGGTGGCTCAGCATCTTGTAAAGCTGTACTCAGAGAGACAGGCGAGGGAAGGCTTTGCCTATTCTCCTGATTCCGAGTGGCAGAAGGAGTTCGAGGAGACATTTCCTTATACTGAGACTGACGATCAGTTAAAGGCCATAGAGGATGTCAAGGCGGACATGGAGAGCCATAAGATCATGGACAGACTGGTGTGCGGAGACGTTGGATTTGGCAAGACTGAGGTGGCGATCCGTGCTGCGTTCAAGGCTGTCGGTGACAGCAAACAGGTTGCGTATCTTGTGCCGACCACGATCCTTGCCGAGCAGCATTATGAGACGTTCACAGAGCGAATGAAGGATTATCCAGTGACGGTGAGACTGTTGTGCAGATTCTGTACCCAGAAGGAGATAAAATCTACACTCAGAGAGCTGAAAGAGGGCAAGGTGGACATAGTCATAGGAACCCACAGGCTGCTCTCAAAGGATGTGGAGTTCAAGAATCTGGGACTTCTCATAATAGATGAGGAACAGAGATTCGGTGTAAATCACAAAGAGAAGATAAAAGAGATGAAGACCAATGTGGATGTTCTGACACTGACGGCGACGCCTATCCCGAGAACACTCCATATGAGTCTTGTTGGAATCAGAGACATGAGCCTGCTTGAGGAACCTCCGGTGGACAGGAGACCGATACAGACCTATGTCATGGAATATGACAGGGAGCTTGCCAGGGAGGCGATTGCCAGAGAGCTTGCAAGGCATGGTCAGGTATACTATGTGTACAACAGGGTCGAAGGCATAGAGAGATTTGCGGATGATGTGAGAAGCCTCGTGCCATATGCAAATGTAGAGTTTGCCCATGGACAGATGGATGGCCGCACGCTGGAGGACATCATGTACCGGTTCAACAAAAAGGAGATAGACGTGCTTGTGTGCACGACCATCATAGAGACCGGACTTGATATACCAAATGCAAATACCATAATCATACACGACGCTAACCTGTTTGGTCTGGCACAGCTCTACCAGTTACGCGGAAGAGTTGGTCGCTCGGACAGAAGTGCATTTGCATTTATGTTCTACAGGCGCAACAAGATGATATCCGAGGTCGCTGAGAAGAGACTTAGAGCGATAAAAGAATATACGGATCTCGGCTCGGGAGTCAAGGTGTCCAAGGCGGATCTCAACATCAGAGGTGCGGGAAGCGTCCTGGGCGAGAGTCAGTCGGGCAACTATGAGGTCGTGGGCTATGACCTTTACTGCAAGATGCTTAATGATGCGGTCAGGGAGCTCCGCGGCGAGAAGGTTTTCCATGAATACGAGACGGAGATAGACCTTCCGGTGGATTCGTTCATCCCTGAGACGTACGTCAAAAACGACTTTGTCAAGCTGGAGCTTTGTAAGAGAATATCCCTCATCAAGAATGAGGATGAGTACAATGACATAGTGGATGAGCTCATTGACAGATTTGGCGACATCCCTGACGAGACAATGAATCTTCTTGATGTGGCACTGTTAAGGGCAAATGCAAATATCTGCTTCATAACCCGTATATGGTACAAGGACGGAGACCTGAGATTTGTCATGTACAACAGGGCTGACATAAATGTAGATGGGATAGATGAGCTCGTTAAGAGTTATTCAGGCAGGATGAAATTTGTCATGGGGGCAAAGCCTGAGTTTATATTGAAGCTTGGACGGGAGGAGAAAAATGATCTTCTCAGAAAGGCGGAATTTGTCGTGGCGGATATGTCCCAGATGTTGATAATGACCCACAGTGAAGAAGACAGTGTGGATAACAAAGCATAGATAATGAGTTAGAAATATACAGACAGGAGAATACAAAGATAAGGAGGTGCGGTTCAGTTGAAGAGATGGTTGTGTGTGCTGCTGGCGCTCATATGTGCATTTGCCGTGACTGGATGTGGTAGTGATGCCACTGAGGAGACTGGCAAGGAGGTAGTTCTCAGATACAATGGGCAGAACATAGAGATAGACGAGGTGTATATTTATGCCAAGACTGTGAAGGAGGAGTACGAATCAAAGTATGGCAGTGACGTGTGGAAACAGAGCATAGTGACTGATGATGGTCTGGAGATGGATGCCGTGGATGCAGCAAGGCGTCAGGCGATATCAAAGCTCATAAAGACCAAGACTCTTATAACCAAATCCGGGGAGTACGGCATAAGCCTGACTGCAAGCGAGCAGAAGGATCAGGATACGGCGGCGCAAGAGTTCTATGACAAATTGACTGATGCCCAGATCGCAGAGGTTGGACTTGAACTCGATACGGTGAAGAGAGTTTTGCGTGAGAGCGCACTGGCAGACAAGATATATGATTATGTGATGAAGCAGAGCTCCACGGAGATATCCGATGAGCAGGCCAGGATGAGTACATTTTATGACATGTTCTTTGAGTGCTACTCGGAGGACGATTATGGAAATATCACCCTGTACTCACAGGACAAGATAGATGAGCAGAAGAAAAAGGCGGATGAGGCATATGAATCCATAGAGGAAGCCTCTGATGGCACAGATATGGATATATCATTCCTTGGAAGCGCAAAGGAGCTTAAGTATGCGGGAACACATACGATGAGCAGGGATGATATATTGAGCACCTATGGCCAGGACACGCTGGACATACTGTACAGCATGTCGGATGGCGAGATATCCACGGTGGTGGAGACTGAGTATGGTTACCATATATTCCAGATGATAAGCATTACGGATGAGAAGGCCACGGCCGAGAACAAGAAGAAGCTCACGGATGCCGCTGATGCGGAATACTATGACAACCTTATGAAGGACTGGATAGATGAGCTGGACAGCGGATATTCATACAGTAAGAGTGTGGATATGGATGTGTACAACAAGATAAAATTTGACGAATAAGAGGAGAAGAAAGATGGCAACAGTATACGATATCAATATTAAGAAGCTGGATGAAAAGGCAGTCATACCGACATACGGTTCAGAGTACGCAGCGGGGGCGGATTTGTATGCGTGTCTTGATGAGGCGATTACTATAGAGCCGGGACAGACGGTGATGGTTCACACGGGTATAGCCATGGAGATACCTGAGGGATTTGCAGGACTTGTGTATGCGAGAAGCGGTCTGGCATCCAAGAAGGGGCTTGCACCGGCCAATAAGGTTGGAGTTGTGGATGCGGATTACAGAGGGGAAATCATGGTTGCACTCCACAATCACGGAACCCAGGCACAGACGGTTGAGCCTGAGGAGAGAATAGCACAGCTTGTGATCGCTCCTTATATCGTTGGAGCATTCCATCAGGTGGACGAGCTCAGCGATACAGTCAGAGGAGCCGGCGGATTCGGTTCAACAGGAAAGTAACAAAAAAGCGGCCGTGCATCATCATTTTAATGGTGTGCCAGACCGCTTTTCTTTTATTTAAAATACTTTCCGCTTTCATCCCACAGGACTGTGGTGCCTGTCTTCAAGGACTTTGGTACATCTATGATACGCTGGTTCCTTGAGCCCTTGAATCTCAGTGACAGATCCTTCTGTTCGTCTATGAATTCTCCGTCCACAAGGACGTCAATGTAGGAGAGAAGTTCTTTTGTATACTCCCATTCATTACACATGCGGTCTAAGAGATCAGTTTCAAATGTATAACCGGTGTAGCACCAGATGGTCTTGTCAGGGTAGGTCTCCTTGAACTTTCTTGCCAGAGGAAGAAGCCCCTGCTGGTTCACATATTCCATAGGTTCTCCGCCGAGCAGGGAGAGACCTGCTATATAGTCCTCCTTGCAACTATCTATTATGTGGTTGATCTCCACATCCGTGAACGGCTTGCCGTAGCCGAAATCCCATGTGTCAGGGTTGAAACAGTTCTTGCAGTGGTGTGTGCAGCCGGATACAAATACAGACACTCTGACGCCGGTTCCGTTTGCCACATCAAATAGTTTGATATCTGCGTAATTCATAATGTGATCCCTTCTAAATTTATCTTAAAACAAAAGTATGGCCTGCGTTGCCCTCTACGACATGCAGACCATACAATTGAAATTATTAATGCATATTGTTATTTTATATCAGTTGCCTGAATATATCAAGTGTTTTTCTATAAAAGACTATAGATGAAGCACTCTTGCCTTTATCTCTTTGGTCTTGCCCACGTTCCAGAAGTTCTCGCCAAGATAACCGCAGGTTCTTCTGGTAACATTCATCTTGTTGTGATCCTTGTTGCCACACTGCGGACATTCCCATTCGCCGTCATCGTTGATGAGGATCTCACCATCGTATCCACATACATGACAGTAGTCAGACTTGGTGTTGAACTCAGCATATTGTATGTTGTCGTATATATATCTTACGACCTCTGCCAGAGCATCCAGGTTGTTGCGCATGTTTGGTATCTCAACATATGAGATGGCACCACCTGATGATATGGTCTGGAACTGGCTCTCAAATCTGAACTTGCTGAATGCATCGATCTTCTCACGGACATCAACGTGGTAAGAGTTGGTGTAGTAGCCCTTGTCTGTGACATCCTTTATGGTTCCGAAACGCTCTTTGTCGATACGTGCAAATCTGTAGCAAAGGCTCTCTGCCGGAGTTCCGTAGAGTCCGAAGCCAAGTCCCGTATCTGCCTTCCATTTGTCGCAGGCTGCGCGGAGCTTGTGCATAAGCTTCAGTGCAAATTCCTCGCCCACAGGATCTGTGTGGCTCACACCACGCATGAGCTTGGTGGTCTCATATACACCGATGTAGCCCAGTGATATGGTTGAGTAACCGTTGTGGAGCAGTGGATCGATGACCTCGCCCTTCTTAAGTCTGGCGATGGCACCGTACTGCCAGTGGACTGGGCTGACGTCAGAGGTTACACCCTCGAGGGCTCTGTGGCGGCACATGAGTGCGTCGTAGCAGAGCTGCAGTCTCTCATCCAGAAGACTCCAGAACTTGTCATCGTCTCCCTTTGCAAGTATAGCTATCTGTGGAAGATTAAGACTGACAACTCCCTGGTTGAAACGGCCTTCCCATTTATATTCTCCGTTCTCATCCTTCCATGGGGAGAGGAATGAACGGCATCCCATGCATGAGAATACATTTCCCTCGTAGTTCTCACGCATCTTCTTGGCTGATATGTAATCAGGGTACATTCTCTTGGCAGAACACTTGATGGCGAGCTCTGTGATATAGTCGTACTCACCGCCCTTGAGGCAGTTGTGCTCGTCAAGGACATATATGAGCTTAGGGAATGCAGGTGTAACATACACGCCTGCCTCGTTCTTGATTCCCTCAAGTCTCTGTCTGAGGATCTCCTCGATGATCATGGCGTTCTCCTTGATGTACTCGTCGTCCTCTCTGAGGTTGAGGAAGAGAGTGACAAATGGAGACTGGCCGTTGGTGGTCATCAGAGTATTTATCTGATACTGGATAGTCTGAACTCCTGACTTCAGCTCGTCCTTGAGTCTCTCGGTGATGAGCTTCTCAAGTGTGTCAGGGTCTATCTTGTCGCCGAACTCTTCGGTGTATCTCTTTTTATATTTGTTGTAGCTCTTTCTGAGGTACTTTCCAAGGTGACGGACATCGACTGACTGGCCGCCGTACTGGCTGGATGCGACAGATGCGATGATCTGAGTCACGATGGTACATGCCACCTGGAAGCTCTTCGGGCTCTCTATGAGCTTGCCGTTCATGACTGTGCCGTTGTCAAGCATATCCCCAATGTTGATAAGGCAGCAGTTGAATATAGGCTGGAGGAAATAATCTGCGTCGTGGAAGTGGATGGCGCCCTCCTCATGAGCCTTGGAGATCTTCTCAGGGAGGAGCATTCTCTTGGTAAGATCCTTTGATACCTCTCCTGCGATAAGATCACGCTGTGTGGATGCGACGGTGGCATTCTTGTTGGAATTCTCCTCCATGACATCCTTATTCCTGTTCTGGATAAGACTGAGGATAGAATCATCAGTCGTATTTGCCTTTCTGATGAGCTCACGGCTGTATCTGTATATAATGTAGGTCTTGGCAAGGACAAACTTGCCGTCGGCCATCAGCCCCTGCTCGATGATATCCTGGATATCTTCAACGAGCATTCTCTTTCGGTTCTTGGCTTCGATGCTTCCGACGATCTCCTCGATCTTCTCGTCAGAGATCTTCTCACAAGGCTCCACCTCCGAGTTAGCCTTCTGGATAGCCAATATGATCTTGCTTCGGTCGTAAGTAACAGCACGACCGTCTCTCTTGATAACTTGCATTTCCCATTCTCCCTGTGTGTGATGTGAATGGGCGTTAAAAAAAGTACGCCCCCTAAATATTGTATACTACCATACAGGAGACATCAATATATGGTATGCCGACTGAAAAAGCCGCAAAAAAATTAGCGACAAATAAGGTGCCTCGTCGCAAATCTCACACTGATGTCTCAACATGGTCGATTATATCATTCCCAATTTTGTTTGTCTACAGGTTATTTGCAAAAAGTACAAAATATAGAAAAATAAAAAATATGTAGACACAACATATTGTGGATTTGTCTTTGATTAATGTGGGACAGATAAAATACATCACAAAAACAGATGTAAAACTGCCTGTTATAGGAATGTGAAATCATTTGTGAGAATTCTATGAATTATTTCAAATTGCTTTATTTTTACAGGAAAATATGGTATAAGTTTACTCGTTGAAGTTTATCATGAAGATGGTTACACTTCTAATAAAAAGTAAAAGAGGTATGATTATGCGAAAATTTAATAAGGGATGTGCAGTTGTTCTTGCACTCGCTCTGTCCATGTCATTTATGACAGGCTGTGGCGACAGTAATGGTACGAGTGGAAAGCTGGATAATACAGCGAGTAAGGCAACATCTTCTGATGCTACAGAGAGTGCTGACAATTCATCAGAAGAATTTGCTTCTATAGAGGATATGGTGGATCAGTATGCGGCAGATGTCACACTCGGTGAATACAAGGGCATGGAGTATGAGGAGAAGGGCACTGATGTCACGGATGATGAGGTTCAGGCCAAGGTTGATTCATTTGTGAACGGACTTGCTACATTTGATAAGGACACAACCAGCGAGG
>ENA-UEPN01001830-UEPN01001830.1-human-gut-metagenome-genome-assembly--contig:-NODE-1830-length-10478-cov-5.089511_pt1 | contig 10478 bp, 7 predicted proteins | sample MGYA00242897_ERZ507910 | MGnify/ENA primary metagenome ERZ507910 (study PRJEB26167, sample SAMN06115525) | human gut metagenome | host: Homo sapiens | place: China:Jiangxi | collected 2015-08-20...
CCGCGTAAAGCGAACCAAACGAACTTTTCCCTTTTCCTGTTGTCCATGCGTCTGCTATTCGGCTCTTTACTGATGACCCATGGTTATGCCAAACTGACAGGGTTTGCCGCCATGTCTGCTTCTTTCCCCGACCCGTTCGGAATCGGGAGCCGTTATTCCCTGATGCTGGCCATTTTCGGTGAACTGTTTTGTTCAGTAGCTTTCGTGTTCGGTTTCTTGTATCGTTTGAGTATGATTCCGATGATCGTAACGATGGCTGTGGCTTTTTTCTTTGCCCATGGCGGAAGCATGACGGGAGGTGAATTGGCTTTTGTCTATCTGGTTGTGTTCATTCTGATGTATATGGCCGGACCGGGTAAATATTCGGTGGACCATTGGATGACGAAAGGTGGAAAAAGAAGGCGGTAATTTAAATACACTATATTATGTTGATGACGACTACAGCCCTTGTGGAGGGCAAGCATATTACGAAGTATCACGGTGTGGTGACAGGTGAGGCTATCATCGGCGCGAACGCGGTGCGCGACCTTTTTGCCGGATTGCGGGATTTCTTCGGCGGGCGTTCGGGTTCGTATGAAGAGGTCTTGCGCAAGGCCAAAGACACGGCTTTGCGGGAGATGGGGGAGGAAGCGGCCCGGTTGGGTGCCAACGCGGTCATTGGAATCGACTTGGATTATGAAACGGTGGGGGCAAGCGGCAGCATGCTGATGGTGACATGCAGCGGTACGGCGGTGAGCATGGAATGAAATGGTAATATTGCGTAATAGTTTGCAAACCAAGGTACTATTGAAGTGAAAATACATGTATGTGACGAAATAGCGCAGATTTCCATAAGCGTGGATTGTTACCTTTGTGCAATAATCAACAATAACATAAGGAATTTGCGTTATGAGAAAAATGTATTTTTTAGGAGCCCATGTGTGGTTTGTGGCTTTATGGGGATTGCTGTTTTTGCCTTCGGCCTCATGGGCCGGTGGTGATGGCCGGAAAAGTGATGGACTGTCTTTGTGGTACGACCGTCCGGCTACGCAATGGATGGAAGCTTTGCCTTTGGGCAATGGCCGTTTGGGAGCCATGGTTTATGGGGGCACGCATACGGAGTGTTTGGCTTTGAATGAGTCCACGATGTGGTCTGGCGAGGAAGATCCGGAACAGCACAAGTACTTCGGGCACGAAATGTTGGACGGGTTGAGGAAGCTGTTCTTTGCCGGAAAGATAATAGAGGGAAACCATATCGCATGGGACAATCTGGTGGGTACACCCCATTCTTTTGGTACGCATTTGCCCATCGGGGATTTGAGGTTGGATTTCACTTACCCCCGTGGTGAAGTGGAGGGTTACCGTCGTTCGTTGGACTTGACGGATGCCGTTTGCCGGGTGGATTACGAAGTGGGCGGTGTGCATTATGCCCGTGAATATTTTGCTTCCAATCCAGATAAATTGCTAGTGGTGCGTCTTACGGCAGATAAAAAAGGCAGCCTGACTTTTGGGGTTTCGCTCGACTTGATGCGTGAAGCGGAAGTTAAGGCGGAATACGGTTTGTTACGGTTTGACGGGCAGGCCCTTTTCCCGATGCACGGAAAGGGCGGAGTGCATTTTGAAGGTAGGATTCGGGTGTTGGCCGAAAAAGGTACGGTGGAAGCCAATGGATGCCGGATTGAAGTCAGGAATGCCGACGCCGTGACGTTGTTGGTGGATGTGCGTACGGACTATAAAAGCCCGGACTACGAAACCTTATGCAAGGAAGGTATTGAGCGCGCTGCCGCTAAATCCTATAAGGAGTTGAAGCGCAATCATGTAGTTGATTATTCGCGATTGTTCAGCAGGGTGGAACTGCAATTTGAAGGGGAAGACGCTTCCAAGTTGCCCACTGATGTCCGCCGTAAAAATGCCTTGGCCGGAAAAGACGACTCGGCCTTGGACGCGCTGTTTTTCCAATACGGGCGTTACCTGACCATCGCCTCTTCGCGCGAGGATTCACCCCTTCCCATCGCCTTGCAGGGATTCTTCAATGACAATAAGGCCTGCACGATGCCTTGGACCAATGATTATCATTTGGATATGAATACCCAGCAGAATTATTGGGTGTCCAATGTGGGGAACTTGGCGGAATGTAATCGGCCGCTATTCGATTATATTGCCGATTTGGCTCGTTATGGGCGGAAGACGGCCGAGATCGTTTACGGTTGCAAGGGGTGGACAGCGCACACTACTGCCAATGTATGGGGATATACAGCGCCTTCCAATTGTATCCTGTGGGGGCTTTTTCCTACCGCTTCGTCGTGGATTGCCACACATCTGTGGACGCAGTACGAATATACGCAAGACAGGGATTTCCTTGCAAGGGAAGCTTATCCTTTGTTGAAAGGGAATGCGGAATTCCTGCTCGATTTCATGACGGAAGATCCTAATACGGGGTATTGGGTGACAGGCCCGAGTGTGTCGCCCGAGAATGGGTTTAATTATAAAGGACAGTACTGTGCGGTTTCCATGATGCCCACGTGCGACCGCACTTTGGTCTATGAAATCTTTTCGGATTGTATCCGCTCATCGGAAATATTAGGCGTGGACCGTGCTTTTGCCGATTCTTTACGTGCCGTGATGGCCAAACTTCCACCTTATAAGATTGGACGGGACGGAGGCATACAGGAATGGGCAGAAGATTACGAAATTGCGAACCCTAACCATCGCCATACTTCCCATCTGTTAGGCTTTTATCCTTTTGCGCAATATACAACCGGCAAGAATCCGGATTTGGCAGAGGCGACACGAAAGACGATGGAACTGCGTTTGTCTGCCGAAGGTTGGGAAGACACGGAGTGGAGCCGGGCGAATATGATTTGTTTTTATGCCCGTTTGCGCGATGCAGACAAGGCTTATGAGAGCGTAAAGATATTGGAGGGAAAACTTTCCCGTGACAATTTGATGACGGTGTCGCCGGGTGGAATTGCCGGGGCTGAGAACGATATTTATGCGTTTGACGGAAATCCGGGAGGCGCTGCCGGTATTGCGGAAATGTTGGTACAGCAGCAAGAAGGTTATTTGGAGATTTTGCCCTGCTTGCCGCACCAGTGGAAGAACGGTTCGTTCCGTGGTTTGTGTATTCGCGGAGGGGCAGAGCTTGATGCAGAATGGCAGAATGAAGTGCTCCAAACGGCGGCATTGAAAGCAACGGCGGATCAGACCCTGAAAATCAAAATTCCAGAAGGTAAATCTTACCGCCTGACGCTGAACGGACGTAAAACAGATGCGCCGGTCGATGCCGACGGATGTTGGACGGTATGTTTGAAGAAGGGAGATGTACTGAATATGAGGTAAATGTAATCGTAAAGCTTCGGTCATTTTTATGGCTGAAGCTTTTTTATTTGATTTTATAGGTTATTTGATGTTTAAACCTTAACTTTGGGGATTCGGAAAAACTGTCTTTTCATGAGGAATATATTGTTTGCGCTGTTGTGGGTATGCCCGTGTATGATGGCATTTGCTTTTTTTCAAAATCCCGATGACTATTGTTTTTCGCATATCACATGCGAGAACGGCTTGTCGCAAAATAACGTGAAGGCCATCGTACAAGACCGCTATGGCTTCATTTGGTTGGGGACGAAAAACGGGTTGGATCGTTTTGACGGGAAGACTATGGTGCGGAAGGTTTGTGAGGATAGGAAAGCGCAAAAGGAAGGACGGGACATTTCGGCACTGTGTGCCGGAAGGAATGGGGCATTATGGGTCGGAACGGGGAACGGGGTGTTTTGTTATGATCCGGAATCAGACCGTTTTGTGTATTTGGAAGCAAAGACAAAAGAAGGCATACGGATAAACAGTTGGGTTCTGAATATAGTAGAAGACGAGGATGGTAGCGTATGGATTGTCGTGCCGGAACAAGGGGTGTTCCGGTATGTGCGGGGTAAGCTGCAATTATATAAGGTGGTTGAGGGAAAGCAGATGCAGGAATGTCCGGTAAGCCATTTGTTGGTACGCCGTAATGGTGAGGTGTGGCTTTCCACGTGGGGAGCAGGACTGTTCCGTTATGATAAATCTTCTAATCGTTTTGTGCGCCTTGCTATGGGGGAGGATGGCGGTTTTTGGGACGGGAAGAAGATGGTGATGATGTGCGAATATGATGGGAGCGTGGTGTTAGGGACGCATGAGGGGCGTTTGTTTAAGTATGTTCCGGGAGACCTTGTGCCAAAGGAAATGGAATGTCCCGGGTTACCTTGTGCCAAAGGAAATGGAATGTCCCGGGTTACAGGATACTTATATCCGTTGCCTTTGTGTTGTCGGTGGCAAGCTTTGGGTCGGGACGTACAAAGGCATATTCGTAGTGGACGGGCAGACGGGGAGTTCTGTGTGCCTGACTCACAACGGAGAGAACGTACAAAGCCTGTCGGACAATGTGGTTTGTGCGTTTTATGCAGATGAAGATTCCGGATTATGGGTGGGCACGATGTATGGAGGGGTTGACTATATGCCATGCCCGGATGTGCATTTTTCCAAATACATGACCGGGAATGTCCGGCACTTTCCCGAGCGTGTAAAGGTAAGGGGAATGGCGGTGGATGGCTTGGGGCGGATATGGATTGGAACAGAAAATGCGGGTATATACCGGTTGGATTTGGAGGACGGGGGAATGACGAGGATGGTGACCGGTGCGGAAAGAAGGCCATCAGTCCTTTTTATGTCTTATTCGGAACAGAAAGTGTATTGTGGCGTTTTTCAAGATGGATTGTGGGTGATCGATCCTTTGACGGGAGACATTACGCGGCATTCTTCCAAGAGTTTGCGTGTGGGAACGGGAGATGTGTATGCATTCCTTACTGACCGTAGGGGAGTCAGATGGTTGGGAACCGACCGTGGGCTATATAAGGCAGAGCCGGGAACTCTGGACTTCCGGAGAGTGGACGAGGTGGGCCGGTCATGGGTTTTCTGTTTGTTGGAAGCCCGTGATGGGGATTTATGGATAGGAACGATGGGCGATGGCCTGTGGGTGCGTGACGGTGAGACCGGAAAATTCCGCCGATATGGGCATGGCTCACAGGAAAGTAATGCTTTGGTGTCCAACAATGTGACTTCCGTAATGCAATCCCGGTCGGGTGATTTGTGGGTCGCTACGGAACGTGGTGGGCTATGTAAATACAACGCCGATACGGATGACTTTACGACTTTTTCGATGAAGGAGGGATTACCGGACGATGTGGTGTATGGCATACTTGAAGACCGGGATGGAGTGTTGTGGTTAGGAACCAATCGTGGGTTGGTAAGTTGGGACGGCGACCGTACGTGGAGGAACTTTACGACGGTGAACGGTTTGCCTGCGAACCAGTTTAACTATCAGGCTGTGGTGGAAGGGGCTGACGGACGCTTGTACTTTGGGACAGTGGATGGCATGGTGGCTTTTGAACCCAAGGGGGTGCGTAAGGAAAGTAAAGTTCCTCCATTGTATTTCACTAGCCTTACCGTCAATAATGAAGAGGTTCGTCCCGGTGTGGAAGGATCTCCTTTGTCTCGTTCCATTGGGTTTGCAAATGAGATAGAACTACCTTGTTATAATGCGAACATAGGGTTAACGGTTGCCTTGTTGAGCTATCCGGCTGCGTTTACAACCCGCTATTTCTATCGGTTGGAACCATTGGATGGCGAATGGGTGCAGGCAGAAAATAATCGAGTCGTGTATGCCACATTGCCTGTGGGACAGTACCGTTTGCAGGTGAAAGCAGTAGACGGGCATAGTGGCGTCGAGGTATTGCGTGAACTTTCGGTTACGGTTTTACCGCCGTGGTGGCGTACCAGTTGGGCATATGGGGTGTATGTGGTTGTGATATTGGCTTTGGTGTGGTTCTCCGCTAAGGTTTACAGGAGACGCCAGGAGCGTAGGTTGAGGATACGCCAACATTATCTGGAAATGGAAAAACAAAAAGAGTTGTATGAAGCCAAAACGGACTTTTTTACTTGGGTGGCAACCGGTATGCACCCCCCTTTGCAATTGCATAATGAAAGGGATGAGCCGGAGAATACCGCTTGGGAGGTCTTACCGCTTGTGGGAATCAATGAAAAAGAACGTGAGTGGGCAAATCGGGTCATTCGCACGATAGAAGGCAACTTGATGGACGAGACTTTCAATGTGGAGGCTATGGCTGAACTGCTGAATATGAGCAGGTCTACTTTGTTAAGGAAGACCAAACAAGTGTTTGGACGTTCACCGGTGGATTTGGTCCGTGTGCTCCGGCTTAAGAAAGCTGCGGATTTAATGAATGAAGGAGGATATCGTGTTTCCGATATTGGTTATATGGTCGGATTCAGTTCGGCTTCTTATTTTAGCAAGAGTTTTCAGAAACAATTCGGCATGAGTCCGAAAGAATTTGCAAAACACTGTCGTGAAGGTGACGGTGTGGGATGACGAAACACGACTTTGCCGTAAATATGGTATTTTTTGCATCATGTCGGATAAAGTGTGCTGTGGGTGTTTTTTTAACTTTGTGACATTAATCTTTCTAAATTAATCCATGTGTATGAAAAAACAAATCGTTTCTTTTATCGTGTTTTTAGTCTCATTTTCGTTAAGTGCCGCTTCTCTGGTCATTTTGAAGGTGGCTACGTCTGATGGTGATGCGACACCCATATTGAGGCAGGCGATAGAGGCGGCGGCGACATATAAGGGGTGTCCGGTGTTAATCCAGTTGCAACAAGGAGATTACCATATTTATCGTACCTCTTCTTCTCCATACCTATATTATATATCCAATACGGCTTCGGCAGAAGAGAATCCTGACCCGACGAAACATATAGGGATATGGCTCAAGGACATGAAGAATATTACAGTGGATGGAGGAGGTGCCCGTTTCGTAACCCACGGCGAAATGACGCCTTTCGTGATTGACGGATGCGAGAATGTCACTTTGAAAAATTTCTCATTGGTGGCTGCCGATCCGTCAGTACCTGAAATGACCGTGGTTTCAACCGATGCAAATTCCATCACTGCCAGGGTTACTGCCGGTTCGAGTTACGAGATAGAGGATGGGAAGTTTTATTGGAAAGGTGAGGGATGGCGTTTTGGCGGAGGCATTGCCCAGGTGTTCTATCCGCAAACCAACGTGACCAATCGGTGCGAATCCCCATTGGCCGGTGTGACGAAAGCCATCGAACTGGACGAGGGGTTGGTGCGTTTTAATTACGACCGTGCTCCCGGATTCAAAACGGGAGAGGTTTACCAGATGCGTCATTCCTTTCGGACTGAAGCATGTGGTTTTATACATCAGAGCAAAGACGTGAAGCTCGAAAATATCAAATTCCATTTCTTGGGTAATTTCGGGATTGTAGGGCAGTATTCCGAGAACCTGACTTATGAGAAGTTATATTGTGCGCCGGAATGGGGCTCGGGACGTACTTGTGCCGGGTTTGCGGACTTTGTCCAGATGTCTGGGTGCAAAGGGAAAATACGCATTCTTGATTCTTATTTTGAAGGGGCGCACGACGACCCGATCAATATACACGGCACGCATCTGAAAGTCATGGAATATGTTTCGGACAGGCAGGTGAAGGTGCGTTTCATGCACGGACAGTCATACGGTTTTGAGGCTTTTTATAAAGGGGATGAGGTGGAGTTCGTGGATGCCCATTCCCTGCGTTGCTTGCAACCGGCACGCGTGAAGGCTGTAGAACGGATAGACGATTATGAAATCCTGCTGACGCTGGACCGGGCTGTGAACGACAATGTGAAGGCGGCGGAGTATGTGTCGGTGGAGAATGTGACATGGACACCCGAAGTGGAAATACGAAATAATTATTTCTCCCGTATTCCTACCCGGGGGATTCTGGTGACGACACGCCGGAAGGTCGTGATAGAAGATAACGTATTCTATCGTATCCCGATGAGCGGGGTACTGGTTTCCGACGATGCGCGAGGGTGGTATGAATCCGGTCCTGTACGCGATGTCACGATACGCCGCAACTTGTTTATGGAATGCGGTTCCCCCGTCATTGCCGTGATGCCGGAAAATGACCGTTACGAAGGTGCCGTCCATCGCAATGTCCGTATAGAGGCCAATCGTTTTGTGATTCGCCAGGGAGGCGAGGCGGTATCAGCCCGGGCTACGGACGGCCTGGTCATCCGGGATAATTATATCTCTGTGGCAGGAGACAATCCTGTATCTCCGGATGCGTTCTTCCGTACGGAGGATTGCAAGGACGTGACGATAAGCGGAAACCGTTGCGGACGTTTGCTGCGTTAATTGAAGATATAAATGTAGGCGTTCAGGTAAGTTGCCCATAACAGCCACAGGATATAGGGGATGAAACAGGCGGCCGCAAGCTTGTCCTTTTTGAATGTGATAAGGATATAGTCCAGTACCACCACATCGAGTATCAGAATGATGCCCATGCCCCATAAGGGTTCCCGCAAAAAGAAGAAGGCGATACTCCAACAGAAGTTCAGGGCTAACTGTATCCACCATTCACGTTGGGATACTTTCAGGCCTTTGCCCCAGATTCGTCCCAAGGAGGTTCCTATCAGGATGTAAAGGATGCCCCATACGATAGGGAACGCTCCATTGGGAGGGGTGAGTACGGGTTTATTCAGGAAAGGATACCATTCCGCGATGGCTTCCCGCTGAAATAGCGAGGCGGAAAAACCTACTGACATGCAGAGGGCAATGGGCCATAAATATCGGGTCAAATGTTTCATAAGAATGAATTTGAATGTGAATCTTTTGAAGAGTTTTATATAGAAGGCAGTTCTGTACCGGGAGTCAGGTTTTCTATGAAGTGGACGGGATATTTATCCCAGTATTTTCTATACACCCTGTCTTTTTCTTTGTCGAAGTTGAGTTGGTACATCCGAAAGGTTACCAAGAAGTTTTTGGGTTGCCACAATTCTTCGTATGAGTATTGGTATTTCATACCCACATTTCGCATGACGCCGCCGCTTCTGGGATTGTTCCTGTCATGGGTGGCCGTAATATAAGGAATTCCGGTTTGTTTCAGTTGCTCGATGACGGCTTGGCATGCCTCAGTACAGAACCCTTTGTGCCAGAATTCTTTCTTCAGCCCGTATCCTAAGTCATGGCTGTCATTTCCGCTTACGTGCACATAACCTATCGGAGCAGGAGCTTCTTTCCGGCAGATGGCGTAGTATAACAGGGTTTCTCCTGCATGTACTGCCGCATGCTTGTCCTTGATGTATGCTTTTGCTTCTTCCAGGTTCTTAAGCGGAAACATCGGCAGGAATGTGTTTACGTCTCTGTCGCTAAGTATGGCAAACAGAGCTTCCGCGTCTTGTTCCGTGAAAGGACGTAATATCAGTCGTGCTGTTTCTAAATGATTCATCGGGCGTGTCAATTGGATGTTTTTACAAAAATAGTGATTTATTGGATAAAGAGGGACAAAACCGGTTGGTCTTTTTCGAGAACCTCTTGATTATTTTCCCGAGAATAGGCCAAAGGTAATGGCCCAATTCTGAGTCTTCTTTTGGAGACAGGGAGGTGCTACCGCTTCTGATAAGTCCCATTTTTAATAAGTCAATGGATAAATAAGGATATTTGTACTTTTCCAAAAGTCTTTAGGCCAGGAGAGTTTTGTCACAGTGGGTTGCGTCTGTAATCAAGATGACCATAAGCTGTCTGTATTAAGTGATGACCCGGTCGCCCCGTTCCCGGGCCAGGGTTCGTTCTATGTCCTTCATCTCTTTGTAATGCTTCATGATTTCCATATATTCTTCCTTGCGTGAAAGAATATCGGGTTGGCGCAATTTCAAGAGGATTTGTTTCAGTTCTTCGTCTACAATGGCCAATTTGAAGTCGGAAATCAGGTGGGGAACCAATTCGGTCAACCTCTCTTCATCGTTGGCGATTTTCTGATGTTTGGAATGATATTTGCTCAGTTGATATTTGTCACCACTCAACTCAAAAGCCAGCATACTGATATGGTTGTCCGGATGGTTCAGGAAATAGCGTTCTGACGAGAAGCCGTCCTCGTGTATATGGTCGATGGCTTCTTGCAGGATATGCTTATGAAGGGCGTTGTGGAACAGCAAACCGTCTTCTTGCAACGCATAGTTGATGAACTCGGCCACACTGACCGGGACTTCTTCTCCTTGTTCGTTTTCGGCGTAACATATAATTTTCTCTCCATAACGTATGAGGACTTGTATCAACAACAGTTCTTTCCTGTAGAATAACATGGCCTCGGCTCCCTTACCGGGAATGTAGGAGAGGGTGGATGCATTCTCTGTTATAGCCGGATTATTGCTAGGCGGAGTATTGGGAACAGGGGGGGCTGCCGGCGTTCCGTCATCCGGAATAGGGGGAATGCCCTCTTCAGAGGGTGGGAATGGGGATGGGGGAGGAAGACTGTCTTGGTCTAAGGAAGAGAGTGTTTGTCCGGAGGATGGCAACTGTGTGTGTTTACGATTTCGTTCATTTTCACGCTGTTTTTGCTTTTCCTCTTTGGCTTTGGCCATCTCTTTTGAAATGGCTGCTACTAACATT
>ENA-UEPN01001834-UEPN01001834.1-human-gut-metagenome-genome-assembly--contig:-NODE-1834-length-10449-cov-3.081277_pt1 | contig 10449 bp, 8 predicted proteins | sample MGYA00242897_ERZ507910 | MGnify/ENA primary metagenome ERZ507910 (study PRJEB26167, sample SAMN06115525) | human gut metagenome | host: Homo sapiens | place: China:Jiangxi | collected 2015-08-20...
GTATTGGCTGAACTGTTTCGGGAGACGGTTTGTCGTATCAACAGCCGGGACTATTCACCGGAACAGATTGCAGCCTGGACGGGAGGCGCAACGCCGAAGCGGTGGGACGGGCTCTTCTCCGGAGCGCTCCGGTTTATTCTTGCCGAACGGGATACGGATGGAGCGATACTCGGTTTTACAGCAGTCGATCGGGGGTATCTACATTCGCTGTTCGTGCATGCGGAATACCAAAGCCGGGGCATCGGATCGGGATTGTTGGAGCAGGCGGAAGCATATGCGCATATGCAGGGTGCCGTTCGGATCACTTCCGAAGTGAGTTTGACGGCCCGGCCCTTTTTTGAGCGAAAAGGTTATCGGGTGGATCGGGAACAGCAAATCGATCGAGGCGGCGTTTTGTTGACTAACTTTTTGATGTACAAAACGCTGAGCTGAATTGTCCGGTTGTTTCCATTTTTACCGTGTTATTTTTATGTTAAAAAATGGAGGCAAAAGATTCAACCTGGCCCGGAATCGCTATATTTGCCAAAGAACGATATACGAATAGTGATGAATTACAACAGCCGTATGATGATGTCCATGTGTATGCCTTCCAGCTTATGCCGGACACTTCCGCTGTTGCCTTGATCGAACCTTTACGTATTGAGTAGACACCATAGAAGTCCGGCTGTTAAGCCGGGCTTTTTTTGTTTTAGCCGGGTTTACTGCAAGAGGGGTTCCGGCGGAGAAGTGCCCGGACAGGATACCGGCCCGACATGGAGATGACCCGATAACATCGAACCGAATCCGTTAAATCTTATAAAAACATTTAATCGATAAAACCATGAGCAAGAAAAATTACCGCTTTGACACGTTGCAGGTCCACGCCGGACAGGTACCCGATTCTGTTACCGGTTCCCGTGCCGTACCCATTTACCAGACTACATCCTATGTGTTCGACGATGCGCAGGATGGTGCCGACCGCTTTGCGCTGCGCAAGTTCGGCAATATCTATACCCGCCTGACCAATCCGACCACCGCCGTTTTCGAAGAGCGGGTCGCCGCCCTCGAAGGCGGAACGGCTGCTGTAGCGGCCGCATCTGGACTGGCTGCGCAATTTCTGGCCATCGGTAACCTGGCGGAAACGGGCGATAACATTGTCAGTACCTCCGTTTTGCAAATGGCGATGATCCGGCTTCGGTCGCTTCACGGATCGACGACAAGACCAAAGCGATTTACCTGGAGACGATCGGCAATCCGGAATTTAACGTTCCCGATTTCGAGCCGATCGTGGAGGTGGCCCGCAGGCACGGCATTGCCGTCGTGACCGACAACACGTTCGGCGCCGGCGGATATCTGTGCCGGCCGCTGGAGTGGGGAGTGAATGTGGTGACCCACTCTGCGACGAAGTGGATCGGCGGCCATGGGACGAGTCTTGGTGGAGTCGTCGTCGACGGGGGTAATTTCGATTGGGGCAACGGACGTTATCCTGCGCTGAGTGAACCGTCGGATAGTTATCACGGCCTGAATATCTGGGAAACATTCGGTGCGGGCAGTCCGTTCGGTAATATTGCGTTTGCAATCCGTACGCGCGGTGAAGGGTTGCGCGATTTTGGGCCCACGCTTAGTCCGTTCAACGCATTCCAGTTGCTGCAGGGGCTCGAAACGCTGTCGCTACGGGTACAGAGAAGTGTGGACAACGCATTGGAGCTCGCCCGTTGGTTACAGAAGCATCCTAAAATCGAAAGTGTGAATTATCCGGGGCTGGAAGAAAATCCGCACCATGTTTTGGCGAAGAAATACCTGCGCCATGGCTTCGGCGGTGTTTTGTCGTTCCGGGTGAAAGGCGATGCCGGGCAGGCTGCCGAAGTGATCGGCCGGTTGGAGCTGATCAGCCACCTGGCCAATGTCGGCGATGCGAAAACGCTGATTATCCATCCGGCTTCGACAACCCATTCGCAGTTGCCGGCCGACGAACTTGTCCGGGCGGGCGTCTATCCGAACCAATTGCGGTTGTCGCTCGGTATCGAAGATATTGAGGACCTGAAAATCGATCTGGACGATGCCTTGACGGGTGTGTGAAGTTAAAGGCGCCGCAAAAGAAGGCATTCCCGATGTGCGGAAACAGGCCGGAAGACATATCACAGGGCTCTTTGTTTGCGGGATTGTTCGTTTCTCGTTAAATTGCCGTGCTGTCGCCGGTGAAAAGCGGCTTTGAGGAATGAGGACATTAATTATTGCCGATAACCAGGATATTACCCGGGCCGGATTGCGGGCATTGTTTGCTCGTAACCCGGCTGTGGGTGCTGTTTGCGAAGCCCGGAGTAAGAGTGATTTGATCTGGAATTTGCGACTGGCTCCCGATGCAGTCGTCATTCTGGATTACGCGTGGTTCGATTTCAACCGGGTCGAAGAACTTTGCATTTTACGCGATCGGTATCCGTGCAGCGGTTGGATGCTCTTCTCGGAGACCCTGGTCGGTTCACTGTTGCATTGTAGTTTGCGTGGGGAGAGGCCTTTCGGCGTGGTACTCAAAAGATGCGATTCGGATGAGATAGAGGCCGCGTTTGAAGCCGTAATGCAGGGCAGGGGGTACGTCTGTGAGTCGATCCGTGATACGCCGGCGTACCCCGAACAGTCCGGTACGGGTGGGATGTCTGCGGACACCGTATCGTCCGGGATGCAGCATCCGGTTGTTTCGATGCCTTCCGTACATTCGCTGACCCCGACCGAACAGGCTGTTTTGCGTGAAATCGCATTGGGGCGCACGACGCGTGAAATTGCTGCTGACCGTTATGTTTCGTTCCACACCGTTATCACGCACCGAAAGAATATCTTTCGCAAACTCGGCGTAAATAACGTGCATGAGGCGACGAAGTATGCCATGCGGGCGGGAATCATCGACGTGGCGGAATATTGTATCTGAACCGAATGTTTTTTGTTAGATGCTTATTTTCCAGTAATTTTTTGTGTGATCAAGTAAATTTACCCGGGAGAGCACTCTTCTGCGGCAGGGGAGTGGATTGTAGTTCAAGCACGTACCAGGATGCTGTACGGGGCGAATAAATAGGGATTTATCATTTGCAGGGTTGAGGTGAAAAACGGTTTTGAGGTTAAATTCCTGTTTTATTGAAGAGCAGGACCGCATGAGCGGTCATATCTCGTAGCAGAGGTTGCCTCATCCCCTGATGCTCTTACAGCAGTTGTACTCGCTTTCCGTTCTTCCGTTATAAAGGATATTCGTCGAATGCGTACAATACCGTGGACAGGTAACGTTCGCCGGTATCGGGCAGCAATACGACGATCTCTTTGCCTTTATTTTTTGGATCGGCCGCCAGTTGCGTAGCCGCATAGGTCGCGGCGCCGGCCGAGATACCGACCAGCAGGCCTTCGGTACGGGCAAGTTCGCGGGAAGTGCGGATGGCGTCGTCATTCGACACCGTGATGATCTGGTCTACCGCCGCCGCATTGTATGTTTTCGGAATGAATCCTGCGCCGATACCCTGGATTTTGTGTGGACCCGGTTTACCCCCCGAAAGGACGGGCGAATCGGCCGGTTCGACGGCAACGATCCTGATTTTCGGGTTTAACTCTTTGAGCCGTGCACCGACCCCGCTGACGGTACCGCCGGTACCGACGCCGGCTATGAAAATATCGACTTTCCCGTCGGTGTCGCGCCATATCTCTTCGGCGGTCGTGCGTTTGTGTACGGCCGGATTGGCCGGATTTTCGAATTGTTGCAGGATGATCGCTCCCGGATGCTCGTCGCGTAGCGCTTCTGCCTTTGCGATAGCCCCTTTCATCCCTTCCGCACCCGGCGTCAGCACGATATTCGCTCCGAGCGCTTTCAGCAAATTGCGCCGTTCGATACTCATCGTGTCAGGCATTGTTAACGTCAGTTTATAACCTTTGGCCGCTGCGACGAGCGCAAGGCCCACTCCGGTGTTGCCGCTGGTCGGCTCGATGATCTCGCTGCCCGGTTTGAGCAACCCTCTGTTTTCAGCGTCTTCGATCATTGCCAATGCGATGCGGTCTTTGACGCTGCCGCCCGGATTGAAATATTCCAGCTTGCCGATGATGGCAGCGTTCGGCGCGTATTTCTTATTGAAGTTCGAAAGTTCTAGCAGGGGGGTATTGCCGATCAGGTCGGTCAGTTTTTTTGCGATTTTTGACATGGCTTCGATGTTTAGTTGGCTTTTCTCTTGTGGTACAAAGATAATGCCTTGCAGTGCGGTGAGGCAATCCCACGAATATGGTATTTTTACCCGATACGGCCTGGATATGTTATTCCACGTCCAGTTCGAGCTCCTTGCGCAGTTTGGTCAGCAATGGATTTTTGTCCGTGAGGTAGCGTAACCGGTCCTCCACCTTGATCGGTTTAAGGCCTTTGGGGTTGGCTTTGATCGTGACGTTGAACTCGATGGGGACCCGCAGTCCGCTTAGTTCGCCGAGCCGGTATTTCATTTCGGCGAGGCTGTGCATCAGTTCGTCGTAGGAAGATTCGTTCGGAATAGTCAGGTTGATGCAATTGCCGTTGACCCGGGCATCCTGGAATAATACCCCCATGCGCGGCCGTTCCTGCATCAGCTCTTGCGAGAATCGTGCGCATCCGGCAATCAGAGCCGTTTCGGTATCTTCGTCGATCTCTATCGGTTCTTCGTCGCCCTCCTCTTCTTCCATGTTTTCGGAAACGGCCACGGGAGCCTGCAGGATCGAGCTGATCGAGCGTCCCGATAGCGATATGCCTCCCGGAAGTCCCGTTGCGGTATTGGCTTTTGTGGAAGCTGCGGACGATACGGGAGTTGCCGGAATCGCAGGCTGCGCTGCCGCCCGGGGAGTTGCACCGGATGTCGGAGTTGCCGCCGTTGTTACTGGCGGCGACGGCATAGGAGTTGTTGTCGGCGGTGCAGGAACTGTGGCGGGTGTAACGGGTTGCGAAGTTGTAATTTGGATCGTGCCCCGGGATGTTTCGGGTACGGCAGTCCGTTCCGCCGGTTGCATTCCGGGGGTATCCCTCCGTTCCAATACGGGCAACGAAGGTGTTAAGGCGTCATTGTTTTTTTTTTGACCGAGCCCGCAGAGTTTCATCAGGCCCAGTTCGACGTGCAGACGTGGGTTTGTCGCGGTTCGCAATCCCGAGTCTATCGCCGTCAGGAGATTGATCCCTTCGAACAGTAACGGGACACTGCATTCGGCCGCCTGTGTTTTGTAGCGTTCCGCTACACTGCCGGTCACCTCCAGCAGCGGCAGCGTCTGCGGGTTTTTGCACATCAGCAGGTCGCGGAAGTGGTTGTTCAGTCCCGCTACGAAGGTCTGGCCCGAGAAGCCTTTGCGCAGTACGTCGTCGAACAGCAGCAGCGCTTCTGTGTAGTTACCCGCGAGAATCTGTTGCGTGATGGTGAAATAAGTGTCGTAATCGAGTACGTTCAGTGTGCCGGCGACCTCTTTGATCGTGAGGTTCGATCCGCAGAACGAAACCACCTTGTCGAACATCGACAGCGCGTCGCGCATCCCTCCGTCGGCCTTTTGGGCGATGATGTGCAGCGATTCGTCGTCGTAGGTAACGCCCTCCTGCGAAGCGATGTATTTGAGATACTCCACCCCGTCCTCGACCCGGATGCGGTTGAAGTCGTAAATCTGGCATCGCGAGAGGATCGTCGGGATAATCTTGTGCTTTTCGGTCGTCGCAAGGATGAATACCGCGTGTGCGGGCGGTTCTTCGAGCGTTTTGAGGAATGCGTTGAACGCCTGCAGGGAGAGCATGTGCACCTCGTCGATGATGTAGACGCTGTAGCGGCCTACCTGCGGCGGGATGCGCACCTGATCGATCAGGTTGCGGATGTCGTCCACCGAGTTGTTCGACGCGGCGTCGAGCTCGTGGATGTTGAACGAGCGGTTTTCGTTGAAGGCTTTGCACGATTCGCATTCGTTGCACGCTTCGGCATCTGCGGTCGGGTTGAGGCAGTTGATCGCTTTGGCGAAGATACGCGCGCAGGTGGTCTTGCCCACGCCGCGCGGTCCGCAGAAGAGGTAGGCGTGTGCCAGCTGACCGCGGCTGATCGCGTTTTTTAGCGTCGAGGTGATATGCGACTGGCCCACCACCGAAGCAAAAGTGGCGGGACGGTATTTGCGTGCGGATACGATGAAGTTGTCCATAGGATCAAAAGGCGTTGCCGGCGTTACGGTGTCGCCAGGACTCCCGAGTAATGAACGGATCCGGCCCGGCGTCGAACAAAGATAGTAAAAAATGGCGGTTTACCGCCCCGTGGAATCCTCTTTTACGAGGTAGTCGCTCTTCTCGACGTGCTGGTAATATTGTTGCAGGCGCGCTTTCAGGTCGCGTTCAACCTGTTCCAGATAGGATGTGCGTTCGGACGCGATATCGTGCCGTTGCAGCGTGTCGGTGCGGGCATAGGCCGACACGGTTTTGTGTCCGTCGAAGAAAAGCACGAGCGAATCGGTAATCGCCTGGTAATTCTCTCCTGTCATGTTTACGGCCATTGCTGCACGGTCGTTTTCGCGCAGCACGTCGCGCCCGAAAGCGAAGTACGGCTTTGCATAGCCGGTCAGGCCCAATAGCGTCGGCATCAGGTCTATCTGCTGCGTGACGCGCGCATCGGAACCTTTGATCGCGCCGTCGGGCGTGTACAGCAAGCAGATGATGTGACTGTTGCCGGTGGGCGTGAGCGTTTTCGGCGCGAAGGTTTCCGACGAGACATGGTCGGCGACGAAGACGAAAATCGTGTGGTCGTACCAGAACTCTTGCGAGGCGGTCTCCATGAAACGGCGGATCGCGAGGTCGGTATAGGCTACCCCTTTATGCACTTTGGTTTTGCCGGCCGGCAGCGTGTTCCGGTATTGTTCGGGTACGACGAACGGGTGGTGTGAAGTGAGGGTGAAAACCGAGGCGAAGAAGGGTTGAGGCATCGTATTCAGTTGCCTGGCCATGTACTGCAGAAACGGTTCGTCCCAAATACCCCAGTAGCCGTCGAAATCGCCGGTACCCTGCGCCTGTTCATAGTCTTCGCGGCTGTAATAGTGCTGGATGCCGGCTTGCGAGGCGTAAGCGCCGAACCCCATCGACCCGCGCGCCGAGCCGTTGAAGAACGAGGTCCCGTAGCCCTCGTCGTGCAGGATTTTCGGCAGTGCGTCCATCGGGGCCACCGCCTGTGGCAGCAGTACGAAAGGCGTTTCGTACGACGGGATCGACGAAAGGATCGACGGCAGTGCTTCGATCGACTTGTGACCGTTGGCGAAGGCATTGGTGAAGTAGTATCCTTCGCGCATCAGCGAGTCGAGAAACGGGGTAAAACCTTTTCCGTCCGGGTAAAGGTCCGGGTTGAGCAGTGCCGAATGTTCACCGCTGAAACTTTCGAGTACGAAGAGAACGATATTGCGCTTGCCCAGCGAGGGAGCCCCGCCGTCGGGATGGTGGTAAGGGGCGTACAGCGAGTCGAGCGTAGCCTGGTCGAAAAATTTCTCATAAACGATCGCCTTGTTGCCGAGCGTCCGGATCAGGCAGAACGGGTTGCTCAGGATCAGGTTCGCTTTCAGGTTGGAGGCCGTATAGAGGGTCGCGTTACTGAGGGTGATCGGCCGTGTCTGGCGGCTGAACCCGCCGCGGATGCCGCCCATGACCAGTCCGATCGCAACGGCCAGCACGGCGAGGTTAATGCCGAAATAGGCCCATCGGTTTTCAATCCGCGTGGGCATCGCTTTGATACGGCGGTAAACCCACACCATCGCGGCAATCAGCAATGCGCACCACAGGACGATATACCAGTTCTCGGCCAGACCTTTGAGAACGACCGTTCCGGTGTTGTCGTTATTATGCAGGTAGGAGAGTTCGTCCGAGGTGAACCGTTTGCGGGCGTAATGGAAATAGATGCCGTCGGCGGAGTTGACGATCAGCGCGAGCGCGTTGGTAACGGTGTAGAGCCAGCACAGTATTCGCTGGTACCGTCTTGTTTCGCGGAACCGGAACGGCAGCAGCGACAGCAGGATGAACAGCGCGTTGACGTACAGGATCGAAGCCGTATCGAACATGCCCGCACCGCGCAACAGTCCCGGTATTTCATTCCACTCCAACGGGCCGACCAATCCGACGTTCTGCAGGTAGAAAACGATCCGGCAAAGAAACCACAGGATGTAAAGCAGCGCCAATCGCAACAGGAGCGTAGTCGCGTCGTTTTTCAAGAATCTTTGTAAAAGGTTTTTAGTGCTGTTTTTCATCGGATGGGAAATCTCAAAACGGCTATTTCGAAGAAACGGTACCCCGAACGGATGGCTTGCACCAGGTTAAAGTAGTCGATGAGGAGAACTTATGCCTGTTTCTTTGATTTGATGCGGATCTCGGGTTTATGGTAGACGGTCGAGTGCGGGGGAACCGATTCGGTGAGCCAGACGTTGCCGCCGATCACCGTGTCGTGGCCGATTACCGTGTTGCCGCCGAGGATCGTGCTCCCGGCATAAATGATGACATTGTCCTCGATGGTCGGATGGCGCTGTTGTCCGCGCAGCTCTTTGTCCACGTAGGTCGCTCCGAGGGTAACGCCTTGATAGAGGCATACGTTCTTGCCGATTACCGTCGTTTCGCCGATCACGATGCCGGTGCCGTGGTCGATGTAGAAATGGGGGCCGATCTGCGCGCCGGGGTTGATGTCGATTCCGGTCTGGCTGTGCGCGTACTCGGTCATCACCCTGGGCAGTACCGGGATCTGCAGGCGGTAGGCGATGTGGGCGATGCGGTAAACCATGATGGCGTAGAATCCCGGGTAGCACAGGATAACTTCTTCGATGCAGTAAGAGGCGGGATCGCAGGTGCTGTACATTTCCGCATCCCGCACCAATCCGGTGTAAACCAACGGTATCTCGCCGAAAAACTTTTGAGTCAGTTCTTTGCAGTCGACTTGCTTGCAAGAGCAAAGAGGACAAATGATTTTTAGAAAATCCTGTTGGAGTTTTTCCCAGCGGGCGGCGATCTGCACTTCGGAGATGTGCTTGTCGTCGCGCACGGGGAACATCACATTGGTCAGTTCGTCGACAAAACGGCGTACCGCTACCTGCGAAGGAACCTCGTGGCAGAAAGTTTCGGTCATTTTGTAGAGGCGTGCGGGAAAATTTTTGATAGCGTCGGCCATATGCGGTATGCTAATTCTGTTCCGGTTTATTTCAGCGAGGCGACGTAGCGCTCGATATCGTTTTGCAATTTGTGGTAAAGGAAGCAGTCTTTGTAATGCTCGTTGTCGAGCAGTACCTCGCGTACGTTCCGCAGAGCGTTGTTGTAGTTGCTGATCTCGTTTTTTAGCGCAACGCCCTGTTTCGTGCCCATATTGATGCGCTGTGTGGTGATGTCGCGCAATTTGTCGCAAACGGCGTGCAGCAGCGTGATGATAACGTTGTCCAACAGCGTGTGTCCCTGCATGAAGTAGTAGACGTTGTACGGCGTGACGCCGTATTCGGCGATTTGTTCGCCGAAGAGGCGCACTTCGTGTGTCCAGTCCCGGTTGTGTACTTCCAGTGCGTGCAGCCGTTTGTCGGCCTGCCGCTGGAGCCATTCCAGCGTGGGTTGCCCGTTGTCGCGCAAGTCGAGGTAGTTGAGCCTCACGCTGGTACGGAAGTCGATCAGCGAGAAAGCCCGTTCACTCTTGCGCCGTGCCGAATAGGCGTACCACAAAAACAGCGGGTAGATGATGCGCGAATACTCCCTGAGGAAAGCTTCGAAGTCGAAAATCAGCGTATCGTTTTTGGTCGCTTTCGCACAGATACGGTGTAACGAAGGAGGATGGCACAGGTAATTTTCCGTTGCGTAGGCGTAGGTGTGGAACAGGTAGGGCGATTCGTTCACCAACCGCGACTGCTCGGTGTGGCCGTCGAACAGGTAGTCGAAATCGCTGTCCACGCACAGCAGCAGGTCGGGGCTGCTTTCGGGAATCATATCCAGCAATACGCGCTTGCCTTTGGCCAGGTCCTGCCGCGGAGGAACGCTGATTTCGAATTTGAGCCGGTCGGTTTCGTAGTCGTCGAAAATGCCGCGCCAGAAAGCCACGTCGTCGTATCCTTCGACAAATACCTTCACCAGCCGGTAATCTCCGTTCGCATAACGCGAAACGATGGGAAGCGTGGCGGGTTGCGGTTCTTCGCGGTAGTAGCGTTTCTGTTTTTTCATCGGTCGGTTTATTCGGACAGTTCTACGCACACCACCTCGATTCCTACGCGCTCCAGCAATTCGATGCCGTCCGAACTGTGGTACGAGTCGGCATAGACTACCCGGCGGATGCCGCTCTGGATGATCAGTTTCGCACATTCGATACAAGGCGATGAGGTGACGTAGAGCGTTGCGCCCTCGCTGCTGTTGTTCGATTTGGCTACCTTCGTGATTGCGTTCGCCTCGGCGTGCAGGACATAAGGTTTCGTTTTTCCCGCTTCGTCCTCGCAAATGTTCTCGAAGCCTGACGGAGTGCCGTTATAGCC
>ENA-UEPN01001845-UEPN01001845.1-human-gut-metagenome-genome-assembly--contig:-NODE-1845-length-10410-cov-3.937966_pt1 | contig 10410 bp, 2 predicted proteins | sample MGYA00242897_ERZ507910 | MGnify/ENA primary metagenome ERZ507910 (study PRJEB26167, sample SAMN06115525) | human gut metagenome | host: Homo sapiens | place: China:Jiangxi | collected 2015-08-20...
CGTGTGACTATCCATCTCAAGAACGGAACAAATCTAGTTCTTGACCTTAAACCCGAAGATCATCAAACGGTCGATTCGCAGATAACCGCTTTGCAAGATGTCTTGGCCGATCCCGAATCCCAAGAGAAAGTTTTCCAGTTCCGGGGAATTCGCGGCGACAGTTGGATTCGCATCAAAGAAATCGTCGCTTTTGATGCCGTCCCCCTCATTTTTACGCCGGCTGAAAGAGAAAAAGCTAAGGCCGAATAAAAAGCACATCCCCGAGGAGGAGATATATGAACAAAATCTTTAAAAAAATTTGGAACAAACGGCGGGGATGCTTCGTCGCCGTTTCCGAAGCGATGTCTTCTGTTTGTCAGGGCAAAACAAAAGCTGTTCTTGCAGCTTCGCTCCTGCTGGTTGCCCAAGTACCTGCATTTGCACTGGTGACTATCAACGGGGACGTAGTAGGAAAAGACCCACAATTCCAATTCCAAGGCCGGGGTCCTGCACTGGCCGATAGTCATACCATAAATGGAAATTTAACTTGGAACTTAGGGCGAGAAGGGGATTTCAGAAGATCTTTCCTTTGTGTTTCTATTGGGGCAGGCTACTTCAGCTCTCTCAGTAACACATTGATTGTGAACGGAAATTTCAATATCAATAACAATTCATGGGTACACATCGCTCATAACGGTGACGAAGGGGGAAATATCTATAGTGCCCTGAATATTTCCAAAGATCTAAACATTTCGAGTGACTCCGAGCTTTCTCTAATCAGTAATGGGGGAAGCGGTAACGACCCAACAATTCACGCAAGTCTTAATGTCGGAGGAACCGTTTACAACTCAGGACGCCTTATTTCCTACGGTGGGACTCAAGCGGGAAGAACATACGGATCGTTCTCAATCAACAACCTAGTAAACAACGGTACATTTGTTTTTGACTCTCCGAACGCCTTAAACGGTACTTTTAATAATATTACGCAAGCCGGTGGCTACTTTCAGCAAGGTGGAACAAATGACTTCCACATTAACGGTACTCTGACAGTCAGCGGAGGAACGGTTGGAAATAATGATGCAATTGTTGTAGGGGCCGATCAAGGTAAGTTTTCCGTCGGTCAAGGTTTGAACTTGGCTGGAGGTGCCGTTGGGAATTTATCTGTCCTCACTCATGTCGGCGGATCAGTTATGGTTTCGGCCGGTTCTTATGGGATCGGGACACTGAATAAGTCCAATGGCACGCTCACAAACAAATCCACACTCACTGTAAGCAACTTTAATCAGTCCAACGGAACGACGACCAACAGCGGAAACTTGACCATTGGAAACGCTAACTTGGGCGGTACTCTGAACAGCACAGGTACTCTCAATCTGACAGGAAACGTCGTTACTCGCGGCAACTTGACCAGTACTGGTAACCTGAATAATCGGGGCAATTGGACAGAAACCAATCGTTATACAATTGCAGCCAACCTTAACAATTCCGGTAGCGTTAATTTTCAGAACGGATTCGAGTTCAGCAATGGACGCTTAACCTCCTCAGGTACTGTCCAAACGAATAATGTCTTTGACGTTTTCGACAGCATTGGAGAAACTGGACAGCAGGACCTCAATTATGTCGGGCTTGGTTCTTCCGTTCCGCAGGAAGTTAAAACAAGTCTTACAGACTTTTTCCTGAAATATTTACCTGGCAAGCTTGCCCAGAACTTAATCAGTCACGCCTCGTTTACGGGTGGAAAAGTGGTTGTCACCGGAGTGGAACTCACTCAAACACAAGCTGACGATCTGAAAAAGGCATTTAAAGACAAGTTTGGAGGTAATACAGCTCTTGAGTTCCAAGGCACGATAGCGGGCGTTTCACATGATGATAGATTAACCGTCGCAAAAACCAATGAGCTTTATGACAACGTAGAGCACCTGCGCGATGTTATTTTCGTTGATCGCAAACTTGAAGGCGAAAACGGAGCAATCGTTGTCGGAGATTCCGGTTTGCGAAACAACACAGGGTTCACAGGCATCAATGAAGCAACCGGCACGACCATCCAGGACGGAAAAGAGCTAACCCTTATCGGCGGCAAATCAGATGGTACAGGTAATCGCTTTACTCTTGCCGAACGTATTATCAGTGCGGTTGGTGACGGAGCAAAGCTCATTCTTGGCAGCTTGGGAATTAAAGACTTTTCTGTCTACCAAGGACAGGCCGAACAGGTTCATCTCTCTGATAAGGGAGAACTTAAGGTTGCCGCCGGCGATTACCTCGTCAAGAACCTTAATTCTTCAGGCGGAAAGACCACTGTCGATAAAAATGCTGTTTTCAACAGCGAAAACGCTACCTTCACAGACAAAGCAGTCTTAGAGAACAATGGAGAAACGGTTCTTGGTACTTTGACAGGTTGGAACGGTGCTGAAGTTCACAACAACAGCAAGCTAACGGTCAACGGTATCACACAATTCGGCGGCAGATTCATCAATAACGCAAACGCCAAATTGGTAGGAACTGCGGACCTGGACGGTACCCTCCAAAACAGTCAGGGTGCTTCTTTAATCGCGAATACCGTAAATGTCAACGGAACACTGCGGAATTTCGGTTACATGGAAGCGCTGGATAATTCAACAGTATTCGGCACTCTTGAAAATCCGGGAGAAATTCGTCTGTTCAATACGGCCATTGGTTCGCGCGGCGAAGGTGACATTGGCACAATCGGCAATACTTACACTCTTAAAGCAACCGGTAAAACTCAAGTTTCCGGTCTGATTGCTAACGCTCAGGGTGCAGTCGCAGAGTTTTCAGGAGATGATGCCGAGCTGTTGATTCTTGATGGCGGTGTAGTTTCCAATAATGGCACGCTCATAGCGGATTCACTAATCGTCAATGACGGCGGCTATTTCATCAATGGAGACAACGCGCAGCAAACGTTCACAGCTTCTCCGTTGCGCCTCAGAGCCGTCGCAAGAGCAGTTGCCAGAGCAACAGAGCAATTAAAGAATCTGACGGTTTCCGAAGGCGGAACAAAGACAAATAACGGATTGGCCTACTACGGTACAGGTACGATTGCGGGTGAATTTATCAATGCTACAGGCGCCGAAGCTTTCGGCGGCGTGTCTGACATTTTCGTTGACGGCAGCGGATTAGGTATTACTAATACCGGCTCGATCAAAAATGCAGGTACATTTACTTTCGGCGGTACTTTGAACAATTCCGGCTCGATTACCGGGGACGGTCTGATAGTGTTCAAACGCGCGGGTCTTGGCAACGATACCTTTACGAATGCCGGACAAATCAAAACCGGAAGCCTTGAGGCTGACAATATTAAATATGTCCAGACGGCAGGCAGTCTTTCGAGTGCTTCGGGTTGGTTCAGCAATTCAACAGTTGATCTGACCGGCGGAACGATTGAGCACACTGTCCTCGGTTCCGGCAACACCTACAATCTTGGCGCGGGCTCCGGTTCCAATGACGCGGCAACATTCACCGTAGGAACACTGGACAGTTCCTCCTATGTTGAAATTCGTCGCGGCGCCACTCTGAGAACCGAGCACATTGCGATGAACGGCAATAAGACAACCAATTTGGTAGGCGGTCGTTTGTCCACAACTTTGGATCAGATCTTTACTGATCTTGATTACAGTACATTAAATCTTGATGCAGTAAATCCTGAAGATAAAGTTGAAGTCAGCAGCAATCCTCAAATCGTCACGGGCATCGGTAACGTTATCGGTTCTGTTGCACAGGGTATCGCTTTTCAATGGGGCACTGTCGCGTTTGACGACGCCTCCTACAGTGCTGCTCTTGCCGGTGATGCAGTTAATAAGCTCGTAGCAATCGGAGATGTTCCTGCGGATCGCCGCGGAGAACTTGAAGTTGCATTTAACGGCAAAGCTGCTGAGAGATTTAATGTAGATCTCGCAAATTCCATTAGAGCCACTGCCGACGGAACTCTAGCCTACGCAACCTTTGCTAATGAAACGCTTTCCAATGAAAGCGCTGCAAATCCGGGCGCAACTTCTTTGGTTATAGGTGTTAATGATCGTACAGCGGTTGTTGTTCCGACTTCCGGTACGCCGAACGTTTTAAACCAGTCAATGGGGTTTATGAACGTAACCGGCGTTTCTGACGGCCTCTATATTAATAGTGGCAGCCACTTCGTTTTGGTTGGTCAGGCCCAGCCCAATCCCAATCTCGCTCCGGTGGAATTAGCAGACGGTGCCGTTTGGGTTGGCGGCAACAAAAACATTGACGGTTCCGTCACTCCTTCCAAACTAACACTTGGTTCTTACGGTTCTGCTTCTGAAACAAAAGGCCATCTTGGTGAGTTAAACATTGGAGTATCCCCTGCGAATCCCGCTCTCGGAGGTGCCGGTGGTCAGGTGATTGTCAAAAATGGCGAGTTCACTGTTGACGTGCTGAACAACGGCTCTGCCGGTTACGGCAATGATAAAGAGGGATTGGTTATCGGCAATGCCGATGACACAGCCACTCTGCTGATTGTCGGCACCTATACGGCTGTTGACGGCAGCGCGATGAGCAATCACGGTATTTTCAAAGCTCAAAATATTGCATCCCGCAACACCAATAATTCGTTTGTTAACTACGGAACCTTTGAGATCGGTACTGCCGACATCAGCGGCTACGTGGAAAACAACGGTCAAGCAGCCTTTAATGAGCTGACACTACGCGAATACGGTTCTGTTAATAAGCAAGGTGCTGAACTGACAGCCGGAAAACTGACTGTTTCCGGTAACGCTCTTGCCGGTGCTTCGGGAACTTACGGCATTCGTGGATCGCTGGAAAATCAGGGCAAACTGTCCGTTACGGATGAGCTAACTGTTGCCGGTGATATGACCAACAGCGGCGAAGTGGACATTGCAAAACTTACCGTTCAAGCCGCAACACCCGTTCAGGATGCAACGGCGGGCAGCTTCATTAATAACGCACTTGCCAAAGTGGATTCAATGCTGACAGAAGCAGGATCTTTTGTCACGAATGCTGCGGATGCTGTCCTGACAATTGCAGGTCTTAAAGGAGCCTCCGAACTTAACGGAACCGTTACCAATGACGGAACTCTCAAAGTTGACGGAACTGCGAGCGTGACGGTTGCTTCCGGTGAACTCAACAACAACGGCACAATGGAAAATACCAATGCGCTGAATGTCACAGGCGGCACGGTTGGCAACAACGGCTCCTTAGCTTTGAACGGTTTGAATATCACCGGCGGTCAGGTACAAAATTCTGCCCAAGCCGATCAGTTCAAAGACTCAGGGACAACTCAGATTGAAATGGCTGACGCCTCCGACGTCGGTATTGCCAATGAAGGGCACCTTGAGCTTTCAAACCTCATGTTACTGAAGGGCATGATTCAGGGCGGTTCCGTCGGTTCTAAGGATGTGACTCTGGCAGATGTCCGGCAGGATGCCTCGATTGAGGCCGAAAAGGTTCAATTAAAAGAACTGAACAATGCCGGTACGGTAAAAGTCATTGAATTTGCCGCTACCAAGACCGAAAATACAGGCACCGTTGAGGCCGGACACCTCGTTTTAGCTGAGAACGACCGCTTCCTTAACCAAGCAGCCGGTTCAGTCAAGGCCGATCAACTGGTTCTTAACGGCGGAGAATTTGTCAATGCCGGTGGAAACACCTCGGATATCGCTCTGACGCAAATCGCGACCGGCGGTCAGTTCACTTCCGATGGAGACAGCAACCTTCAGAAGGTTGTGTCCAACGAGGGAACGATTAACCTTAACAAGGGCAATCTCAATATTGCCGAGCTCGATGCAAAGAACTCCGTCTATAACCAGTTGGGCGGACACTTCAAGGCTGATAAAGGATTCTTTGCAGATTCCACGCTCAACATAAAGGGCGGTATTTTTGATGCTTCCGAAGTTCGCGATTCCGAAGGTAACGTTACCGGTCTCCTCGGCAATAACACCGTTAACATCTCCGGCGGCAATAAGACTCCGGTGATTGATAACGAGGATTCTGCGGAAGTTAAGTCCCACTACAAAGATAATTTAACGCAGGTTATTGCGGGCGTAGTCAACAGCGACACAACGGTCAACATTATGGCGGGCGGCGTCCTCGATGTTGCCAAGATCGAACTTGACGGAAAAGCCGATAGCATCAATCTGAAGGGCGGCGTTCTTCAGACAAGCGCTGATCAGATCTTCGGTTCAGTCACAACTGAGGCAATTCGTATCGACGCAACGGACGCCGAAACAGGCACCGTACAACTTCCGACCACCGTGCTTTCTGCAACTACCGTCGGCGCAGTTAAAGATGAGATCAAATCCGGGCTGAATGTCGAAAGCGGCAACCTCGCCTTGGATGATGATTATTTCAGCGCTTCGCTGATTGTCAGCGTCACCGACAAAATTTCGAATGCATTTGAAAACGCAGCAAACCTGACGATTAATTTCCTTGGTCAGATGACCGCCCCGTTTACTATTACGACGGCAAACGATTTGGAAAAAGAAGGGCTCGATGTCGTTCTGAACCCCGGCATTGTGCTCAACACGACGACTCTGCACAATGAGTTTGCGGATGAGTACAACAAAGACACTGATGCTTCTCAGACGATCAAAGGTTTGATCATTGGTGCCGAGTCCAATGATCCGAATACCAATTCGATCAATATTAGTATGGGATTCAAAGATGTCTCTCATACCGATAAAGTCACAATCGAAGGCGGTAAGGAATTGGTTCTTGTCGGCAATGCCGTCAATGCAATTCCTGAAGGTTCTTTTGGTGATGATGCCAATAAACTGCTGAAGGATTCCGCCGACGGCGGTTCCATTGACGTGAATAACGGTACGTTTACGTTCGGCTCTCACGGCGGTGTTACACCGACAGTCGGATGGATTCTTTCCTCCAATATTGGAGAAAACGGAGCTTTGGAAGCCAAGAACGGCGAATTTGCAGATTGGACTATCGCAAACAACGGTAATGTTCACGTTCACTCCAATGCCATTTTGCACACCAACAGCCTGACCGGCAGCGGTTCGACCGTTAATGAAGGAAAAGTCTCTCTGGACGAAAAAGACGGAAGTCTTCCGGTCTTTGATGTCACCGGAAATTTCCTGAATAAGGGCCAGAACTCCGTCTTGGACGCTTCCAAGGTTGACAAGGTAACGGTATCCGGCACACACGCCAATGAAGGCAAAGCCAATTACAACGATATGCTGATTGCCGAGGGTGGCAGCTCTAATAACAGCGGTACGGAAAAAGGAAACATCCTCACCGTTGAAGGAACTCATACCAACTCCGGTACGTCTACTTGGAACGGTGTCACTGTTGCCGATAAGGGCAAAGGCGAAAACGCAGGCAAGCTCGATGTCGGCACTGTGTTCGATGTGATCGGTGAGTTTGTCAACAAGGGCAAAGACGCTGTTCTTGATGCTACCAAGACAGCCGTGACAACTGTTGCGGGTCTGCTGCGCAACGAAGGAACGGCAAACTATGACGATATGACCGTCGCTTCGGGCGGTACGTCGAACAACTCCGGTTACGAGAAAGGCGACATCCTGACGGTTGCCAACGGCGGTCAGCACACCAACAGCGGGACGTCGATTTGGAACAATGTCACGGTTCAAACCGGAGCAACTTCAACTGTTGATGTAGGCGGCAAGGAAACAATCAACGATACCTATGACATTGCGGGCAAACGAACCAACAAAGGCGAAGTTGACGCAACGAAGGTTGCCAATACTCAGGTTTCTGGGTCACTCGACAACCAAGGAACCTCGAATTATGACGATATGACCGTCGCTTCAGGCGGTACCTCGAACAACTCCGGTTACGAGAAAGGCGACATCCTCATCATCGAAGACGGCGGTGAGCACATCAATTCAGGAACCTCGATCTGGAACAACCAAACCGTTCAGGTCGGAGGCTCGGCCACTACCGAAGAAGGAGGCAAAGAAACCATTAATGACAAGTATGTCATTGATGGTGAGAAGACGAATAAAGGTGAAATTGACGCCACCAAGGTCACCGATACCCTTATTTCCGGGACACTCGACAATCAAGGCAAATCTGAATACGACGATATGACAATTCAGGGCGGCGGTACGTCGAATAATTCCGGGTACGAAAAAGGAGACATCCTGACGATTGACCCGGACGGCGAACACAATAACTCCGGCACGTCCATCTGGAACAACGTTGTTGTTGCGGGCGGCGACGTGAACAACACGGGAGATATTGAGACCGGCAAACTCACCATTGATGACGGCCTCGTCAAAATCGACGGCGGCAGCTTGAAAGCAGAAGAAACCGACCTTAACGGCGGAGACCTTGTTATTGGAAACGACAGAGAACCGATCGAGGAAAACCACGTCAAGGCTGAAATCAATCCGAAGAACGACGTGATCGACACGAACATTTACGTGAAGAATAACGGCGACTTGAACTTGGGACCCACAGGCGGTCTTGATTGGGCCGATTCCATCGGATCTCCGACCGTGCCGGGCGGCACACCGAGCCGATTGGTTATTACTAATAACGTGACAACCGGTCCGGGAGGAGGCATTGCCGTAGGCCCCAACGTTTGGACAGATAAAGACAATCATGTCCAGATCGGAAACGGTGATTTGTATTTTGCCACAAACTCTCTGACGGTTATTGACAGTTCTATCCTGACTGACGGTAAGAGCGCATTCAATACCACAAGCGATATTGCGAAAGTGACTGTCGAACCGGGTGCAAACCTTGTTTTAGGCAATATTGAAGAAGTCGGCGACTACACGATTGTCAACGGCTACATTACGGGCGGAAACGAGACTAACGGAATGTGGACCGGCGGCTGGACAGGCGACAATCTCTACGCTCTGCCTCAAGACGGCTCCGGCATCAACTGGATTCTGACGCTGCACAACGATCCGAGCAAGATTTGGGTCAATGCAACGCTGGCCGATGTCCGCACTGTCTATCCTGACATCGCCATTCCCAACATTGCTAACGACGATCTGCTGCACTGCAAGAGCGGTGACGCAGGAGCCGAATTTGTTTGCCGCGTTCTGCGCGATAAAGAGCTTGATGTTGCTGGTAAGACCAAAGTCATCAACTCTGTAGCAAATATCGCCTTTGCGGGCGGCGCTATGAGCGTTTCCATAAACGACCTCAACACGGCTGCCGACTCCATCGAGGGCAGAGTTTCCATGCGGAACGAAGCCTTTACCGAGTACGGTGTTATGCGCGAATGGGATCGCGGAAACGATCTTTGGGTCGATGTTATCGGAGGTAAGCAGAAGTACAAGAGCCTGAGTGCCACCGGTATTTCTAAAGCCGGATTCGATACGAACGCCTACGGTCTTGTTATGGGCTATGACCGCAAGTTTGCCGGTAAGTCCGTCATCTTAGGCGGCGCTTTCAGTTACAACCACGGTTCACTTGATTCCACCGGCGACGTGCTGAAGACCAAGAACAAGTATGACAGCTTCGGTCTGCACGCTTACGGCGCTTACGCTCCCGTCGATAGAGTCAATCTGATCGGAACTTTGAGCTGGATGCACAACTCCTCTGATATTACACAGTCGATTAATGCAGCTGGATTCAACAAGGCCGATGCTGATGTCAAGACAAATCTGTTTAGTCTCGGCGCTCGAGCCGAAGCCAATCTGCCGGTCGGCAAGGCAAACGTAATTCCTCACGCAGGACTGCGTTATGTGTGAACCAAGTCCGGCAGCTACGACACCAAGGTGGACGGTAAGAAGGTTTGGGGCAACACACCGGACGCTACCAATACTTTCCAGCTGCCTATCGGTGTTGCGGTTCGAGGCGACATTATGACCGTTTCCGGTTGGAATGTTCGTCCGCAAGCTGATCTGACGTTCATCCCGCAATTCGGGGATACCGAACAGAAGACGAAGCTCAGCAATTTCAACGGTGTCAGCGACAAGCTGTCGGGAGAATTTGCGGGCAAATTCGGCACCAGCGTCAATCTAGGCGTACAGGCCGATAAAGGTCCGACAACGTTTGGTGTCCGCTACGGATTCACGGCCGGCACCAAAGGCAAAGCAGACCATGCCTTCAAATTTGAGTACAGATACCGCTTCTAAACAAATCTAAAAACACACGCGGACTCCGAAGGGGGTCCGCACAACCCCGATGAATGAAGGATTCATCGGTGAGCGCTCCTAAAGGGCGCTGACCAATGAGTCTCAACCCAAGAGAAACAAATGAAGAGAACTTTAAGCAGTTTTAATTTGCGGAGCGACTATAGGTCTGAGCTCGATTCCCAGCGCAGAAAGAATTTTAGTTACTGTTCCAAATTTGGGATTCCCTGCCGGGCCGAGCGCTTTATAAAGACCTTCTCTGGTCAAGCCGCTTTTCCGAGCTACTTCGGCCATACCTTTAGCCTTAGCGATGTCAAGGAGGGCAGACTTAATCAGGGAGCCGTCCCCGGGATCGTCTTCAGAACAGGATTGAAGGTCC
>ENA-UEPN01001849-UEPN01001849.1-human-gut-metagenome-genome-assembly--contig:-NODE-1849-length-10388-cov-29.344389_pt1 | contig 10388 bp, 9 predicted proteins | sample MGYA00242897_ERZ507910 | MGnify/ENA primary metagenome ERZ507910 (study PRJEB26167, sample SAMN06115525) | human gut metagenome | host: Homo sapiens | place: China:Jiangxi | collected 2015-08-20...
GTAGAGGCGGTAGATGTCCGACGAGACGAAGTAGGCCAGCCGGTCGTCGGCCTTGAGGCCCGGGATGCGGGGATCGGCCCCGGCCCACAGCTTGTCGAACAGCTCGACCACATAGGCCGGGTCTTCGAGCGCGGCCGCCTGGTAGGAAAAGTTATAGACGCCGTCGTCGTCGACCAGACCGTTGATGCGCTTCAGCAGTCCGTCGAAGGTGTTGTAACCCGACGCCGCGGAGGTGTCGCCGATCCACATCGTGACGCGGATATTCTCGGCGAGGGCCTGTTTGAAAAGCGCCGTTTCGGCCTGTTCGAGCTCCGTGCCCGAGAGGTCGTCCATGTGGGTGTTGACCAGCGACGAGACCTTCTCGTAGACCATCGAGAAGTAGTTGGCGGCCGAGAATCCCAGTTCGGCCTTCACCCGGTTAAGATTGACCGTCTTCTCGTACTTGGTCGCCGCTTTGCCCCCGGCCCAGCCTGCGGAGGTGAATTTCTGGAGGATGTTGCGCTGGCCGTCCCAGAGCTGGACGTGCGTAGGCTAGGGCATGTTGTAGAGTACGCGCACGCCGAGGTCCTGCGCCGACTCCCCGGTGAGCATCGGGCGGAAGAAGATGTTTTCGAGGTCGGAACCGGTGTACTGTTTCGAATTTTCGAGGTAAGTCATGGTTGTTTTTGGTTTTAAATGGTTGATGAATTTGGTTGTTTGTTTTGCCTCCGCAGGGCGGGTATCGCCGGACTTCCATTTTAGGCCGAAACCTCCTTTTGTTCCTGACCGGCAGATTTTCGATTCGCCTCCGGTGAATCGGCAGCCCGAAGCCCCCCTGCTTGGCAATTTTCAATTCTTAATTTTTAATTGCGCATGCGCCTGGCGTCTTCGGCATAGGCGCGTTCGTTGGCCGAGCGGACCGTGTCGCCGCAGGAAGGGTCCTCGCGCGGCTGCGTGGAGGTCGGCGCGGCCTGCCGGCGGGCTTCGTCGGCCGCAACAGCCGAACGGCTGCGCAGAGCCTGCACCTCCCCGTCGAAATGGAGAACGTTGCGGTCGGCGGGAAGCGCCGGGCCGGGCCGCAGACCGATATTGGCCAGCAAACGCTCCCAGCCCCGGGCGATATTCCGCGCCAGCGAGGACGCCGGCTGCTCCGCAGCTTCGACCACTTTGTCGGCCAGTCCCGCCGCAACGGCCTCCTCGGGTGCGAGCCAGCGGCCGTTGCCGTTGTTCTCGGCCATCAGGGCCTCGAACTCCGCGGCCGGACGCCCCGAACGGGATGCATAGACCGCGGCGATACGCGCATCGGTCTGGTGCAGCAGGTCGATCTTCCCGGCGATCTCCGCGGCATTTCCCTCGGTCGAACAGATGGCCGTGTGGATCAGATAGAGGGCATTGGCCGACAGGAGACGGCACCCCTCCGACGCCGCCTGGGCGATGATCGTCGCAGCCGAGGCCGTATAGCCGTAACAGCGGGTCGTGACCCGCGCCGGGAGCTGCCGGAGCGCGTCGTGGATCAGCAGCGCGTCGTTCACGTCGCCGCCCGTCGAGCGGATGTTGACCACCACCTCCGGGGCCTCGATCTCCGCAATGCGCCGCAGGGTGTCGCGGAAACGCTCGTAGGTCGCCACCCGGGCGTCAGGCTCTTCGAACTGCCACTCCTCGGGTACGCCGATGGTCCCTTCGATGTCGATCTGGCAGACCCCGGCCGTGTTGTTGATTTGAATTTCCGATTTCATGATTAATGTTTGTAAGTGTTGTAAAATGCGTTGCGCACCTTCTCGTAAGAGCAGCAGAATTTCCCGGCTGTGACCTCGAAGGCTTCGCAACGGGACATGCCCTCCTTTTCGAGCCGCCCGATTTCGTCACGGATCGCGCGCTGTTCACACCCCCGGCGGCTGACCAGCCCCAGTTCGAACAACCGCAATACCGCCTGCCGGGTCGTAAGCCCCCGGACCTCCCGAAGCACCGCTTCGGCCAACAGTTCGTCGTGCCGCGTCATCAGTCTTCCATGAGGCGGTTGAACGTGCAGCGCACCGAGGCTTTCGCCGGGTCGTAGTCGCCAACGGCGTGCAGCGCGGCCCGCACCACGCCCGCTCCGGTATCGATGCGGAAGACCGAACGGATGTCCGGCGCTCCCGTTCCGGGCGTCAGAAGGGCTTCGAATTCGTGAGGCGCGAGCCGCAGCGAGAGGATGATCCGCTCACGGGAGGCCTCCCGACGCACCTGCCCGTCGTAGAAGCGGTGCAGCCCCTGTTGTCCGTCGCGGTCCTCGAAACAGAGCGTGAATCCCTCCGCAGCGTCGTCTCCCGCGAAATGGAACGCCGCGAGCGGATACTCCGAACGCCCCGAAGGATACCCCCACCGCTCGTCGCCGGGCAGCGGATGCATCCCGGCGTAGCGGACGATGCGGAGCGTGAAGTTGGTCCCGTCCTCCTCCGCGTCGTCGCGGTCGCCGACCTCGGGAATCAGCGCCGACGGCGCATTGAGGTAATGCCCCGCGGCATTCAGCGAGGGACTGAACAGCGGATTGCGCAGCACCTTTTCGCCCTGCATCGCGGCGTAGGAATCCGCCGCAAAACTCCACGCCCCGAGCGGAGCCTCCTCCCCGGCGTCGAAGCGCGCCACCGCGCCGTCGCCGTCCCGGTACCGCCACGTCCGCACCTCGTGAATCTCCGGGGCGACCGGCCGCCGCTCGACAGGCTGCGAAAAGTCCGTCCTGCCGCTCCAGTCCGTCTCCGGCCCCGCACCGAAAAACTCCCCTTCCGGCTCGATCCAGACCCTCCGCGTCGCCTCCTCGGTGTAGAACCGCAGGTTGAACAGATGCGCGAGGGCATCGAGCAGTTCCGACTGCCGGATACGGTGCTGCGCCACGTCGGCGAATGCGATCCGCGACCCGAATCCCGGAGCCGAGAGGAAGCGCGGCCGCAGCGAGCACTCCTTGTGCAGGGTCAGCGCCATCCCGGGCTCCGCCCCCGCGAAGTAGATCAGATTGAAATACTTGGGCGATGCGGGCGAAACGCTCTCGGCGGCCGTGCGGAGCCGCACCTCGACCATCGTCTGCCCCGTCTCGCCGACGTAGCCGTTGTAGAGCGCCCAGTCGCCGCGGTAGGCGACCCACTGCGAACCGCTGCGGACCAGCAGCACGGGATCGGCGACGGTCCCCGAGGCCGGGGTGGTGACCTGCGCCGAACGGGCCGCAAAGTCGGTCCACACCGTGCCGGGCACGCCGTTGCGGGTGTAGGTCAGGCGGTACTGCGCCCCGGCGAGGTGATCGAAAACCAGCGCGCGGTAGGTGAAATTCGGCGCAACGGCCTCGCGGAGGTCCCTGTACCGGTTGGCCAGCTCGAACCGGAACTCGGCCCCGGGACCGAGATACACCGTATCGAAGCCCTTGAGCCGCGTCCGCGAGACGATGCGGTGGGCGGTGGTGTATTTCAGGCGGTATTCGAACCCGACGCTGATCTCCGTCGGCGGCGTGAAGACGATCTTGCCGTTGTCCGTCGAGAAACAGTTGCCGTTGTTGAAAAGCCCGTCGATCGCCTCGCCGTCGGCGTCGACGCTCTGGGGCGTGGCCGTGTCGACGATGTTGCCCACGGTGTTGGCGACGGCCTTGGGGTTGGCCGAAACCCGCCCCAGTTCGTTCGCCGCAGCCGTCGCTGGAGCCAGCCGCCGCGCCGAGAAGCCCATGCGGCCGGCCGCCGCCGTGGTGTCGCGCGAGGAGTAGGCCCCGCTCATGTAGAGCGACTGGAAAAACGCCGATTCGAAAAAGCGGCTCTTCACCTCGTAATCCGCCTCCCGAAAAATCTGCCCGACGAGCGTGGCGACGTGCAGGAACGGATGGTAGTCCTCCACCGAGAGCAGGCGTTCCGCCGGAAGCAGGTCCGAGGAGCTGTTCTGCCGACGGTATTCGTCGCGGTGGATGGGGAAGAACTTCACCGGGGAGTCGTCCGTCCAGCTCTCGACGATCGCCGTCGGGGTCAGGACATTGTCCCACGCCACCCCCAATCGGGAAAACATGCGGCGGGCGGCATTTTCGGCCCATCCGGCCCCTCCGTCGCGGATTTCGAGCGTGTACCCCTCTCCCGACGCGGCCAGCAGGCGCACCGTTCCGCCGATCAGCGCCGAACCTTCGGCCGACAGCTCCGCCGTGTGGAGCGCGTCGTTGAACCCGCCGGCGGCGTGCGGGTCGCAGGCAAACCCCACGAGCGCATCGTTGCGCGGCGTCGCGGGAATCGGGATTTTCAGCGACCGCCCTTCGCGGCAGGACTCCGGATCGGCGAGCCGTGCGGCGTCGTAGCCGGGAACCGCGACGGACGCCATCCCCAGGTCGCAAATCTGTCCGTCGATTTTCAGTTCCATGCTGCGTGTTTTTTACGTTTGGGGCGAATGGCGATCTCCAGACAGCTCAACGTGCCGCGCCGCTGTACGACGGCCTCTTCGGTGGCGATGTCTACCGATATATAGCGCTTTTCGGTGACGATCCATGCCGCTGCCGTCGCTGTCAGTTCGGCCAGCGGCTCCAGCATGCTCCGGGTCTCGTAGGCCGATACGAGCACTATTTCGCGGTCTGTTTCCGCCGCCGCGACCACACGTCCCTGCGGACCCTCCGCCTCGCGCCTTTCGGTGCGCACGGTTGTCGTCCGCACGATGGGAAAGGTGTAGTGCTCGACCGATCCGGCGCTGCTCCGCCAAGCCAGCCGCACCTGTCCCTGAACGGCCGGAGTCACGGAATAGACGACCGTGCCGCACGTCCCGGCATCGACCGTCACACGCTCCGCGCCCGGGAAATCGCGCATGTCGAGACGAAACAGGTGCAGCCCCGCCTCGCTCGCGCGGTAACTTTCGGCCGTCGCGGTGTCCCCGGCCTCGGCCGTCACCGTCACGATGCAGGGTCCGTCGGTCAGCAGCGTCAGTTCGTCGCATGCATCCTCCGGGATCAGACGCACGAGCGGCATCGAGGTCCGCAGGCCGGGCGTTCCGGGGGCGTCGCCGGGCAGAAACGTGCGCGCCGGAGCGATCGCCGCGGCCGCTTCCCCATCCGTCCCGGCAACCTCGACGACGGCCGTGACGGTCCGTCCTTCGGCGGGGTAAAATCCGGTCCGCCCCGTTGCGGGCGTGAAATGCAGCCGTCGCCGGAGGTAGGGCGCCGCATCGAACGCGGCCTCGGCGACGGCCGCAAAACGTTTTGCACCCAGCAGCGCACTGCCGTCGCTGACCGGTCCACGCGTGCCGGCTCTGTCTGCGCCGCCGGGCGAGACCGCCGCGCCGATTCCGGCTGCGGACCCGGCCGCCGCATCGACGATGCGGATGTCGATGTTTCCGGCCGTCTCCTGACTGACGGCGTAGCGGAGTTCCCCGCCGAGCGGGGCGTACTGTTGCGGAATTCGAGTAAATAGCATAATGGATTTTTAAGAGAGATGACTGTATTCATTCGCCGCAGGACACGGCGCAATGCGGCATGCGGATGCTTTTGACACTTCCGGCATCACAGGCACAGAGGCGACCGGATTGTTGACAACGGGTTTAAAACTTGTCGATAAATGGAGATAACAATTCACAAAATGCGGAAACAGAAGCGTTTCCCGATGTTGATAACTTTGCCGTCCCTGCCGGCCGGCTGTGAATCGTACGGCAAATATACGACACCGGACACCCCCTTGTCAAGACCCCGATGCACTTTTTCCAGATTTTATAGAAAAACTTCGGGATTTTGTCGTACCTTTGTTTCGCAAACCAACAGTTTTACACCTTATGGATGATGGTCATAGTTCCACGTATAGCCGTCGTGTCGTGCTTCAGCACGACGCCATTCATCTATGGTATCCAGCACGAAGATAACCTCCGCGCCGGATTGCTGTTGTCCGACCCCGCCGAAACAATCCAAGCCTTTTCCGAGCACAAAGCCGACATCGCCCTGATTCCGGCCGCCGCCATGCCGTCGCTGACAGACGCGCGCGTCGTCACCGAATACTGCGTCGGAGGCGTTCCCGCATCGAAGGAGGCCCTGCTCGCCAGCGACGACGCGCTGGTCGGGGCGTGGAAACCGTTCGGAAAACTTCCCTGCGCCTTCGCCGTCTGGGCGGCGCACGCCGACACGGACCCCGACGCCGTCGAGACCTTGCAGCATGCCCTGACCTACGGACTCGAACACGGCTACGAGGCGATTCTCGAATCGGCTTTCGCGGCCGATCCCGGGCGCGCCTACGCGGAACTCGCACATTTCGACTACATCTTCGACAATCAGAAAGACAAAGCGCTGAAAAAGTTCTGGAACTCGGGCCTCAAGGCGGTTCCGAGAGCCAATCCCGGCTGAAGAGCTTAGCGGACCGGAGATCCGCCTCTCTGCACGTAAACGGATTCACGAACTTTAAGAGAGCGTCTTATGATTACAATTTACCTCAAGCAATACAACAAGATCATCCGCAATGCCGACACCAAGCTCTTCGATGAACTGGGCTACGACGACATCCTGTGGATCGACATGTTGCTGCCCACGATCAAGGAGCAGAAGGCCGTCGAGAACTTCATGGAGATCAGCCTCCAGACCAAACAGCAGGTCGAGGAGATCGAGTCGACGTCGAAATACTCCGAGAACGAGAACTCCATCATCTCCAACTCCAACTTCTTCGTCCCCACGGGCGACTCGTTCATCGTCGAACCGGTGTCGTTCATCATCTCGAACGAGGGTGTGCTGGTCTCGGTGCGCAGCGCCGAGTTCCGGACCTTCCGCGAGACGGAAAAACGGCTCCAGATGAACTACCGCAGCTATTCGACGGGTTACCACCTCTTCATTTCGCTGCTGGAGGTGCGCATCGACTTCGACGCCGACCTCGTGGAGCTGATCGCCAAGCAGGTCGCGGCGCTCTCGAAGGACATCAACTCCGAGAATTCGATCGACAAGGAGGTGCTGCACCGCATCAGCGCGTTGCAGGAATCGACCATGTCGCTGCGCGAGAACATCTTCGACCGCCAGCGCGTGCTGTCGGGCATCCTGCGTTCCGAACGTTTCCCCAACGACATCTATCCGCGCCTGCAGCTGATGATCAAGGACGTCAACTCGCTGATCAACCACGCCGATTTCAGTTTCCAGCGACTGGACTACATCCAGGACGCGGCGCTGGGTCTGATCAACATCGAGCAGAACGAAATCGTCAAGATCTTCTCCGTGGCGGCGGTGATCTTCATGCCCGCGACGCTCATCGCTTCGATCTACGGCATGAACTTCAAGTTCATGCCCGAACTGGACTGGACGCTGACGCTCGGCAACGGCTGGAACATCCCCCTGGGCTACATCTTCGCCATCGGGCTGATGATCTTCTGCTCGGCCCTGACAATCTGGTACTTCAAGTACAAAAAATGGCTCTGACAGTTCAAGTTCCGGCAGGACGCGGATTGCACCGAAACACACAAGGGGGCTGTATTGTATACAGCCCCCTTGTGTGTCATCAGTACGGAGATACCTCCGGCAATCTGCAACCTATTCGTCGATAAAGTCGATATTCACCTCGCGCTGGAACACCTCCTGCAACGAAATGTTCGTCTCGGTGGTGGCGATGCCCTGAATGCGCAGAATGCCGTCGAAAATCGTACGCATGAGGTGTTCGTTGTCCACGCAGTAGAGTTTGACGAGGATGTTGCCCTTGCCGGTGATGAAATGCGCCTCGACGATCTCGGGAATTTTCCGCAGTTCCTCGACGGTCTGTTTCAGCAGCTGCGGGTCCTTGAGCGTGATGCTGATGTGGGCGCAGACGTCGAAGCCCATCATCTTGGGGTCGACGATCAGGCGGCTCCCGAGAATCACGCCCGACTCGTCGAGCTTGCGGATGCGCTGGTGAATGGCGGCGCCGGAGATGCCGCATTCGCGGGCGATCTCCAGAAAAGGCATGCGCGCATTCTTGATGAGGTATTTGAGGATCTTGCGGTCGATCGCGTCCAATGCGGTTTTAGCCATGGCAGTAAGTTATTTGATGACATTCAGTTCTTTGCCGACCTTCGTGAAGGCGGCGATACAGCGGTCGAGCTGTTCGATGGTGTGGCCTGCGGAGACCTGCACGCGAATGCGCGCCTGACCCTTGGGAACCACCGGGTAGTAGAATCCCGTGACGAAAACGCCCTCGTCCTGCAATTTCGCGGCGAATTCCTGCGACAGCTTGGCGTCGTAGAGCATCACGGCGCAGATGGCCGACTGGGTGGGTTTGATGTCGAAACCCGCCGCCATCATTCCGGCACGGAAATGTTCGACGTTGGCCACCAGCCGGTCGTGCAGTTCGTGGCTCTCCGCGAGCATCTTAAAGGTCTCGATCCCGGCGCCGACCACGGCAGGGGGCAGCGAGTTCGAGAAAAGGTAGGGACGCGAACGCTGGCGCAGCATATCGATGATCTCCCTGCGGCCGGTGGTGAATCCGCCTACGGCGCCTCCGAATGCCTTGCCGAGCGTACCCGTGAGGATGTCCACCTGCCCGCGCAGGTCGTAGAGTTCGGTGATGCCGCGGCCCGTTTCGCCCAGCACGCCCGCCGAATGGCACTCGTCGACCATCACCAGCGCGTCGTACTTTTCCGCCAGAGCGCAGATCCGATCGAGCGGTGCGGCGTTGCCGTCCATCGAGAATACGCCGTCGGTGACGATGATGCGGAACCGCTGGGCCTGCGCCTTCTTCAGGCACTCCTCCAGTTCGCCCATGTCGGCATTGGCGTAGCGGTAACGCACGGCCTTGCACAGACGCACGCCGTCGATGATCGAAGCATGGTTCAGCGAATCGGAGATGATGGCGTCCTCCTCCGAAAAGAGCGGTTCGAACACGCCGCCGTTGGCGTCGAAACAGGCGGCATAGAGAATCGTGTCCTCCGTACCGAAATAGTCGGCGATAACCTTCTCCAGCTCCTTGTGGATGTCCTGGCAGCCGCAGATGAAGCGCACCGACGACATGCCGTAGCCGCGGGCATCCATTGCTTTCTTCGCCGCCTCGATCAGCCGCGGATTGTCCGACAGTCCGAGGTAATTGTTGGCACAGAAGTTGAGCACCTTCCGACCTGCAACCTCGATCTCGGCCCGCTGGGGCGAAGCGATGATCCGTTCCCGTTTGTAAAGCCCTGCCGCCTCGATTTCGGCGAGTTCATGTTGCAGGTGCTCCTTGATTTTCCCGTACATATCCGTTAATTTTTTGATGAAATTCCGAGTGCAAAGTGTCGATCTGTTACAAATGTACGATAAATTTCCGAAAACAGACACTCCCCGAACGCTTTTTTCTCACGCCGGGTTACAATTTGTTATTCGCCACGCCACCAAGGCTTCCGGGCGGTTTTTTCGGCGGCGTTTTTTTGCCGCCGCATAATTTTTTAATACCTTTGTTGCTCAAATAACAACCAGCTACCTATGAAAAAATCGTGTGTATTGGTCAGCGGCGGTGCAGGCTACATCGGCTCGCACACCTCCGTGGAACTCATCAACGCCGGCTACGACGTGGTGATCGTCGACAACCTTTCGAACAGCGACCTCAACGCCGTCGAAGGCGTGCGCAAGATCACCGGCGTGGACATCCCCTTCGTCGAGGTCAACTGCTGCGACCGGGCGGCTTTCCGCAAGGTCTTCGAACAGTACGAATTCGACTCGGTGATCCACTTCGCAGCGTCGAAAGCCGTGGGCGAGTCGGTGCAGAAGCCGCTCGAATACTACGGCAACAACCTCACCTCGTTTATGAACGTCATCGGCCTGATGCGTGAATTCGGCCGCCGGAACATCGTCTTCTCGTCGTCGTGCACCGTTTACGGCGAGCCGGAGAAGCAGCCCGTGACGGAGCAGACGCCCCGCAAGCCGGCCACTTCGCCCTACGGCAACACCAAGCAGATGTGCGAGGACATCCTGCGCGACTCGCTCGCCGCCTACCCCGGCATGAAAGGCATCGCGCTGCGCTATTTCAACCCCATCGGCGCACATCCTTCGGCGCTGATCGGCGAACTGCCGCGCGGCGTGCCGCAGAACCTCGTGCCCTTCATCACGCAGACCGCCGCCGGACTGCGCGAGTGCCTCTCGGTCTTCGGCGACGACTACCCGACGCCCGACGGGTCGTGCATCCGCGACTACATCGACGTCGTGGACCTCGCCAAAGCCCACGTGGCGGCGATCAACCGCATGGCCGGCGACAAGAACAAGCAGGCCTACGAGATTTTCAACGTCGGCACGGGCCGCGGCGTCTCGGTGCTGGAACTGGTGCACAAGTTCGAGGAGGTCAACCACCTGAAGCTCAACTACAAGATCGCACCGCGCCGTGCGGGCGACATCATCGCCATCTGGGCCGATCCCACGCTGGCGAACACCGAACTGGGCTGGACTGCCGAGCGCACGCTCGACCAGACGCTCGCCGCCGCCTGGGCCTGGGAGAAGCACATTCGGGGAATTAAAAATTAAAAAT
>ENA-UEPN01001850-UEPN01001850.1-human-gut-metagenome-genome-assembly--contig:-NODE-1850-length-10384-cov-16.083244_pt1 | contig 10384 bp, 8 predicted proteins | sample MGYA00242897_ERZ507910 | MGnify/ENA primary metagenome ERZ507910 (study PRJEB26167, sample SAMN06115525) | human gut metagenome | host: Homo sapiens | place: China:Jiangxi | collected 2015-08-20...
GTGTGCCGTGCGGCAAGCCATGTAGGCAGGCCTGCGCTCAGCAGGTTGATGACCAGGCAGAAAAGGAATGCCAGACAGAATACCGTAGGGCTGAACAGTACCGACATGCTCAGGTCGAACTCGCCGGAAGTGCCGGTGTTCTGATTATTGGTGAATAGCCACGTACGCATGCCGTACACGGCCAGATAACTGAACACCAGCCCCACCACTCCGCCAATCAGGGTCAGTACGAGGTTTTCATTCAATATCTGCCTTATCAGTACGCCGCGCGTTGCTCCGAATGCCTTACGCACGCCCAGTTCGCTGATGCGCTGCTGCATACGGCTGTTGCTCAGGCCGCACAGATTGAGCGACGGCACTAAAAGAACAATGAGCAATGCCAGAGCGTACTGTATGTACAACATCCGCAAATCCGGCCCCACGTTGGCCCACACATGGTTGACATGCGTCACGATTTCATCGGGCTGTTCCATGATGTCCATCAGCACTTCGGCCTGTACGGCATTGATGTCCTTCACCCGCTTCGCTATGCCTTGCCTGATGGCCGGAATATCTTCGGAAGAACGTGCCAGCGCCACCACCGTATGCGATTGGGCATAACTCCAGATGGAAGTGGCATCCTGCAACTTGGCGGGATACATGCGCCACACTTGCGCATAAGCATCCTTCGCAATGACCGAAACATCCTTTACCACCCCGCAGATACGAACTTCGTTACGGTTCAGCAGCACCGTCTTGCCCACCGCATCCGTAGTGCCGAACAGTTTCCGCGCCACAGAAGCAGCCACGACAATGGCGGACACATCGCCGCCCCGGTCGGAATCGTCGAATCCCCGTCCTGCGACAAACTGCATCCGGAACACTTTCCAGAATCCCGGGTCGGTTTCCATAGCATCCACTTTCACCGCATTAGTGCCGTCGGGCATGGAAACCAGGGCGACCGTTGCCGGAACAAATGCCGTACAGGCCTCTACTTCGGGCAACGGCTGCACACAGTTCTTCATGAAAGCCGGCGAACAGGCTGTATAATTATTCCAGTTCTTGTTTTCCTTGCCCTGCAAATGCATCTTGCTTATGTAGAGAGAGCGGTTACGGTTCACTTCCGGCTCGATGTCGGCATATTTCATCTGCCAGGTAATCACAATCGCCATAATCATGGTAATGGCAAATGCCGTACCCAATATGAATATGGCACTCAGCAACGGGTTCTGCCGTAAAAGTATAAAAGCTTGGCGAATGGTCTGCATTTTTGAGTTATGAGTTATAAGTTATGGATTATGGGGGTTATTCTACTTGACGGCCGTCGAAGAAGCGGATTGTCCTTGAGGTCTGTCTGGCTTGCTCTTCATTGTGGGTTACCATTACGATGGTGCGCCCGTCTTCCTTGTTCAGTCGATGCAGCAGCTCCATCACTTCCGCTCCCATTTTGGAGTCCAGGTTACCGGTAGGCTCATCGGCGAGGATTATCTCCGGATTGCCGATAATGGCGCGTGCGATGGCAACACGCTGGCACTGACCGCCGGAGAGCTGTGTAGGCATGTGGCGCATACGGTGGCTCAGGCCTACTTTCTGCAACACTTCCTCTGCCAGGCGGCGACGTTCTTTGGACGATACCTTTCTGTACAGCAAAGGCAGCTCCACGTTGTCCAGCACATTCAGCGAGTTAATCAAATGGAAAGACTGGAATACAAAGCCCAGCTTCCGGTTACGGAAAGCCGCCAGTTCCTTGTCCTTCATGCCGTCCACCTGGGTACCGGCTATTTCAATCGTGCCGCCGGTAGGCGCATCCAGCAAACCCATAATATTCAGCAAAGTAGATTTACCGCAACCGGAAGGTCCCATGATACTGAGGAATTCCCCCTTGTTCACTTCGAGGTTCACATTCTCCAACGCTACGGTTTCAATCTCGTTGGTACGATAAATCTTGTTGATGCCAGTTAACTTAATCATAATGGTAGGTATTTAATTGTTATTTCAGTTTCAGCTTATTCTTGTTCTTATATTGGCTCATGTCGCTCACCACCACCTCATCGCCCGATTGCAAGCCGCCAATTACTTCCACAAACTCAAAGTTGGAATCGCCCAACTGCACTTTGCGTTTCACAATCTCCTTGTCGGAATTGCGTACAAACAGTTCGTACTCCCCGCGACCCACGTAGTAAGAGGCGTTGGCTATGCGCATCACGTCCTCTTTCACGGCGTTCATCACATATACGTCCGTCTTCAGGCCGGAGCGCAGACGGCGGTTGTTGTCCTCGTTCAACTGTACGGTGAAGGAAATAACACCATTCTTGGACAACGGAGTGACGCTGCTCACCGTACCTTCCAGCTTCTCGCTGCCTATCTTGACTATCGCCTTGCCGCCGGCGGCAACACGGTCGCCGTACGTGTCGGCTATCTCACCCTCTACCTTGAAGTGGCTCAAATCGGAGATGACGGCAATCTGCGAACCTTCCGCCACCTGCGCACCGATCTGGTTGTTTATGTAAGTGAGGATTGCCTTGCGGGGCGAGCGGACCTGCGCATCGTCCAGCGTGCGTTTCGTTTCGGCAAGCGTCTTCCTGAAGATGCTGAAGTCCAGCTCCTGTACCTGATATTCGGCATCCAACACTTCCTTCTCGTTGGCGTACTGCTGCTTCAACTGTTCGTATTCCAACTCCGCCACGTTATAACTCAACTCTGCCTGACGCACTTTGTCGGTAGTGCCCGAACCGAGGCTGTCGAGGTATTGCTCGTTGCGCAACTCCACCTTTTTGCGGTTCAGTTGCATGGCAGAGACTTTTATCTTCATCTCCAGGTCGTTCAGCTTGGTCATATTCTCAAGCTTGAGCTGCTTCAGCTTGTAGCTGCGCATCTGCTCCTCGTCGAGTTTCTGCTTGTAGTCGGTTTCGGCGCTCTGTAAGTCCAGCTTCAGGATGGGCGTGCCTATATCCACGCTGTCACCGCCTTTCTTATATACTTCCAGAATACGGGTGTTGATGGGCGAGTTGATAATCTCCTCAAAGGCAGGAACCACCTTGCCGGAAGCGCTTACGCTGACTTCAATCGTGCCTGTACTTACCTGGGAGAATACGATGTCCTTCTCCTTCACCCCCGTGCGCATCAATGAAATGAGCACACTGATAACAACGATACCCGCAGCGCCCATGCCGCCATAACGAATGATTTTCTTGTTACGCTCTTTGTTACGAACTTCTTTCGGAATCTCTCTATCCATATTTTCTGTCTTTATTTACCGTTTTACGTTGCCGCCGTCCTGTTGCGTAAACGGACAGCCTGCGATTCTTCGCCCTTATACTTGCCAAATCCGTGCCAAAAACATAAATCATTGAAAACAAGCGTTAAGGCAAAAAGAAGAGTGTCCGTTTTCGGACACTCTGTACATTTTCGGATAGCTGCACTGTACGAAAAGAAGAAACGGACGGAAAAGAAAACATAAAAGTCCGGTAGAGGAAATATAAAACAGCAGGGGATAACGGGGAAAACTCCTCACCTCAGCGTCCGTTTCCCCCTTTGGTATTTGTCATGCCACGCGTTGGTACTTGTTATACCACTCTTTGGTACGGCATGTACCACACTGTGGTACGAGAGATACCAACGGTTGGTACTCCGCGTACCAAACCGAGGTATTTCCCGGTACATACTTTCTTATGAGCATCAAGCACTTACGATAATCTTTCCGGAACGTTATCTCAGGCGCAGTCTGTCCCCTACTTCGGGCACATATTCCGCATCCTTGCGGTTCATCTTATACAGATTCTTCAGACGGATGCCGTACTTCTGCGAAATGGAATGCATGGAATCGCCGTCTTTTACAATATAAACGGTATGAGGTTTGGCGGCTTTCTTACGCTTGTCTTTCAGATAGATGATGTCGCCTGCCTCTAAGGTGTACTCTTTATGCAGGTCGTTATACTTCACCAGTTTGCGCCAACTGATGTCGAACTCTTTGCCCAGGAACTGGAAAGTATCGCCGTCGCGGGCCACAACGTAGGCAATGTCGTTGGCAATATACACCTGATGCGGGTTGGCAAGCCAGGGTTTCTTCTTCAGTTCTTTCTCCCACTTGCGGGCCTCGCGCTTGCTCATGCCGCGGCTGTCGTACTTATACAGGTCGTAGTCCTCGATAATGGTTATCAGGCGGTTGGCATAGGAAGGGTCTGTGGCGTATCCCGCTTTTTTCAGGCCGCGCGCCCAGCCTTTGTAGTCGGTAATCTTCAACTTAAACAGGAAAGCATAGCGTGCGCCGCGTTTCAGGAAGAGCGAGTGATCCTCGTAGGAGTCCTTCGGGTGGCGATAGGCGCGGAAGCACTCTCCTTTGGCATCATCGTCGTGGTACACTCTCCGCCCACGCCAGTCGCTATGGCACTTTATGCCGAAGTGGTTGTTGCTCTTGCGTGCCAGTGCGCTTTGTCCCGCACCGCTCTCCAGCAGGCCTTGTGCCAGTGTGATGCTGGCGGGTATCTTATGTTCCTTCATCTGCTCCACGGCAAGCGGGGCATATTGTTTGATATATTCGTTGTAACGGGAATTTCTGCGTTGTGCCTGCACAGCCACGCAAATAAGGAGAAGTGCTATGATAGCAGTCAGTCTGAATATAGGTTTCATGCTTCGAGTGTTGAATTTGACACAAAAGTCTGCAAAAGAATTGAAAAAACCAATCTCTTTCCTATCTTTGTAACATTAATTACAATAAACCATTATTCTATGAAGGACCTGAACATACAGATTGCCATCAAGATATACGAATATGAAGAGCTGAATGCCGCCGACCGCGAGCTTCTGGATGCCGCCCGGCAGGCAACTTACCGCAGTTATGCCCCCTATTCGCACTTCTCGGTGGGCGCGGCCGCCCGGCTGGCAAACAATATCATCGTTACCGGAACCAATCAGGAGAATGCAGCCTATCCGTCGGGGCTTTGCGCGGAACGCACCACTCTGTTCTATGCCAACTCCCAATATCCCGACCAGGCTGTGGAGACACTCGCCATAGCCGCCCGCAACGAACGCGGCGAGTTCCTGGAAGAACCGATTCCCCCGTGCGGCGCCTGCCGGCAGGTAATGCTCGAAACGGAAAAACGTTTCAAACGTCCCATGCGCATACTGCTGTCCGGCGAAAAAGGCATTTATGAATTGAGAAGTGTGGGCGCATTGCTGCCGCTTTCGTTCGATGCGTCTTCCATGTTATAAAATAAATACCTACCTTTGCAACTGCTAACCAACAAATACCACCACCAATGAGAATATCCAAATAAAGACAGCACATTTCGGTAAACATCGCTTTATATATGCTTTTCATATCAGAACGCTGAGCATCACTCAAAAAGGAAATGTTTAGCCTTTACTGTGTTTGTCTGTTCCCCACAGCCTTACAAGAGTTGAAAGTGTGTCGTACAGACACCTATGTTATCTACCCTAAACACAGTAAATTTATGAGTATCATTATTAAAGACCTTAGCTATACCCATACCGATAAGGAAGTTTTGTTTTCCAACCTCAATCTGATTATCAATGCCGGAGAAAAGACCGCGCTGACAGGCAATAACGGTTGCGGAAAGTCCACCCTGATGCGTATCCTTGCGGGAGAAGCATCGCCGGGCACCGGTAGTGTGCATTGTTCCGGACATCTTTACTATGTGCCCCAACATTTCGGACAATATGACGGCCGGACGGTTGCGCAGGTATTAGGCATAGACCGTAAGCTAACTGCACTCCATGCCATTCTGAACGGTGATACAGCGGAAGAACACTTTGCCCGGCTCGACAACGACTGGAATATCGAAGAGCGTACCCAAGCCGTTCTCCACGCCTGGCATTTGAACGGTATCTCTCTTTTACGCCCGTTAGAGGGGCTTAGCGGCGGAGAGAAAACACGCCTGTTCCTTGCCGGCATGGAACTGAAAGAACCGGACACCCTACTGCTGGACGAACCGACCAATCATCTGGATACTGCCGGGCGGAAACGTCTGTATGATTTCGTACACCGCACTTCGGCTACGGTGCTCGTTATCAGTCACGACCGTACTCTGCTAAATCTGTTACCCGCCATTTGCGAACTCTCCCGCAACGGACTGGCCTGCTACGGCGGCAATTACGACTTCTACAAAGAACAGAAGGAAGTGCACCGCAATGCCCTGCAACAGCAGTTGGAAGAATAAGAAAAGGCCTTGCGCCTCGCCCGCAAGACCGCCCGTGAAATGGAAGAACGGAAAGCCAGACAAAACACACGAGGCGAAAAGGCTTCCATAAAGAAAGGTATTCCGCGTATTCTGTTAGGCGGTCTGAAGAATCATGCCGAAAACAGCAGTAGCAAACTCAGCAATGTCCATGCCGAAAAAACGGACAAGATTCAACAGGAAATAACAAACCTGAAAGGCTCCCTGCCGCAAACAAACAAGCTGAAAACCGACTTCAATGCTTCGGCATTGCATATAGGCAAAATACTCGTCACGGCACAGAATATCAACTTTCATTATCCGGACAGCAACACAAACCTTTGGACGGTTCCGCTCAGCTTTCAGCTACGCAGCGGCAACCGGTTCTGCATTAAAGGTGATAACGGCAGCGGCAAAACAACCCTGCTGAAACTGATTACCGGCGAACTGACACCGACCGGCGGAACGATAGAGCGTGCAGACTTTACCTATATTTATCTGGATCAGGAGTACTCCCTTATCCAAAATGAATATACCGTTTCGGAACAAGCGGAAGCCTTCAATCTGCGGCATCTGCCGGAGCATGAAACAAAGACCATCTTAAACCGTTACCTTTTCCCGCAGGACGTCTGGAACAAGCCTTGCAGCAAATTAAGCGGCGGTGAGAAAATGCGTCTTGCCTTCTGCTGTCTGATGATTGCCGATAACACTCCCGACCTGTTTATCCTGGACGAGCCCACCAATAATCTGGACATCGAAAGTATTGAAATCATCACAGCTACGATACGTAACTATCAAGGTACCGTACTTGCAGTCTCACACGACCGGGATTTTCTGAAAGAAACAGGAATTGAACAAGAAATAAGCTTTTTTCTGTAAAATCGGTAAAAACAAACGTAATCCATATACACAAACTAATTATAAACTCCTTATTTTTGCAATGATAAAACTATTATGACTATGTTACGTACTATCAGACTGACACTTGCAATTGTATTCTTTGCACTCGTCACGCTCCTGTTCCTCGATTTCACCGGAACGCTGCACGGCTGGATGGGCTGGATGGCGAAGATACAGTTTCTCCCCGCACTGCTCGCACTGAATGCAGGCGTGATACTGCTGCTTGTTGCATTGACCCTGCTGTTCGGACGCGTCTATTGCTCCGTTATCTGCCCGCTCGGCGTATTTCAGGATGTCATTTCCCGGTTTGCAGGCAAGCGGAAGAAAAACCGTTTCCGCTATTCTCCCGCCAGGAAATGGCTGTGTTACGGAATGTTGGCAGTGTTTGCCGTGACCCTCATTGCAGGCGTGCGCTTTCATGCGGTTGCTTCGCTGCTCGAACCGTATAGCTCTTACGGGCGCATCGCTTCCAATCTCTTCGCTCCCGTCTATCAGTGGGGCAATAATCTGCTGGCATATCTGGCGGAACGGGCGGACAGCTACGCTTTCTATGAAACAGAGGTATGGATGAAAAGCCTGCCTACCTTCATCATTGCAGCCCTTACTTTTGTCGTGCTCATCATATTGGCATGGCGAGGCGGACGTACGTACTGCAACACGATTTGTCCGGTAGGTACGGTGCTCGGTTTCCTGTCCGGGTATTCTCTTTTCAAACCGGTCATAGATACCGAGAAGTGCAACAGCTGCGGACTTTGCGCACGCAACTGCAAGGCATCGTGCATCAACTCCAAAACCCACGAAATTGATTACAGCCGTTGCGTGGCATGCATGGACTGCCTGGATAAATGCAGACAAGGAGCCATCACCTACACCCGCCGCCGTCATAAAGCGGATGCTGCGAAAATATCCGCCCGGAATCAGACTCAATGTACAACAACTTCTACCGGACCGGCAGATGATACCCGGCGCGCATTCCTCTCGGCAACGGCAGTATTGGCCACTACCGCCGCTCTAAAGGCGCAAGAGAAGAAAGTAGACGGCGGACTGACCGCCATCGAAGACAAGAAGATACCCGTACGTGCCGCCGCCATTACTCCTCCGGGGTCGTTGAGCGCACGCAATTTTGCACAACACTGTACGGCTTGCCAGCTATGCGTTGCGGTGTGTTCCAACCAGGTGCTGCGCCCCTCTTCCGACCTGACACGGCTGATGCAGCCGGAAATGTCCTACGAGCGCGGCTACTGCCGTCCCGAATGTACCAAGTGTTCGGAAGTTTGTCCGGCAGGTGCTATCCGGCCGATAACGAAAGCCGACAAATCGGCCATCCAGATAGGTCATGCCGTATGGATAAAGGAGAATTGCATCTGCATCACCGATAAGGTGGAGTGCGGCAACTGCGCCCGCCACTGCCCAGTCGGCGCCATACAAATGGTGGCTTCGGACTCCGGGAATCCGCAATCCCCCCAAATACCCGTTGTCAATACCGAACGCTGCATCGGCTGCGGCGCATGTGAGAACCTGTGTCCGGCACGCCCGTTCAGCGCAATCTATGTGGAAGGACATATCATGCACAGAACGGTGTGAGAATCAGATGACAAAACGATAAAGGAAAATCTTCGATACGTTCTGAACACCAGACAGTACCGAGAAGAATAAATACGAGTAACTATGGAAGAGAAGAAGAATAAGAATAACAGCAAGATAAACCGCCGGGACTTCTTCAAGCTTGCCGGCGCAGGGACGTTTGCATCGGCAGCCGCACTGTATGGCTGCTCCGGCAAGAACAACCGTTCGGACAGCGAATCGGCCGCTTTGGGCGAGATTCCTACCGATAAGATGGTGTACCGTACCAATCCCACCACGGGCGACCGGGTATCCTTATTGGGCTACGGCTGCATGCGCTGGCCTACCCGGAAGCGGGCTGACGGAAACGGAGATGAGATAGACCAGGAAGCCGTCAACGAACTGATTGACTATGCCATCGCCCACGGCGTGAACTATTTCGACACATCGCCCGTGTATGTGCAGGGTTGGTCGGAGAAGTCAACGGGAATAGCACTGAAACGCCATCCGCGTGAAAAGTTCCTGATAGCCACCAAACTGTCCAACTTTTCCAATTACACCCGCGAGAATTCAATCGCCATGTATCGGAAATCGTTCGAGGACCTGCAAGTGGACTACATCGATTATTATCTGTTGCACTCCGTCGGCAATGGCGGCATCAAGACATTCCGGGCACGGTACATCGACAACGGTATGATTGATTTTCTGATGGAAGAACGCAAGGCCGGGCGTATCCGGAACCTGGGGTTTTCGTTTCACGGAACAACGGATGTGTTCGATGAAATACTGGCCATGCACGACCGCATACACTGGGATTTCGTGCAAATCCAACTCAACTATGCCGACTGGCGGCATGCTTCGGGCAATAATGTCAATGCCGAATATCTGTATGGCGAACTCGTTAAACGCGACATACCCGCCATTATCATGGAACCGCTGCTGGGAGGACGGCTATCCAGACTGAACGACCACTTGGTGGCACGCCTGAAGCAGCATCGCCCGCAAGAGAGTGTAGCTTCCTGGGCATTCCGCTTTGCCGGGAGCTTCCCCAAGGTATTGACGGTACTGAGCGGCATGACGTATATGGAACATCTGCAGGACAATCTCCGCACCTATTCCCCCCTCGACCCTTGCACGGAAGAAGAACTGGCTCTGCTGGAAGATACGGCGCAGGTAATGCTTACCTATCCTATCATCCCGTGCAACGACTGCAAGTATTGCATGCCTTGTCCCTACGGACTGGACATTCCCGCCATTCTGCTGCATTACAACCGCTGCGTCAACGAGGGCAATATACCCAAAAGCAGCCGGGATGAGAACTATCGCGAAGCCCGCCGCGCCTTCCTCATCGGTTATGACCGCAGCGTACCGAAGCTCCGCCAGGCAAGCCATTGTACAGGATGCGACCAATGCAACCCGCACTGTCCTCAAAGCATCGATATACCCAAAAAGTTACAGGAAATAGACCGGTTTGTAGAAAATCTCAAACAAGAGAGATTATAATACAAACGGAAAAAGAAAATACGCCCTATCTTTGGCGGAGCAAATAATGAGGAAAGCGATACGAATGAAGAAAAAAAACATATTACTCCTTTCGATAGCCGGCCTTTGGACAATGACGGGATTTGCGCAGGCTGCAAAGGACAGCGCGCGCATTGCCCGGAACCTGACTATAGATGAAGTGGTAGTAACCGGAACAAGAAACGAAACGGATATACGGCATCTGCCGATGACCATCTCCGTAGTGAACCGCAAGGTGTTGGAGC
>ENA-UEPN01001864-UEPN01001864.1-human-gut-metagenome-genome-assembly--contig:-NODE-1864-length-10332-cov-2.639493_pt1 | contig 10332 bp, 7 predicted proteins | sample MGYA00242897_ERZ507910 | MGnify/ENA primary metagenome ERZ507910 (study PRJEB26167, sample SAMN06115525) | human gut metagenome | host: Homo sapiens | place: China:Jiangxi | collected 2015-08-20...
GCACAAAAGCAAAGTAGACCGGTACGGGGCATGGCTCGCCCTGCTGACCTGGCTTCCCTTTATCGGCGATATCTTTGCCATCGCGCTCGGCTTTTACCGGGTCGATTTTCGCAAGTCGGCGCTGTTGATGTTGATCGGCAAAGGTGCCCGCTTCGTGATGTGGGCACTGCTCTTCCTTTGGGGCAAAGCGCACATCTTTTGACATCAACCGTTCCTGCCCTTTCTTTTGAACCCGTGCATGCACCGCAAAGGATCGTCCTGCGATAAAACTTCCGCCCGTCTATTAACCATTCACTGCACCACAATACCATTTGCCGACCACCGGTTAATCCAGTACCATTCTGCGGCATGAGGTCCCTTTCGGCATTTTTGAAAGGACTCAAAATCCCTACAAATCCCCTCGTTTTACGGATCCAAAACCGCAAACGAAAGGGGCATCGCTATACGGATGCCCCTTCCGGCGAAACATATATTGAGGTATTATGAAAAGGCTCTAAACCTTTTTGTGGGTGCGGAGTCGGATCAACCGCACTTCGAATGGCCGCAGCTCATGCAGACCGGACAGTTATTCTGGTAAACCAGCGTCTCCTGGCCGCAGTTCGGGCACTTCTCCTTCGCTTTGGTTCCGTCGGGAATATACTGTTTGAGCGCACGGGCCACACCGTTTTTCCAGGTATTGATACTCTCGGTGTTCAGGTGCAGCGACTCGATCAGCGTCACCACGTCCAGAATCGGCATTCCGTTGCGCAGCACGCCCGAAATCAGCTTTGCATAGTTCCAGAATTCCTCGTCGAACAGGCGGGAAATACCGCCGATGGTATTCGTATAGCCATACTTGTCGGTGTACTGGAAATCGTAACGCTTGTTGCCGTCGGCATCCTTGACCTTCAGGATAACTCCCTTGGTCACCTTTTTCGGAATGAACATCGCGTCCTCTTCGAGCTTACCGGTAAAAATCTCGTACGGACGATCGTTGTAGATTCCCACAAAGGCGATCCAGTTCTCTTCGCCGTTCTTGAACCGCACGATATCGGCGGTCAGTTCCACCGGACGTTTCAAAGGCGGCTTGTATTCCCCGCTGTTATCCTTACCGTCTTTTTTCTTCTCGACCAGCACTCCGGCACGCGACCCGTCCCGGTATACGGTAACGCCCTTGCAACCGGACTCCCAGGCGGTCTGATACACCTGGCTCACCAGCTCTTCGGTCACGCTGTTGGGCAGGTTTACGGTCACCGAGATCGAGTGGTCGACCCATTTCTGGATCGCGCCCTGCATCTTCACCTTGCTCACCCAGTCGATATCGTTGGCCGTAGCTTTGTGATAAGGTGATTTGGCCACCAATGCATCGAGTTCCTCCTGCGGCATATTCTTCACCTTCGCCACGTCATAACCGTTGGCTTCGAGCCAAACCAAGAATTTATGGTGGAAAACGTTGTATTCTTCCCAGGAATCACCCACCTCGTCGACAAAAGTAACCTTCACATCCTTGTCGCTCGGGTTTACCTTGCGACGGCGCATATAGACGGGGCGGAACACCGGTTCGATACCCGAAGTGGTCTGCGACATCAGGCTCGTCGTTCCGGTCGGAGCGATGGTCAGCATCGCGATATTGCGGCGCCCGCTTTTGACCATTTCCTCATACAGTGCCGGGTCGGCCTCTTTGATTCGCCCGATCATCGGGTTGTTTTTCTCGCGCCCGGCATCGAAAATCGGGAATGCACCGCGCTCCTTGGCCAACTGTACCGATGCCCGGTAAGCCTCTACGGCAAGGGTTTTCTGCACCTCGACGGCAAAATCGATCGCCTCGTCCGAACCGTACTGCAACCCCAGCGCAGCCAACATATCGCCCTCGGCAGTAATTCCGAGGCCTGTACGTCGCCCCTGTTGTGCTTTCGTGCGGATTTTCTCCCACAAGCTCACCTCGACGCTGCGAATATCCTCGTCTTCGGGGTCTTTCGAAATCTTCGCCAAAATCTGGTTCACCTTTTCGAGCTCCAGGTCAATGATGTCGTCCATCATCCGCATTGCCTGTGCGATATGTTTCTTGAAACGGTCGAAGTTGAACTTCGCATTTTTCGTAAACGGCTCGTCCACATAGCCGTACAGGTTGATCGCCATCAGGCGGCAACTGTCGTAAGGACAAAGCGGAATCTCGCCGCAGGGGTTCGTAGAAACGGTCCGGAACCCAAGGTCGGCATAGCAGTCGGGCACCGACTCGCGCAGGATCGTATCCCAAAACAGCACGCCGGGCTCCGCCGACTTCCATGCATTGTGGATAATCTTGTTCCAAAGAGACCGGGCATCGATATCCTTTTCGTACATCGGCTGATCGGAGTCGATCGGAAACTGCTGGTGGTATTTTTTACCCTCTTTGGCCGCACGCATAAACTCATCGTCCATCTTGATCGAGACATTCGCGCCGGTCACTTTTCCGGTCTCGACTTTCGCATCGATGAAGTTCTCGGCATCGGGATGCTTGATCGAAAGCGACAGCATCAGCGCGCCGCGCCGCCCATCCTGCGCCACCTCGCGGGTCGAATTCGAATAGCGTTCCATAAAGGGCACGATACCGGTCGAGGTGAGGGCACTGTTGAGCACAGGACTGCCCGTAGGCCGAATATGCGAAAGGTCGTGTCCTACGCCCCCGCGCCGCTTCATCAACTGCACCTGCTCTTCGTCGATGCGGATGATACCGCCGTACGAGTCGGCCGGATTCTTGTGGCCGATCACAAAACAGTTCGACAGCGAAGCGATCTGCAGATTATTGCCGATACCGGTCATCGGGCCGCCCTGCGGAATCACGTACTTGAAATCTTTCAGCAGGTGGTAAACCTCGGAAGCATCCATCGGGTTGGGATATTTTCCCTCAACCCGCGCGATCTCGTTGGCAATTCGCCAGTGCATCTGCTCGGGCGATTTTTCATAAATTTTTCCGAACGAGTCTTTCAGCGCATACTTGCTCACCCACACGGTAGCGGCAAGGTCATCTCCGCCAAAATACTCCTTGGCGCCTTCGACGGCTTCCGCATAAGGGTACTCTTTGAGCCCGGCGGCGGGATTCGTTTCTTTTTCGTTGGACATAACTATAATTATATTATCATTCTGTCGGGGGAACCAATGGCAATTTCAACCAAGCCAGGCAAATACCGCGCCCCATATGGCCGAAATTCTCGCCCGGAGCACCGTCGTACAACATCGCCAGCCGGTCTCCGACCCGGATCACCGACGGCATGCCGATGGCGCCTTTCACCTCTTTTGCATTGTCGCGGTCGATCACGACCGCCTTATTTTCTTTGTTCCAGTTATCCAAATCTTTGGTCCAGTACACCCAGACCGCATCGGTGTATTCGCCATGCGCAGGATCGATCCCGATGTGGTTGGTGAACAGGAACCAAGTTCCATTGCTTTTTTCATAGTACAGCGACGTGTTTTCACACTGCTCGTCGGACGGAAAGATCGGCTGCGGATCGACTCTCCACGAACCGTTCAGGTCTTTCGTCCGCGCGATACCCACCGTACGGCCCAACTTGCCGGGAGCGGTAAAGGCCGCCGCCCCGAAAAACATCCTGAACTCGCCGTCCTGCTCCACCACATCGCCCGGACTGGCCGTATCGCTGTAATAGGTCCCCGCCTCATTGCTGAACGGGATGATATCATAGCGCTTCCTCCACGGGCCTGCCGGATGGTCGGCCTCGGCTTTCAGCGTTACATAAGGCGTCGACGGAATCCTGTCGGGTACCGGGGTGCAAAACTGCGTCCCCACATAAAACATGTGCCATTTATTCCCGTCCTGCACCAGCCAGGGCGAAGAGGCCGACCGGGAATCGGGCTGCCCTTCGGCGCCCAGCGTCAGTTGCAGTCCGTGTTTTTCCCAATGGCGCAGGTCTTTGCTGGTCGCCAGGCAGGAGAGCCATCCCGTTTTACCGGCTCCGTCGTAGTGCAGGTAATAGGTTCCGTCATACTCGACGACCACCGCTTCGCGGGCTCCGTATGTATCGCAACTGTCAGGTCCCATCGCACAGGGCATTACCAACCCTTCGTCCTCGATCTCCATGCGCAGCACGGCTTGCGACCGGCCGTCCATATAACGCGATGCGACCCGGGAGTTTTCCTGAGCAGACAAGTGCCCCGCCCACAAAAGCAGGCACCCTATGAAAATCTTTCTCATCGTCTCATTTTTCGGGTTACATCGTCCGGGAACAACCTGCCGGGAAGCCAAATTATCGGTAGACGGACAAGCCTTACAAGATTACGAACTGTACCAAAATTGTAAAAGAACCTTCGCTTAATCTTATCAATAACTTATCAACACACCCACCTGAAAATAGTGCATAAACCCTTATTCCACAAGGGTTACAGAAACTTTTTCGATTTTCCCCCCGAGTGGCGGAGCCATTTTCGATACCTTCACGCTTACCTTCCCGGCCTGCGGGAAACGGAGATGAATCGCATCGGCAATGCGCCGGGCTACATGCTCGAGAATATGTGAGGGAATATCCATCTGCTCGCGCACCGTTTCAAACACATTCAGGTAATTGATCGTATCGGCCACATTATCGCTTGCCGCCGCTTTCGACAGGTCGGCTTCGATTTTCACATCGACCAGAAAGCGGTTTCCCACTACCTGTTCCAACGGATAACAACCGTGGCAGGCATGAAATTCCATATTTTCTAACTCAATGATAATTAAAGACATAATCAATCTATAAACGAATGCAGTACAAAGAAAGAGAATCTTCCCCTGAAAAGCGAGCGGCTCCCGGCTAAGTTATCCACATTTTATTATTACCCGGGAAAGGGAAACTATCAGTCTGCTGATATTCAGCCTTTCGCAGCAACAAAGGCCGGTATTGAACCGGCCCTTCACGCTTCATTAACTGCCATTGACTGACAATCAATAACTTGCAATTCACAACAGTACATGCGGCTGCTTGGGCCGTGCACAGCAGGCGGTGAGGATTTTTGCAAACGGGGTATCGAACGAACGGGCCGTCCGGCGGCAACTCTTCACACAAGCGCAGCAGCGGATGCAACGCGAAGCATCCGTATGCAATTCGTTCCCGGCTGCTATCGCGCCGGTCGGGCAAACTATGGCGCAAACACCACATCCGTTACACTGTCCCGGATCGGTTACCGGTGCAACCGGCATCGGTTTCTTCGAAACTTTCAGTCCCAGTCCGTACCAGACAAACCGCAATTTATCCAACCACGAAAGCTCCGGACGCGGAATCCGGGCCACCTCGAGCCGCACGAAACGGCCCGGCTCGTACCCGGCCAGCTTATCGCGCACTTTCTCCCCGAATCTCCGGGCCAGCTGCAAATCGGCGACATCGGGCCGTCCGGCGGCAACCGGAGTCTGCGGTGTGCTGTACGAATGCTCGCCGACGAATGTCCCCGCCGCGACCGTCACGAAACCGCGTTCGGTCATGAACCGGTCCAAATCATCCAATGCATGCTCATAATCGCGGTTCCCATAGACCGCCAGCAGCACGACAGGCGTTCCGTCCCCGTGAAGTCCCTGCAACCGTTCGAGCGCAAGCGGAGCGACACTTCCCCGGTAAACGGGTACGGCAACGACCGCCACGGAAGAAGAGGGCAGAATCGCATCATCCGCCGGCGTATGGGTCAGGTCGTTCTCTACCAGCCGGGCAGCCTGTAATCCGGCTGCGACCGCTTCTCCCACCCGTTTCGAGGTATGGGTGGGGGAGAAATAATAGAGTTGTGCTTCGGAAACATTCATAGCAGTAGTATTTGTAATATTAAGAGCGCCCCATGGGCTGTCTGAAACCGTTCCTTTGTCCCGGACCCGACCGGGCAGGGGTTTATTCGTTTTTCCGTTCCGGCCGTACCGCCGGCAACTCCTGCCGGGAAGAGAGGGCCCGGTCCTGCACCTGGTCGATCGCCGCAAAATACCGGATCACCTCGGCGGCGCGACGCGCACCGATCACTTCAGCCAATTCATCGGCAGAGGCTTTGCGGATACGCGAAATCGTACGGAACTTCTGCAACAGTTTCTCGACCGACCGGGCACCCAGCGTCGGAATCTGCTCCAATTCGCTTTTAATAAAGGCGAGCGACCGCTTCTGCCGGTGGAACGTGATGCCGAAACGGTGCGCTTCGTCGCGGATGTGCATCAGCACTTTGAGCGCCTCGCTGTTGCGGTCGATGTAATAAGGCATCGGATCGTGCGGAAAGTAGACCTCTTCGATCCGCTTGGCCAGCCCGACGATCGCAATCTTCTGCTCCAACCCCAATCGCTTCAGCGTTTCATAAGCAAACCGCAACTGTCCTTTTCCCCCGTCCACGACGATCAGTTGCGGCAGTTCGGCTCCCTCTTCCAGCAGGCGGCTGTAACGCCGCGTCACCACCTCTTCCATCGACGCGAAATCGTTGGCCCCGACCACCGTTTTGATGTTGAAATGACGGTATTCTTTACGCGAGGGTTTACCGTCGCGGAATACGACGCATGAAGCGACAGGGTTGGTCCCCTGCAGATTCGAGTTATCGAAACACTCGATATGGTGCGGCGGTTCGTTCAGGTGCAGCTCTTTTTGGAGCGCAGCCATAACCCGCGTAACATGCCGCGCCGGGTCCTTGATCTCGATCTGCTTGAGCTTTTCGAGGCGGTAAAGGCGGCAGTTGCGCTCCGAAAGTTCGAGCAAACGAAGCTTATCGCCACGCTGCGGCACACTGAACGCAGTTCCCTCGAACAACTCTTCAGCAGGCAGGAACGGCACCAGCACCTCGCGTTGCAAATGTCCCTGCAACCGGTCGCGGATACTGCCTACCGCATAAGAGAGCACGTCGCGCGGCTCGTCTTCGAGACCCGGTTTCAGTTCCACCGTAAACGAGTTGACCACGGCTCCTTGAACAATGCGCATGAAGTTACAGAAAGCCACTCCGTCGTCGATAATCAGCGAGAAGACATCCATGCTGCCGAGCGTGTTGCTGACGACCACCGATTTGCTTTGGTAACCCGCAAGCAGGTCCAAACGCTTTTTGTACCGTCCGGCATCCTCGAAACGCATCTCGGCGGCGGCCTCGTTCATCAGCCGTTGCAGGTAATCGCGCGTCGCCCGGGTATCCCCTTTGAGCAGCGAAGCGACCATTCCGATACTCTCGCGGTACTCTTCCTCGCTCTGCCGGCCGACGCAGGGACCTTTGCAGTTCCCGATATGGTATTCGAGACAGACGCTGTACCTCCCTTTGGCAATCGTTTCCGGAGAGAGATTCAGCGAGCAGGTACGCAACTGATAGATCCCGCGCAGGATTTCCAGAATCTCTTTCTGGATATAGACAGAAGCATAAGGACCGAAATACTGGGAACCGTCGCGTAGGAAACGCCGGGTCGACAGCACCCTCGGGAACGGTTCGTTGCGGATGACGATCCAGGGATAGGTTTTGTCGTCTTTGAGCAGGATGTTGTAGCGGGGTTGGATGCTCTTGATCATGTTGTTCTCCAGCAACAACGCTTCGCTCTCCGTAGCGACCACCGTATGCCGCAGGTCGGCGATCTTGCCGACCATCACACGCACTTTCGGGCTGTGGTCGGCCCGCGCAAGGAAATAAGACGACACGCGGCGCTTGAGGTTCTTGGCCTTCCCCACATAAATCACCTTGCCGTCATCGCCGAGAAACTGGTAAACCCCGGGCGAATCGGGCAACAGGGCCACTTTTTCCTTCAATTGATGTATGCGCTGCGCTGTAACCATTTTATTAAATACCCGTTTCAGCGAATAAATGTACCAAAAATTATCGTATTTTTGTTTTACCTACACACATCTGCTAACGCCGCATTTATGAAATTAGTCTCTCCCGAAGAGCTCCGTTTCGGCCATAAAGGCCTACTGGCTAACCTCCAGGCAGCACTGATTATGCGTTTGGCACGTCTTCATGGCATCAATCGGTTGTACAGCGATTCGCTTACCCGGGCAACGGCTGTCACAGCAGAACCCACAAATGAACCGGCGGGCAACCGGGACTCGAAAATACCCGGCAACGCTTTCGCAGCCGCAGCACTCGACGTCCTGCGCATCCGTTACGAAGCCGATCCGGGCGAACGACAGCACATCCCCGCCGGCGGGGGAGCCATCCTGATCGCCAACCATCCGACCGGAGCGCTCGACGGCATCCTGCTGATCGACCTGCTGACGCGTATCCGCCCCGACATCAAATTCATGGGTAATTTCCTACTGGACCGAATCGAGCCGTTAAAGCACTATTTCATCAATGTCGACCCGTTCGACCGCAAACAGCGGAACAATACCGGCGGAATGCGGCAGGCGCTGGCCCACCTGCAAAACGGAGGATTGCTGGTCATCTTCCCCGCCGGGGAAGTTTCCACATGGCAACACGGATTGCACGGGTGCAAGGACAAACCGTGGCCGCCTTCGATCCTTAGATTTATCCGCAAAGCGGCCGTGCCGGTCATCCCGCTCTACATCCATGCCCGCAACAGCAGGCTTTTCCATCTCGCCGGCAAAATACATCCATTGTTGCGTACGGCTCTGCTACCCAACGAACTGCTGAACAAACACGACCGGACGATCCGGCTGCGGATCGGTTCGCCGATCGTTTCCCACAAAACAGACGAACTTTCGCCCGAAGCATACGGTCGTTTCCTGCGGGCGAACGTCGAATACATGAAACCGTTGTACCACCGTCCGCGACGGGCTACACGGCGGGCGGCGCGCCGTCCGGCCGAAGCGGTGGCCCCGGGAATCGACCGGGCGCTGCTGCGTGACGATTTGCAAGCCATCCGGGATACGGACCTGCTCTTCTGCTACGGGGAGTACGAAGTCTATTTTGCATCGCCGGAACATATCCCGCACCTGATGCACGAGATCGGCCGGTTGCGCGAGATAACCTTCCGCGAAATCGGCGAGGGGACGAAAAACGACATCGACACAGACCGTTACGACCGCTACTACCGCCAGCTTTTCATCTGGGACGATGCGGCGGGACAGCTCGTCGGCGCCTATCGCCTGGGATTGGGCGACCAAATCATGGAGCAATACGGCATCAAGGGCTTCTACACCTATTCGTTGTTTCGCATGACCGCCGACTGCTGTCGAACGGAATCCTCAACGTCCTGCTGCGCCACGACGAATTCCGTTACCTGATGGGGCCTGTCACCATTTCGGGCGAATTTCAAAATAGCTCGAAACTGCTGATCGCCGCCTACCTGCGCAATCGACATCTCGACCGCGAAAATGCGCGACACATCCATCCCCGGACAGGTATCGCCGTGCCGGCACGGATCGACGGGACGCTGATCGAAGGAATCGATTCGATCGAGCTGATCAACAAGATCGTATGCGATATCGAACAGAATCGTTTCACGATCCCGATCCTGATCCGAAAATACCTGCAGGTAGGGGCGCGCGTACTCGGATTCAATACCGACCATGCTTTCTGCGACGGACTCGACGCGCTGATCCTGGTGGATCTGGCTCAAGTACCCGAAAAGACCATTCTGATGTTATCCAAAGAGATGACCGATATCGACGTGATCGGCCGGTTCAGCCGGTACCGGCCGACGATACCGGAATCTTCCCCTCCTGCCGAGCCTACGATTCCTGCATAATTTTCCGGCCGCTTTAGAAAAATTCAAATTCGACCACGGGACAGCCGAATATCGAATTATGCCGGATAAGCGATCTGCCCCTAACATTAGGCTCGCCTATTGATGATCCGGTTCCGGATGAAAAGCTCCCCACTCATAGTGCGGAACCTCCACGTCCAACAGGGTCAATACCCGTTCGACGATAGTGCCGCATAAGTCTTCGATATTCCGCGGGTGGGGATAAAACGACGGTGCTGCGGGGCAAATTACCGCTCCGCATTCGGAAAGCGTCGTCAAATTACGCAAGTGGATCGTACCCAGCGGAGCTTCGCGCGGGACAAGTATCAACCGGCGGCGTTCTTTGAGCATTACATCTGCGGCGCGGCTGGCCAGATCGTTCGAAACACCCGCCGCAATACGTCCGGCCATGCCCATCGAACGGGTAAACCGCGGATCGTCCATCCAGGCCGGATCATCCTCGTAAGCGCTTACGGCAAGACCGTTACGGGTCACGATCAGAGCGATCCGCCCGACACCGTTCGCTTCGGCCAGCCTGCGGCAAAGCAACCGGGCATAAAGCGACCCGCTCGCTCCGGTAACCGCTACGATGATATTGCGTTTTTTCTCCATCAAGATATTCGTAAAAAATTCCCTAATTATGAATGATCTCCGCTATCTTTTGGGATAATTTGAAAGTTCCTCTTTATAACAACGCACAATTTCATCTATTTCATTATCAGTTAATTCGAATTAAATTTTATATTGAT
>ENA-UEPN01001867-UEPN01001867.1-human-gut-metagenome-genome-assembly--contig:-NODE-1867-length-10311-cov-4.310338_pt1 | contig 10311 bp, 7 predicted proteins | sample MGYA00242897_ERZ507910 | MGnify/ENA primary metagenome ERZ507910 (study PRJEB26167, sample SAMN06115525) | human gut metagenome | host: Homo sapiens | place: China:Jiangxi | collected 2015-08-20...
ACTATCACATCCATTGAAGATGTCCGGCAAATACCGTCGTACGTCCCTTTAGGGGAGCAAGTGGTTCTCATCCCTCCGTCTTTCCCATGGATTAAAGACCAGATGCAAGACATCGCCATTTCCCTGTATAATTTCGACTTGGGAAAAATCCCGTCCCTGATTGACGGGCTGAAAACAAAAACAGCCGAGTTTATTTCGCGGCTTGCAGATGCCCCCGAAAGCTGCCCTGCCACAAGCTCAGTCATAGAAAACCTTTTCCAAACCCTCCATTCGTTCGTCAACCGTCCGTTAAACCAAATTAAGGACAAAGAGCTTCTCTCTTTCACCGAACGTCTTTCAGGTCTCATCATCTATTCTTACTTTAAACACCTGAAAGTGAATGTGTCCCTCTTAGACCCTTCACTTTTCGTTTGTATCGGTAGCAATTCAAAGATAGACACCGAAAAAAGTGCCGAATGCCTCCGGACACTCATACAGGACCAAGACGCAACCGTCAGCATTCTCCCGGCTCGTATCTGCAAGAACGGCCTCGAAGAGACGATATTGATGCCCGCAAAGCTCCGTACGCTTTATGCGACCCACATCGCGACCTTGTTCCATGCCGAGGAACTTACATTTTATACCACGAAACAAATGTCTTCGGCTTCACCCGACGAAGACGTATGCAGTCAGTTCAAAGACTATACCATCACATATAACGAAGCCAAAAGCATCATCAATGCCGGTTTCAACCTCGTTCCGAAAGCTTGTCTGGATTTAGCCGGACAACACGGAATCAACCTACGTATATCCAATTATTATAATCCCAATAAACAAACAATCACTATTACAAAAACATCAACCATGAACCAGATTAAAGCAGTTGTTACACGGAAAAATGCAGATTATTTACAAATCCATTCATCAGGAAACCTCATGCCGTTCCAATTCCTGACCAAAGTGATGGCCGTCTGTGGGGACTTCAAGACTCCCATACACCTCATTTCCTCTTCCAGTGTCAATATCTCCATGGCCGTGGAACTGAGTTCCGAGACTTTCCACCAAATGGAAAACCAACTGTCCCAATTCGCTTCCGTCAGTGTGGAAAAAGACATTTCCGTCATCCATATCATCGGCCAGTTCGACCAGGAAAAGGAAAACGTGGAAGTCAAAGTCATCGACCTGCTTAAAGACATCCCCATCCTGATGATTTCATACGGAAGCGACAACAACAGCGTGTCTGTTGTCGTGAGCAAAGACATGGGCGAAAAAGCACAGGCCATCTTGATGGACAATTTCGCCGGACAAGATTTCATGAAAAGAAACGTCGCTCCGCGCTTCCGCGAGGCTTATAGTGCCATGAGCATCTGACCCATCTCAATATAATCTGTAGAACTAAGCCCGAAGACGGCTGCCAGACCCAAGGAATGATAAAAAGTTCTTATAGTTTGGCACCGTCTTTTGATTCGTAAATCACCTTGCGCAGAACTGAAAATCATTCTCAGGAGAACGAAAAATCAATCTCTTGAGAATGATTTTCAGTTCTGCGGTGATTGATTTTACAAGATTTCCATCCTAAATCTTACATTTGCAGAGAAGTCTTTAATTCGCTGATATAAAACATTTTAAACTCTATATCGCATGACATGAAAACGAATATTCCGACAGGTACGAAGTGCCGTCACATCAACAATAAAGAAATAAGACAAAAAAAGAGGCGTGAAGCCTCTTAGATATTAATACCGTACTCTTCTATCTTCCGATAGAGAGTGGTCAATCCTATTTTCAGGAGACGGGCCGCCTCAGCCTTATTTCCTTTCGTGTACTGCAATACACGTTGGATATGGCGATGCTCCGCCTCTGCCAGTTCAAAATCGTCACCGTCGGCAGCCGATCCGGATAAAGTGGACGACCGGAAATCAAGAGGCATGTCATCCAACGTGATATAGTCGTCGCAGATAATCAACGCACGCTCTATCACGTTACGCAACTCACGCACGTTTCCCGGCCAGGCATACGACTGCATCCAATCCTGACAGGCTGCATCAAAGCCCTTGACTTGTTTCCCCATCTTGGCAGAAAATAGTTTTAGGAAAGCTGTGGCCAACTCCGGTATATCCTCCCTACGCTCGCGCAAGGGCGGCAAATGGAGATGGAAAACGGACAAACGGAAATACAAATCTTCCCGGAAATTGCTATTTGCTATTTCTTCTTTCAGGTTGCGGTTGGTGGCCGACACGATACGCACGTCTATTTTCGTGGGTTTCGTATCCCCCACCTTTATATATTCCCCTGTTTCGAGCACGCGCAAGAGTTTGGCTTGCAAACCGTACGCCATCTCCCCAACCTCGTCCAGAAATATCGTGCCGTGGTTGGCCTCTTCAAACAGTCCTTTCTTGTCCTTCAAAGCCCCGGTGAAAGCCCCGGCCTTGTGCCCAAATATCTCGCTTTCCAACAATTCTTTGCTGAAAGCGGAACAGTTGATGGCCACGAACGGCTGCTTGGCACGTGCGCTCCCGTGATGAATGGCCTGCGCGAACACCTCTTTACCCGTCCCCGTTTCGCCCGTAAGCAACACCGGCACATCCGTCACGGCCACTTTACGAGCCAACCGTATCACTTGCTGCAAACCTCGCGAATGTCCCAAGACGGTATCGAAGGCCGATTCACGGACCGGCACGACAGCACTTCCCGAAGGCTGCACCGGCCGTCTGTTGATTTTCTCCATGGCACGGCTGATTATCGGTATGATCTTATTGTTGTCATCCCCTTTGGTAATGTAGTCGAATGCACCGTTTTTGATAGCCTGCACCCCGTCCGGGATATTCCCGTGCGCCGTCAGGAGGATGACCTCGGCCTCGGGTTGCAGTTCTTTTATCTCCTTTACTATCTCCACCCCGTTGCCATCGGGCAGAAACACATCGCACAATACCAGTTGCGGCATTTTGGCCGTGAGTTGCTTCATGCCCGAGGCCCGGTCGGCCGCCTGAAACACCTCATAACCTTCCAATTCCATCATACGTGCCAACAATTTCCGTATGATGGGTTCGTCATCTATAATCAGTATCGTATTCATCATTTCGCAAGGACATAAATAAAATTAAACAGGGGGCTTTCAACTTCGCTTTGCGGAAACAAAAGTACAAAAAAATATCGGTTAAATCACCATTCGATAGGAAATTAGCGTCGTTCACGGCTCGCCCGGACACCACAGGAAGAAGGTCGGCGGTAAAATCGTCTTTTTTAGGTATTGCACCGACTGATAATCCATTCTAATTTTGTACGACAAACAGACATGCCTATGCAAACGGTAAAAGACCATATCAAAAGCGACATTCTGCAATCGGCGGCCACCTTGTTTCTGGAAAAAGGTTACCTGAAGGTGCCGATGCGGGAAATCGCGCACAAATCGGGGGTAGGATTAAGCAATATATACAATTACTTTTCTTGCAAGGACGACATCTTTGTCCAAATCGTGGATCCGGCCGTGCGCACTTTCGAGAATATGCTGGACGAGCATCACGGGCGGCGCGGAACCGACATCATGGCCATGTGCGACAGGGATTACTTCAAATATATGGTGGACGAATACACCTCGTTCATCCATCGGCATCGCGACTTGCTGCTGCTGTTGCTTTTCCGCTCGCAAGGCTCTTCCTTGGAAAACTACAAAGAAGAGTTTGCACGGAAGTCAACGGCACTGGTCAAAGAATATTTCACACTCATGAAACATAAGCATCCGCAACTGGAGACCGACATTTCGGACTTTTCCATACGTATGCATACGGTGTGGATGTTTGCCTTGTTTGAAGAACTTCTCATGCGGCGGGTCAAACCGGATGAGATAGAAAAGGTCGTCACCGAATATATGACCATCGAGGTGGCCGGATGGAGGGAACTTATGAAAATATAAGTTCCCTCTTTTTTTGAACAAATCGGAATAGTGTTCGTTTTTGAACTGCTTCCCGCGAAAGTCTGACTGTTAATAAAAATAAGATTATGAAACAAAAGTATGAATTTAAAAATGTAGTGGCCGAAACGCTGCTGATTCCGCTCTACATGCGGGCCAAGGAAAGCCGGAGAAAAGGAGATGCCATATTGAAAGACACGATGGCAGAACAACTGGTGGACAGCATCGAATATGACTATTCCCAATTCGACGGAGCCAAAATGAGTGAAGTAGGATGTGTCGTACGCGGCAAGTACTTCGACGATGCCATCCGGCGCTTCATCCTAAGCCACTCCCACCCTGTCGTGGTCAACGTCGGGTGTGGTCTGGATACCCGCTACCAACGCATCGGCAACGACCAAGCGGCCGTCTTCTACGAACTGGACTTGCCGGAAGTCATCGACTTACGCCGAAAACTGATTCCGGAAACCGGCGAAGACCATTACATCGCTGCGTCGCTCCTTGAAACCGGATGGATGGACGCACTGAAAAAACAACACCCCGAGGGGCAGTTCATCTTCGTGGTGGAAGGCGTACTGATGTATTTCTACGAGGAACAGGTAAAACGGTTTTTGAAGCATATCGCCGAACGCTTCAGCGGAGGCGAATTATGGTTTGACGTTTGTGGTAAGATGATGGTAAAATCCGGAGCAAAACCGGACTCCTTGCGGAAATCGGTAGCCGAAATCCGTTCCGGCATCAGCGACGGGCACGAAGTAGAGAGCTGGGTGCCCGCACTGGAACTGATAGAACAAGCCTGCTACCAGAAATTTTTCACCGAACGCTGGGGAACCGTCATGCGTCTTTTCGCCCGTTTTCCGCGTTTCAGTTGCAAGTTCAGTTCCTTATTGGGCTACAGAATCAAGTAAGCTTTTACACATCAACGTATTACGTATTATAATCAATCCATTATACAATGAAAAAGAATTTTATCAACCGCATCCTGCAAAACACCCGTAAGCCTCAAGGCTTCTGGGGACGGATGATTCTAAGGAGCATGAACACAGGCCATGCTCCGTTGGCGGCATGGGCGTTTACACATTTGGACTGGTGCCCCGATTGGAAAGTGCTCGACATCGGCTGCGGAGGAGGAGCCAACATCGCCCACATGTTGAAAAGATGTCCGCAAGGACAAGTTTACGGCGTGGATATCTCTCCGGAAAGCGTGGCTTTCGCCCGGCAAAAAAACAAGGCTTTTCTGGATGAACGTTGTTTCATCCTCCAAGGTACGGCCTCGGATCTGCCTTTCGAAGGAGACGCATTCGATGTCGCCACGGCCTTTGAAACCCTATATTTTTGGGAAGATCCGGACAAGGCTTTCTGCGAAATACTTCGCATTCTGAAACCGGGAGGCATTTTCCTGATCGCCTGCGAAGCCAGCAACCCTCACAACACGACTTGGACCGACCGCATCGAAGGGATGTCCGTATATACGGCCGAGGAGATTAAACGCAAACTCGAAAATTGCGGGTTTGTCCACGTCCGCACAGACAAGATGAAAAAAGAAAGTATCTGTGTCACGGCACAAAAAACAAAAGAACCGACTCAATACCCAAATCTATGAATACATTACGGAAACTCCAACATTATATGGGAAAACGGAAAGCTTTGCTGCCGCTTTCCATGTGTATCTCGGCAGTAAGCGAAGTGACGGGTATGCTCACTTATGTCTTCATCTGGCTGATTGTGAAAGGATTTTTTGATACACACGGCAACGGGATTCCCGCCGAGACCATACCATACGCCGGGTGGGCGGCAGGTCTGGCTGTCGGAAGTGTCGTCTTATACTACCTGGCATTGATGTGCTCCCATCTGGCAGCGTTCCGGGTGGAATCCAACTTGCGGAAAGAAGCCATGAGGCAAATCGTCCGCATGCCCCTCGGATTCTTCGACCTCAATACCAGCGGCAAGATTCGTAAGGTCATCGACGATAATGCCGGTATCACCCACTCGTTTCTGGCCCACCAGATGCCCGACCTGACCGGTTCCGTCCTGGTACCGCTGACGGCCGTCATCCTGATTTTCACGTTCGATTGGAAACTGGGGCTCGTCTGTATCATTCCGGTAGCCGTAGCCATGTTCCTGATGGGACACCTCATGAACACGCAAGGACAGGCCTTCATGCGTGCCTACATGACTTCACTGGAAGAAATGAATACGGAAGCCGTAGAATATGTCAGGGGCATACCGGTCATCAAGGTATTCCAACAGACCATCTACTCTTTCAAGAACTTCCATAAAAGCATCATGGCCTACAATCAAATGGCTTCTTCCTATACCGGACTGTGGGAAAAACCGATGTCGTGCTATACGACAGTCATCAACAGTTTCGTCTTTTTCCTCGCTCCCACCGTCATTCTCATCGTAAGCCGTGATGGCGACTATGCTTCCACCCTGCTCAACTTCTTCCTGTTCGTACTCATTACCCCGCTTTTCTCGCAAAGCATCATGAAAAGCATGCATCTCAGCGAAGCTTTAGGACAGGCCGGAGAAGCAATCGGACGTTTGGAACGGCTGCTCGAATACAAGCCGTTGTCCCGGCCGGAAAAACCGGAGAAGCCGACGGCTTTTGATGTTTGCTACGACCACGTGAGTTTCAGTTATCCCGGTGCTACGCAGAAAGCCGTAGACGGAATAAGCTTTTCCATCCCCCAAGGAAAGAAAGTGGCCCTTGTCGGCACTTCGGGAGGCGGTAAAACAACGATTGCCAGACTGCTCCCCCGTTTTTGGGATGCCGACGAAGGAGAAATCCGGATTGGCCACGTCAATATCAAGCATATCGCACCGGAGGACCTCATGCAGCACGTGTCATTCGTCTTTCAGAACCCTCATCTTCTGAAAACGACGCTGCGCAAGAATCTGAAATACGGAAACCCGGAAGCCGGAGAGGAGGAAATCAACCGGGCACTCGACCTTGTGCAATGCAGGGAAATCATAGACCGTCTGCCGGAGGGACTGGATACGAAAATCGGGACGGAAGGAACGTATCTGTCCGGAGGAGAACGGCAAAGAATCGCCCTGGCACGGGCCATCCTGAAAAATGCCCCTATCATCGTACTTGATGAAGCCACGGCATACGCCGATCCGGAAAACGAGCATCTCATCCAACAAGCACTGAGGGAGCTGACTGCCGGGAAAACCGTGCTGACCATCGCCCACAGGCTATCGAGCATTACCGATGCCGACCGTATTCTGGTAATCGACAAAGGACGAATCGTCGAGCAAGGTACACACGAGGAACTATTAAAACAAAACGGCATATACAAAACCATGTGGAATGAATATCAGCAATCTGTCAGTTGGACCATCGGAAGGGAGGTTCACCATGCTTAGTCAAATAAGAAACCGTTTCGCCCTTTCGGAAAAAGGTGCCAAGGATTTTTGTCAGGGAGTGTTCTGGACCGTATGGCTGGATGTCGCGCTGATGTTGCCCGCCGTATATGTGTTCCTATACCTGCAAGACTGGATTCGTCCTGTCTTCAACCCCGAGGCCACAATAGCACATGGGACATGTTACTACGGACTACTCGGAATCGCATTCATGGCTGTCATGTATGTGATTGCCGTCTTCCAGTACCGAAGCACCTACACTTGCGTTTACGACGAAAGTGCCAACCGGCGTATCTCGCTGGCCGAAAAGCTGCGGAAACTTCCGCTCGCGTTCTTCGGAGAAAAGAACCTGTCCGACTTGACTGCCACCATCATGGACGATTGTACGGAACTGGAACACACTTTTTCGCATGCCGTACCGCAACTCATTGCGTCTCTGCTCAGCATCCTGTTGATTACGATAGGCATGGCATTCTACGACTGGGCACTTACACTCGCTTTGTTTTGGGTGGTTCCCATATCCTTGGCCGTCATCGTCCTCTCCAAAAGGAAACTGCACAAGCAGAACCGAACGAACTACCTGAACAAAAGGGAAGTGACCGAACAAATACAGGAAGGACTGGACACGATTCAGGAAATCAAGTCCTATCACCAAGAAGCGGCTTACTTGAACGGATTGGACGAGAAAATCAATAAATACGAGCACCAACTGACACGAAGCGAATTACTGATGGGTATTGCCGTCAACGGCTCTCAAAGCATCTTGAAGCTCGGATTGGCAAGTGTCATCATTGTCGGAGCCTCTTTGGTAGCCTCCGGTCAAACGGAGCTTTTCACGTATTTGATATTCATGGTTATCGGCTCACGTATTTACATCCCCATCAATGAAGTGCTGAACAATCTGGCGGCGTTATTCTACCTTGACATCCGCATAGACAGGATGAAAGAAATGGAAGCCATGCCGGTCCAACACGGAGAGAAATCGTTCAATCCCAACGGATATGACATCCGGTTCGACCACGTAAGTTTCTCTTATGAAAAGGGAAAGCAAGTCTTGGACAACGTATCTTTTACTGCCCGGCAAGGAGAAATCACAGCCTTAGTCGGTCCCTCGGGAAGCGGAAAGAGCACGGCAGCCAAATTAGCGGCTCGTTTTTGGGATGCCACGGCCGGACATATCACGCTCGGCGGGACTGACATCAGCAGGATTGAACCGGAAAGTCTGCTAAAATGCTTCTCCATCGTTTTTCAAGACGTAATCCTGTTTAATACATCCGTCATGGAGAATATCAGAATCGGAAAACGGGAAGCGACTGACGAAGAAGTGATACGCGTGGCACGGTTGGCCCGATGTGACGAGTTTGTCCTTAAAATGCCTCAAGGATACCAAACCGTTATCGGGGAAAACGGAGAAACCTTATCGGGCGGAGAACGTCAGCGCATATCCATCGCACGGGCGTTATTGAAAGACGCTCCCATCGTGTTGCTAGACGAAGCCACAGCCTCGCTCGACGTAGAGAACGAAACAAAAATCCAGGCAGGTATCTCGGAACTAATCAAACATAAAACGGTACTGATTATCGCACACCGCATGCGTACTATCGCACACGCAGATAAAATAGTAGTGCTGAAAGACGGGCATGTCGCAGAAACCGGAAATCCGGAGGAACTGAAAAAACAAAACGGACTGTTCTGTCAAATGATGAAAAGACAAGTGGTACGTGCCTAAAAACAAGTGAAGATACGTCTCCCTTTCCATACGGGGGATGTATCTTCACTTTTATTTCAAACCGGGTAACAGCTATTGCATCCTCACTTTACAGTTTCCGGAACGCGTAAGTCAGGACGAAATCGGCCGTAGTTTCATAATGCACCGGAAAGGTTCCCGTCTTCCCGTCCGACAAATGATAATATAAAGAAAAATCTCCTTTCGCTTCCGTATGGTCGGGCATCGCGGGACAACTTAAATTTTGTACCGTCAGATTCTCCCTGAAGTCAATACCCTCTTCATCCAATATCTTAAAAACAGCCTCTTGGCAGACCAATGCAAAAGAATCTCGTATGTTGTTTCTGCAGCTTCTTCCGGACCGATCAAACGTTCTTTCAACTTTACAATTCTTTCAGAAAATACTTCTATGTCAAGTCCGGCTTCATATTCTTCCGAAAACAACACGGCTGCATATCCGAATGTATGGGAAATGGAAAGCTGAAGCTTTCTGCCACGGAAAAAAGGACGGCCGGACGGCAAATATTCCACCTGTAGCTCTTCTCCTGTCAGAGTGAAAATAAGCAAACGCACTGCCACATATTCCAAGCGCCTCCGCTCAGCCGCAAAACGGGAAGCATGCTCCCGATAATACGCGCTGTGAGGCAACATGTCACACAACTCGTCGAAGGTCTCGGTAATTTTCCATATACCTCCCCCACCTTGCCCACAATTTATTTCCCGAAACAGCGGCATTCGTTCCTCTATATGATTTACACCCCATCGGATGTTTCCGGATTTTCCACCGTCACTTTTATCTTCAAAATCCTCCGGTCATCCATTTCCAACACTTCAAAACAATAGTTTTTATATTTGATTATCTCATGAAGTTCCGGAAACTCACCTTTAATTTCCAACAGAAGCCCGGCCAAAGTATCGGCCTCTCCTTCTACCTCCTCGAAAAAATCATCGTCCAGTTTCATGATTCTAAAGAAATCCGTAAGCAGGACTTTTGCCTCGAAAACATACGTATTCGCGTTCAACCGCACGTACTGGCGTTCATCTTCATCGTATTCATCGTTTATTTCACCTACAATTTCTTCGATAATATCCTCCATTGTCACCAGTCCGGAAGTACCTCCAAACTCATCCACCACAATGGCAATATGTATCTTATTCGCTTGAAAATCACGAAGCAGATCATCAATCATCTTCGTCTCCGGCACAAAATAAGCCGGGCGAATCAATGACTGCCAACGGAAATTATCCCCCTTATTGACATGAGGCAGAAGGTCTTTAATAAAAAGCCCCCCTTAAATATTGTCCCGAGAACCGGAAACACAAGGAA
>ENA-UEPN01001869-UEPN01001869.1-human-gut-metagenome-genome-assembly--contig:-NODE-1869-length-10301-cov-2.874315_pt1 | contig 10301 bp, 7 predicted proteins | sample MGYA00242897_ERZ507910 | MGnify/ENA primary metagenome ERZ507910 (study PRJEB26167, sample SAMN06115525) | human gut metagenome | host: Homo sapiens | place: China:Jiangxi | collected 2015-08-20...
CGCAGATGCGGTAGTTTCCCCCGGTGATGTGCAGCGGTTTCCCGTGGACAAGACACGCTGCGATCTTGCGCCGTGCGACTTCGTAAATCTCCTGCACGGTAGATCGGGAAATGTCCATTTGCGTGGCACACTGCTCGTGGGTTTGCTGCTCCAGGTCAACCAGCCGAATGACCTCGTATTCGTCCAGCGTCAGCAGGATCGGCTCGGCATCCTTGCACCCGTTGGGGCAGAATTTATCGACTCGTGGTACGTCACAAATCCGACGACACCGTGGCGGTCTTGGCACGGACGCTTTCCTCCTTTGTTTTCGGTATATACCGATTATAGCACTTTGGAAAGGAAAAAGCAATATTCTTTTCAAAAGCCGCTGCAATTCCTGCCCTCATATAGATGCTGGCTGATATTCGGAGTCGAATGCTACATATGAGCTATGTGGATTTTCTCGTTTGTAAACGGTGTTTTAGGTGCTGGCTGTGTGATTTCCTGTTCAGTCGGCAAAACGGCGCAGAACGCAAACAAAGGCTGATTTTCACCTTTTTTCTGCCGCCGTTTAGCAACCACTCTGCAAGGCGTCGTTTGCTGTTGTTGGGTTATCCGCTATCGGGAAAATCCATGCACCAATTAAGCAATTACAAAAGAAAGAACTGCTGGATCTACAAATTATCCATCTATTTTAGCAATGCGCGTTTTCATATGCTTTTCGGATTCCGTCCGGCAAGTGGTCGGGAATCAGTGTCTTTAGTCTGTCCTCACTGCCGTCTTTGATTGCCTGCTCATAGTACCAGCATTTGAATTTCGGCATATGAGGTGACTGCGGCGGAGCGGCTCGCTGACATCCTTAAAGCCCCGCAGCCCCTCCCTTATTCTCGGCGGCGCGGGCTGCGGCAAGACCACGCTCATTGAAGCCATCGTGCATTGCTTCAGAGAGCGCAATGACGCTTTTGTGCCGTATGTGGTCGCCGCCCCGACCGGCAAGGCTGCGCGCAACCTCACCGAGCGCACCGGGATCGAGGCACGCACGGTCCACGGCGCGCTTGGGAAAAGCCCAGATGCAAACTTTCTGGATGCCGTTTCGTGGAACTGCATCGGACTGGTCGTCGTCGATGAGGCGTCGATGGTGTCCTTGGAGATGCTCGCCGGCATCCTCAACCGTGTTCGCAGGAATTGCCGCGTTGCCCTGCTCGGCGACCCGAATCAGCTGCTGTCCGTCGGGGCAGGAAACGTCCTCTCCGACCTTCTGACGCTCGGCGTCCCTTCTATCTGCTTGCAGCAGTAGTACCGTCAAAGCACGGATGCCGCGGCGTTGCGTCAGAATGTCGTGGACTTCCCGAAGCTGAACGGGGAGCACGAACTGCGGTGGGATGACAGCTTCCGCCTGCTTCCCGCGGATGACCGCGCCATTCCCGACCTTCTGTGCGAGGAGGCTGCGCGGCGTTATCGGGCGGGCGAGAGCATTCAGGTCCTCTCGCCGGTGAGGGCAAAAACCGGCTTTTCGGTACAGGCGCTCAACACGCGCCTGCAGAACGAAGTCAACCCGCTGACGGCGGAAAAGCCGGCATGGGGAAAATTCCGTGACGGCGACCGTGTCATCGTTACCCAGAACAACGCTTATTACAACATCTGCAACGGCGATGTCGGTGTGCTGCATATTCGCGGAGAGAAGCCGCACCGTGTCGCCGCGCTGGCAGTCAGGGGTACGCTGAAGACATGGCAAATCGACCGTGGACAGGGCGAATACGGCATCGGTCATGATGACGCGCCCCCGCCGCAGCTTGCGCTCGCCTATGCGCTGACGGTACACAAAAGTCAGGGCAGCCAGTATGACACCGTCCTCATGCCGGTGAGCATGGCGACTGCAAGAATGCTGTATCGCAACCTGCTCTACACCGCGATCTCACAAGCTGGGAAGGAGGTCATCCTCGTGGGGAGCCGCGAGGCGCTGAACACCGCGATGCAGTGCATCCCATACCCGCGTAAGTCCAAGCTCGTCGCCCGGACCAATCTGCTGCGCCTTGGGCGCAGCGCGTGAGGCGGCGGCATGGAGAGAAGGGAACTGCCGCGCTATCCCGTTATCGACATTGCCGCCACGGGCCAAAACCTCCGCCGCCTGCGGCTGGAGAAGGGGTACAGCGTGAAGGAGCTGCAGGAATACCTCGGTCTGGGCTGCCCGCAGGGCGTGTACCAATGGCAGGCGGGAAGGAGCCTTCCGAGCGTAGATAACCTCTACGCGGTCTCGCGGCTGTGGGGCGTGAGCATGAATGAAATCCTTGTAGAAAGGGAAAGCGCATAGAACAGCGGAGGCCGAAGCGGTTCGCTTCAGTCTCCGTTTCTTTTATTTTGAAGCAGGATGTGAAAATAACCAACTTGAACATTTTTCGGATAACCGTATCGCAACCCCTTCCACGAAACAGGGATTTCTGGAATTCAAAGAGAGTAAAACTCGATTACTCCACGGAAACAAGCTGCGACAACAGATTGTTGGAGACCACCTGATTTCGTCAAATCGGGATTTTCGATGGGCTCGATGCCCATTGCGCGTCCCAATATGACCATGGCGCGCTCGCGGGCGATGGGCGCGTTGGGGGCAAACGCGCCGTTGCTGCCCTGAACGATACCATGCTCGATCCAGCGCCCGATGGAGCCTTCGGCCCAGTGGCCCACGGTGTCGCCGTAGGCTGGCCCCGCCGCGCCCGCGCCTACGGTGAGCAGACCGGCCGTCATGGCAAAGGCAAGAACAAGAGATAGCAGTTTTCGTTGCATCATTTCTTCTTTCCTTCTGAAAATCTATTTCTGCGGCTCCCCGCAGTTGGATCACAAGGTCAATTTTGCCCCCGACAGGGGAGTTTCCTTGCTTATCATACCGAAAACACCAAAAGGAAGCAATATGCTCGATGCACAGCATTTGCCCGAAATCCCTCGGTCGTGAGCAGCAGTCCCGATGTGCAGACATAAAAGAAAACGCCCTCTGACGAGAGCGTTTCTTGTCTTGCATCAAGCGTCACAGCAAAAACGAGTTCAGCTTTTTGTGCGGTGTCGGATTTTTACTGTCCATGTTGCGCGACCACGTTTTGACCGTCTGAGCCTCTAAAAACTGCACTAGCGGGGTCAAGTCCTCCTGTTCGTCATAGGCTTGCAGCGCGTCATAATAGGCGCGGCGATTCTCCTCGTAGACGATGGCGGGCGGATAGTTGTTGCTCATCAGCCAATAGTTCAGCAGCGTCCGCCCCACACGCCCGTTCCCGTCCGCAAAGGGATGGATATTCTCAAAGCGAGCGTGGAGGTACGCCCCTGCCTTCAATGGCGCTTTCGCGCCGATGGCGTTGACTTCTTCGATCAGCTCCGCAAGGTCGTTCTCTACCTCGTCGGGCGGCGAACCGACCTCGTTTTTGCCGGTCACATAGTCGTGCTTCTTAAATTCGCCGGGACGCTCACCGTTCACGATGTAGCGACGCTCATCGTAAGTACCCTCGGTCAATGCGCGGTGGACGGCGCAGATCAGCTCGATAGACAGCGGCTCTTTTGCGATGAGTTTGTCCTGCAAGAAGTCGTAGCACACCTTTTGATTTTGCTGCTCGAACAGGGTGCGGGTGCTGCCGGTATAGCCCACGACCTTGCCGTTTTCAAAAATCTCGCGGGTGTCGTGGTAGTTGATCTCGGCATTCTCGAGCTTGCCGGAGTTGTAGGCAAACAGAATGCGGAAATTATCCAGTCGCAGAGCAAGGTCATCCACGGTGTGGACGTTCCAGTCCTGCCACATTTTCACAACAGCGTCATATCGGCTCATGATGCACCTCCGGCACAGGAATAAATCGAGTATATCATACTTTTTGCCCAAGCGGGAGAAAATTTACAGCTTTTTTGTGCGGACTTGGTTTTTCCTGGTATGAGCAGAAGGCGGAGAGCATCCTGCTGACGCTTCTGTATAAGGAGAGGGGGGTGCTGCCATTTTACGGGCGGTATGAAGTGTGCTGCATGGAAGCGCGCTTCGTGAAGGGGTAGGATTTTTACAGAAATGCCGAAACCCGTCGAAACGGAGGTCTTAGCCTATGAAATTATATAAAGAAGCGCTCAGGAGCTTCTTTTCAGGATATGTCAGCGCACTGCGCAGGCGCAGGGGGCTGACACAGGAGGAGATGGCGGAGCGGCTTCGCATCACAGGCCGCGCGTACAGCGATTTGGAGCGGGGCATATACTGCTTTTCCGCGGTCGCGCTGGTGTTTCTTCTGCTCATGCTGGAGGAGCACGAGATCAAAGAGCTGCTCTCGTCCCTGCGGGAGGAGATCGCAAAAGTTGAAGACAGAGAGGTGGCGTAATGCTCCGTGGACATTGGGGAAATATACGGGCTTTTGGGCGGGCTCGGTCTGAGAGCTGATAGCTCCTGGTTTTTTCATGTCTCGTATGCGGGATATCTGGCAGTCCGGAGACCTGATGGGGCGATGCTTGCCGAGCGATGGCTGTATCCGGCGGTCGCGCAGCACTATCACACCGGCAGCCTTGATATAAAGCGCAGCATCTGCTTTGCGGTGGATCTGATCTGGAAAACAGACAGGCGAACGCTGCGGGCGATAACGAGGTGTCCGCTGGAGCGCAAGCCGCATCCCACGGAGTTCGTCGCCCTTCTTGCCGCCTGCCTTGCGGGCGGCAATGCCGCATGATCTGAGCTTATGAAAAAGCAAGCCAAGGAGAGTGTCCTTGGCTTGCTTTTTTCCATCTATCTCTTCAAAGGACGTTTTCCTGCATGAAGAAATCACTTCATGCAGCGCCAAAGGAGTACCGAAAAAGGAATGCTTCCAGATGGCTGTTTCCGTCACCGAAGAAGGACTCGCCCCTGCTGCCCTCAGTGGTGCGCCAGCGGCTGCACCGTACGCTTCCATGATCTTTCTGAAAATCTACGCCCAATAAGCGATAAGCTGGATGCGCTTTGCGTTGTCAATTGGCGCGCCCCTGCTCAGTCATTCCCCTTGCCGGTGGAGCGGAGCATCACATCGTGATAGCCGCCCTCGACGATGCTGGTGGCGGAGACGAGCGTGAGCTTCGCGTTCTTCTGAAGATCGGGGATCGTGGTCACGCCGCAGTTGCACATGGTGGATTTGACCTTATAAAGGCTACGCGCGACATTATCCTGCAAAGAGCCTGCGTAGGTGACATAGGAATCCACGCCCTCCTCAAAGGCAAGACCCGTCTTGCCGCCGAGGTCGTAGCGCTGCCAGTTGCGCGCGCGGTTCGAGCCCTCGCCCCAGTATTCCTTGACATACACGCCGTTGACAAGGAGCTTATTCGTGGGCGATTCGTCAAAGCGGGCGAAGTAGCGGCCGAGCATCAGAAAGTCCGCGCCCATGGCGAGGGCGAGCGTCATGTGATAGTCGTGGACGATGCCGCCGTCGGAGCAGATGGGAACATAGACGCCCGTTTCGCGGAAATATTCGTCGCGCGCGGCGGAGACCTCGATGAGAGAGGTCGCCTGACCGCGGCCGATGCCCTTGGTCTCGCGCGTGATGCAGATGGAACCGCCGCCGATGCCGACCTTGACAAAGTCTGCGCCGCACTCGGCGAGGAAGCGGAAGCCGTCGCGGTCGACCACATTGCCCGCGCCGATCTTCACGGTATTGCCGTAGTTCTCACGCACGAAGTCAATGACCTTCTTCTGCCAGACAGAGTAGCCCTCGGACGAGTCGATGCAGAGAATATCCGCGCCCGCCTCAACGAGCGCGGGGATGCGCTCGTGGTAGTCGCGGGAGTTGATGCCCGCGCCGACCAGATAGCGCTTCTGCGCGTCCTGGAGGGCGAGGGGGTGCTCCTTGTGCTCGGCGTAGTCCTTGCGGAAAACGAAGTAGCGCAGGCAGTCGTTCTCATCCACAATGGGCAGGGCGTTGAGCTTGTGCTCCCAAATGATGTCGTTGGCCTCCTTGAGCGTGGTGGAGGAGGGAGCAGTGATGAGCTTTTCGCGCGGCGTCATAAAATCGCGCACCTTGAGGTCTGTGCTCATGCGGCTGACGCGGTAGTCACGGCTCGTGACGATGCCGAGGAGTTTCCCGTTGGGCATGGCGTCCTCAGTGATGGCGACGGTGGAGAAGCCATTTTTCTCCTTGAGCGCGAGCACATCGGCCAGCGTGTGCTCAGGCGTGAGATTCGAGGCGCTGACGACGAAGCCCGCCTTGCTGCTCTTCACGCGGCGCACCATCTCCGCCTCGCTTTCGATGGACTGCGAGCCGAAGATGAACGAAAGCCCGCCCTCCTTGGCAAGCGCGACGGCGAGCGTGTCGTTCGACACCGACTGCATGATGGCCGAGACCATCGGGATATTCAGGCTGATAGGGCAGTCCTCCTGCCCCTTGCGGTATTTGACCAGCGGCGTTTTGAGCGAAACGTGGTCGGGCACGCACTCCTCCGAGGTGTAGCCCGGTACGAGCAGGTACTCGCTGAAGGTATGAGACGGATCGGGATAGTAATAGGCCATGACTTGCCCTCCTATTTTTTGAAGTAACGCACCGCCGAGGCGAACAGGTGCATATCGTAATCGCCAGGCACGTTTCGGTAAAGCGCGGGGCCGATGCGCTCGCTGTGCCCCATTTTGCCAAACACCCGCCCGTCGGGGGAGGTGATGCCCTCGATGGCGCAGACGGAGCCGTTGGGATTGAAAGCAATATCCATTGTAGCATATCCGTCAAGGCCTGCATACTGCGTGGCGATCTGGCCGTTTGCGGCAAGCTGTTCGATCAGCTCCTGCGAGGCGAGAAAACGCCCCTCGCCGTGCGAAATGGGAACGGTGTAAATATCTCCCACCTCTGTTCCCGCAAGCCACGGAGATCGCGTCGAGCACACGCGCGTGCGCACGAGCTTGGACTGGTGGCGGCCGATGACATTGTAGGTGAGTGTCGGGAAGGACTCGTCGGTATCCATGATCCTTCCGTAGGGCACGAGGCCGAGCTTGATGAGCGCCTGGAAGCCGTTGCAGATGCCGAGCATCAAGCCGTCGCGCTGCTCGAGCAGCGCCGTCACCTGCTCGCGGACGGCGGCGTTGCGGAAAAACGCGGTGATGAGCTTCGCGCTGCCGTCCGGCTCGTCGCCGCCGGAGAAGCCGCCGGGAATGACGATCATCTGCGCGGTCCTGACAGCAGCTGCAAAGCGCTCGACGCTGTCTGCGACATCGGCGCTCGTGAGGTTGCGGACGATGAATTGCTCGGCGTCCGCGCCTGCCTCCGAAAGCGCGCGCTGCGTGTCGTACTCGCAGTTCGTGCCGGGGAAAACGGGGATGAGCGCCTTCGGACGCGCCTGCTTGACGGCGGGGGCGACACGCGCCTTCGTTTCATGGGAAAAGCTCTCGACCGTGCCGCTGTCCCGCGTCTTTGTCGGGTAGACGGCTTCGAGCACAGCGTCGTTCAGCGCGGCAAGCTCTTCGATGGAGGCACTGTCCGCGCCGAGGGCAATGGCCTTTTCCGCTGTGGTGACGCCGATGCGCACGGCGTCGGAGACTTCATCGCTTAGCTCGGCGACAATCGCGCCTGGTATGGGGGCGAACCAGTCAAGCACCGTATTTTCCGCGGCGAAGCCGATCTCGTTGCCGAAGGACATCTTCATCACCGCCTCGGCAAGGCCGTTTTCGACCGCCCACGCACTCACGACCTTGCCCGCGCGTGCAAGTGCGGTGAAACGCTCCCACGCGGCGGCCTGCTGCTCGGGCGTTTTGCCTGCGAAGAGGTAGACGCCGTGGCCCACCGCCTTCAGGTCGGTCGTCAGCAGCTCGCCTTCGAGCAGCGGCGCGATGGCGAAGGAGATGAGCGTCGGCGGCACATCGCGGTCAAGAAAGCTGCCGGACATGGAGTCCTTGCCGCCGATGGCGGCGGCGCTCAGCTCCAGCTGCGCGTCCAGCGCGCCGAGCAGCGCCGCGAAGGGCTTGCCCCAACGCGCGGGCTCATTGCGGAGCTTTTCAAAAAATTCTTGCAGGGAAAGATATGCCTTATGATAGTCTGCGCCTGCGGCGACGAGCTTGGCGACCGAGGTGTAGACCGCGTCGTGCGCACCGCGATAGGGGTCGGCGCTCAGCGCGTCGGGGTCGCAGCCCCAGGCCATCACGCTGCCCTGCGCGGTCTTCTCGCCGGGGAGGACGGGCAGGAGCGCCGCCATCGCCTGCGCAGGGCTGCGCTGCGTCCTGCCGCCAAAGGGCATGAGGAGCGTCCCCGCGCCGACGGTGGAGTCGAAGCGCTCGACAAGACCGCGGCGGGACGCGCTCTTGAGGCTGCCCGCCATGCCGCGTAGCGTTTGAGCTGCGGCGGGAGCGGCACTTTCCCTCGCGGGGACGGCGACGGAGGCGTGCTTCGTCGCGCCGTTGGTGTCGAGGAAGGCGCGGGAGAGGTCGGCGATCGTCTGTCCGCGCCAGCGCATGACCATGCGGGGGCTTTCGGTCACGACCGCCACGCGGTAGGCCTCTAAGTTTTCCGCCGCGGCAGCGGCGATGAATTTCGCCTCGTTCTCCGGTGCGACGACGACCGCCATGCGCTCCTGCGATTCGGAGATCGCCAGTTCCGTGCCGTCGAGGCCCTCGTACTTCTTGCGCACGGCGTCGAGGTCGATGATGAGTCCGTCCGCCAGCTCGCCGACCGCGACGGACACGCCGCCCGCGCCGAAGTCGTTGCAGCGTTTGATGAGGCGCGTGACCGCGCCGTCGCGGAACAGACGCTGGAGCTTGCGCTCCTCGGGCGCATTGCCCTTTTGCACCTCGCTCGCCATCGTGGAAAGCGATTTCATATCGTGGCTCTTGGAGGAGCCGGTCGCGCCGCCGATGCCGTCGCGCCCCGTGCGCCCGCCGAGCAGGATGACCACATCACCCGGCGCGGGACGCTCGCGCACGACATTGCTCGCGGGCGCGGCGGCGACGACTGCGCCGCACTCAAGGTGCTTGGCGACATAGCCCTCGTGGTACAGCTCCGCGACATGGCCGGTGGCAAGGCCGATCTGGTTGCCGTAGGAGGAGTAGCCCGCCGCGGCGGTCTGCGCGAGCTTGCGCTGCGGGAGCTTGCCTGAAAGCGTCTCGGCAAGCGCCTTTCTCGGGTCGCCGCCGCCCGTCACGCGCATTGCCTGATGGACATAGGCGCGGCGGGAGAGCGGGTCGCGGATGCAGCCGCCGATGCAGGTGGCCGCGCGGCCGAAGGGCTCGATCTCGGGGGGGTGGTTATGCGTTTCGTTTTTGAACATCAAAAGCCAGTCCTGCTCCTTGCCGTTCACTACGGCGGGCACATGAATGGAGCAGGCGTTGATCTCCTCGCTCTCGTCGAGCTCGGGGAGCAGACCGCGGACCTTGAGCGTTTTTGTGCCGATGGTCGCAATATCCATAAGCGTCTGCGGGCGCTTGGCAGCCCTCTCCGCGCCGTAGACCTCCTCGCGCGCGGCGAGATAGCGCGCATAGGCACCCTTGACGGCGTCATCGTCGATGCGGATCTCGTCAAGGTGGGTGGAGAAGGTCGTGTGGCGGCAGTGGTCTGACCAGTAGGTATCGACCACGCGCAGCTCGGTCACGGTGGGGTCGCGGCGCTCGGTCTCGCGGAAATAGTCTTGCAGCGCCTTGAGGTCGGCGATATCCATGGCAAGCCCCATGGAGGAGAGCAGCGCGGAGAGCGCGGCCTCGTCCATGGCGGTAAAGCCCTCGACGGACGCAACGCGCTTTGGCTCGGCAAGCTTCTCGGCGAGCGTTTCGGGCTTTGCAAGGCTCGCCTCGCGGCTTTCGACGGGGTTGATGACATAGCGCTTGACCGCCTCGACATCGACATCCGTCAGCGTGCCATAGAGCGCGTAGAGCTTTGCCGTGCGCACGGTCGGGCGAGCGCCTTGGCTCAAAAGCTGGATGCACTGCGCTGCGCTGTCCGCGCGCTGGTCGAACTGACCGGGCAGGGGCTCGACGGCAAAGACCGCGCAGGCGTCCTGCGTGTCCGCCGCGTCGGACACAAGGTCCAGCGGCGGCTCGGAGAACACGCTCCTGCAGGCATTTTCAAAGAGAGGGGCCTCGATCCCCTCTACATCATAGCGATTCCAGATACGCGCGGCGCGCAGGCCCTGCACGCCGAGAAAATCGCGGCAGTCCGTCAGCAGCGCCTCGCACTCGGGCGCGAGACCTTGCCGCTTTTCCACATAGGTCCGAAATACCATTTTATCCTCTCTCCTCCCGCGCCGCGAGCGCGGCGCTGCCGATGTCGCTGCGGCAGTATTTGTTGGCAAAAGCTACGCCCTCCGCCAGCCGGTACGCCTCCTCGACGGCGGCCCTCAGCGTGGGGGCGGCGGCGGTGATGCCGAGCACGCGCCCGCCCGCG
>ENA-UEPN01001872-UEPN01001872.1-human-gut-metagenome-genome-assembly--contig:-NODE-1872-length-10284-cov-4.096404_pt1 | contig 10284 bp, 6 predicted proteins | sample MGYA00242897_ERZ507910 | MGnify/ENA primary metagenome ERZ507910 (study PRJEB26167, sample SAMN06115525) | human gut metagenome | host: Homo sapiens | place: China:Jiangxi | collected 2015-08-20...
TCCTTGCTTGGATATTCTCACCAAGAGGTACAAAGGTATTTTTCCGGATATCTCGAACAGGCTTCTCTTCAGCTCGGCATAGAAAAAGAAAAACTTCTGGAGGAGCTGACTGTAAACTACGATGGATTTTGCTTTGAAAGGACAGCAACTCAACGAGTTTTTTCTCCATGGTCACTTTTGAAATTTTTGAATTTTCCCTCAAACGGTTTTGATAATTATTGGTATGAAAGCGGGGGCCAACCAGGGGTACTGCTCGAATATCTAAAATCCCACTCTACTTTAAAACCAGAGGATTACGAAAGCGAAAAACAAGTCCAATTAGATGACCTGGCGCTTTCCGCCAAATTCTCCCTTTTGGATGATAAGGTTTTGCTTGCGCAGACCGGCTACCTGACGATTAAAACAGTAAGAGGAACAACCGTAACGCTGGGCTATCCCAATAGAGAGGTGAGCGTTTCGATGGCTCGCCTCTACGCTGAGGTCATTTTAGATAAAAAAGCTATCAACAGAGCCGGAGAAGGTTATTTAGCTGACTATTTGGAGAAAGGTGATCTCCCAGCTTTCGTAAAAGAAGTTAACCGTATCATTCTTGGAATTGATTATCAGGCTTTTCCTCTTACAACTGAAGCCAGCTGTCGATCTGCGGTATCTATTATGGTGAGCAGCTCCAGCGCTTTAGTAACAGCGAGAGGCGAAGTTCACAATGCTCTTGGCAGAAGTGATCTAGAAATTCAAACTGACAAAAATTACTGGGTTCTCGAATTCAAGTTTTGCCGAGAAAAAGAATCTCCAGACTTTCTTCTTCAAGAAGCTGTTCGTCAAATTAAAACAAGACATTATGGAGAACAACTAGCAAAGTGCAATTTATTAAGGGCTGCGTTGGTTTTTTCTCAAAAAGATAGACAATTCATACGATGGGCTGAAGTACCCGACTGATCTCTTAGGAATTATTTCGAGTAGGCAATTGGCTAGCTTTGCCTTCTCCTGATCACGATAGTAAGACAAACAGGATGCAGGAACTAAACGGAGTTTTCTGGGATCAGTGCGAAATTCCATATGGAATTTCATCTCCCATTGATCGCGAAAAATGCTGTTTATTTCTTCTCGAAAATCTTGCACCGTACACTTGGAACACTCTGCGTTCTTTCGAAAATAGTCCTGCAACGCTCGCTCAAACAGCTTCCATATTGGCTGGCCACTCTGTCAGCGGACTCAGCAATCTCGATTTGCTGCAGATCAAAAATTACGGTGACGGTACAAAGGCTTTGGCAGGCCTCATCCAGGAAGACAAATTTGAGTTATCCGCTCCGACAGCCTGTCATCTACACAACTACGTCGGAAAAGAGGACGCCTTGGAGTGGGGTGTCATTCGGTCGAAAGATGTCAGCCTGCATAACATTTCATTTGTTCCTCCGACCAACGATCTCGAGAAGATTATTCAAAACGGTTTCAACTTTCTGCAACATGAAGTCGCCAATCCTGTGGAACGCGCCATCGGCGTCTTTCTTTTCATGGCAAGGAATCAGCCCTTCTATGACGCAAACGAGCGAACCGCTTCGTTAATGATGAATGGCTGTCTGATGGTGAACGGTTATTTCCCGATTACCGTATTGAATCAAAACTCTGAAGAGTTCCATCGTGAACTGGGCTTGTTTTACGAATCCGGTAACGCCAACGATATGTTCAGATTTTTCCAAAAGACAATCCAAGAACTCTATTCGAAAGAACAATACGAAAGCTTTTCCGCAAACAATAAGTAAGCTAAGCACAGACCTGAAGAAACTATTCCAATTCTTCAGGTCTGCTTTACTTTAAAAAATCACTTCCAGTTTTCTAAAGTAGCCGCGTTCTTCCCGGCGACCCTTCCGAAAACCATTGCATCAGCATTTGCGCAGGCTCCTTGGTATGTAAGACCCCAAGTAGAGCCGAGCTCTCCGGCAACATAAAGACGCGGGATCGGCTGACCGAATGGATCCAAAACTTCTGCTTTCACAGACTTCTTCGGGCCTCCCATCGTGTGGTAAGTGACAGGAACCAGTTTCACGGCGTAGAAAGGCCCTTCTTCAATCGGGGCTGACCAGCTCTTTACGTCACGTCCGACAAAGACTGCCTTCATATTCGGATCTGCCGTCAGCGTGCGGCCGTATTCCGTATCAATCCCTTTTTCTCTTAAATCGCTGTTCCAGCGCTTAACTGTTGCGGAGAGAACGGACGGGTCGGCAATGCCAAGTTTCTTTGCCAGCTCTTCAATCGTATCGGCTTTGATGATGACGCCGGAATCAATTTCTTTTTGATTGTCTTTACTCCATTTATAACCCTCTCGATTGATCGCCCAGCCTGAACCTCCGTTGGAAATGAGCGGACCGGCTTTCAGGTAGCTCGAGTCCATAATCATGAAGCACGGGATTCTCGGATAACGATGATTAATGGCGTCGAAATTATTAACAGCCATCCAAGAGCAGTGGTAGTCGAGCTTTTTCTCATTCACGAAACGCTTACCGTCTTGATCAACCCAAATGAAAGCAGGCTGCCTTGTAACCATAGCAATGCCTGCTTTAACTCCAGGAACCCGAACGCCTAAAGGGGCAGAAACCGAATTCATATGCCAAAGATCGCATCCCATCGATTGAGCCATCAGCAAGCCGTCGCCTGTATGCGCAGGACTGCCGAGATAAGCCATCGGATTGCCATAAATGTAGCGAGCCATCAATTCCGGATTAGATTGGAAGCCGCCCGTGCAAATCACGACAGCTTTATTGGCTTTCACAAAATACGGGTTGCCTTCGTATACGGCTTCGACGCCCAAGACCTCGTTTCCTCTTCTGACCAATCTTCTGGCAGGACAATTAACAAGAACCGGAATATTCCTCGCCTTTACTGCGCGATCAAAGATTCCGAAGAGACGGTCGCCGCCTTTCGCGCCGGGAACATTTCGCATCGACATCTTGTTCACGCAATCTGCGCCAGGCAAATTCTGATAGCCCGCGTGTCCGTATACACCGATCTTTCCTTCGGGAGCCAGTGAAGAGACATAATCGCCTAAATGGAGGGACTCTTCGCAGAACAGGTCCAAAAGGTCTTTATCCCACTCAGAGCGAGACAATTCATACAGCGCCTTTTGGAACTTGTAATAATCTTCTTTGTTTGTCGGAACGACAAAGCCGCCAGAAGAAACAGAGACATTTCCGCCGCCCGCAGGCGTCTTCTCGAGGATGAGAACTTTTGCTCCGGCGTCCGCCGCTGCGATCGCTGCATTAGATCCGGCGTTGCCGTAACCGAGAACGAGAACATCTGTCTCATTATTCCATTTCGGCATATCTTCCGCATGTGCAACTTCGATCGCGACGCTCATTCCGACGGGTGCCGCTGCAAGCGATAAAGAGCTCTTGAGTAAGTTTCGTCTTGTTGTCATCTGCCTCTCCTTGACGATGTGGTTGGGATCTCTTCTGTATATACCTAACTTTTGGGAGAGTCAACGATTAATTTTGTGTGCTACTAAAACCCAACAATACGAACAGCGACAATAGTTTGAGGATCGCTAAACAACAAGTACGAAAAGGCTACACAGACATTGAAGCGAACAGCATAATTTCAAAAACCAGAATTGATATTGATAATCATTCTTATTTGTGTTATATTTCACTTATCGATTGATTGAATTCAATCTTCTCCTTTGAAGCATAGAGTTCTTACGCAACTCCTTGTCAGCAAAAGAGCAATTGGGGTGAAAATTTTTGGGCGAGAGTCTTTTGGCTCCCGCCCCTTTTCTTATCGTTTTCCGCCGCGTTTTCGATATCCGCTTCATTAATAATTTAGACGTACGCACTCAAGACGAAATTCCAAAGACCACGGATACAATTTCACACATACGTAAACGCGAATCGTTCTCATTTTATGATATGATTTCAATCACTGGATGATGTCTTTTGAGACGGAAATCTTCTCCTTGGAGCAATCCAAAGAAATGGGGTGAAAATATTTTATGCGGAGGGTCTTTCGATCTTCCGCTTTTTTTTCATTTTTTGAAATGCACGGTCTGTACCGGATCGGCGTTTCCTCCGAACCTCACCGGAGAATCAAAAGACTCTGCCTCCGTCGTAGGCAGGAGATCATCCCGCTCAAACTTAACTTCTGAATTCTTCATAGCAGTAAGCGACATGATCGCACCGGTGACCACGGCCCACGGAGATTCTTCTTTCTTTAAGGCGACGTCAATCGCAGCGATGTGTCGTGCCGCACCGTCCAGGAGCGCCTGGGCTTCTGCATCATTTAACCCGGATAAAAATTCTAAAAACATCGGCAGATAGTCCGGAAATTCATTACTCTCGATCGTAAGCCCTCGCTCTTCATAGAGCTTTTTAAGGTTGATCATCGCCGAGCCTCGTTCCCGCGAATCCCCGTGCATGTGCTCAAAAGGTTAAGACTTGCCTTCTTGCCGATATCAAAAGTCGCCACATATTCCTTCTGTAAATCCGCCATCGGCGTCTCAATCATGTGATTGATAAAAATCTCGAGAGCCTCCTTCTGATCGTTAGCAAGTGTCGATTCTGCAACGGCTTCCTTAATTTCCTGCAGATTATCTTTCAGCGCCGCATCCGGATACAAAAGCAGACAAGCCAGCGCTTTTAACCCCAAATTCATGTCATTCTCCGTTAATTTTTATTATCTCTATGTTAGTGAACTACGCATTTTTGCTCCTTAACCTCTGCTCAATTCGAACAAACAAAGGGTTACAAATTGGAGGGCGCCCATAGAATGAGGACAAACCCGAATAAAAGTTCGAGTACCGTTTTAAGTTGAATAAGGAAAAAATATGCGTCCAGATATCAAGGTTTGGAATCCTGAAAATCCGGCCCAATGGAATAAGACGCTGGCATGGACGACTGTGTGGCTAAGTACCTTCAGCCTGACCCTAGGCTTTTGCGCTTGGTTCTTGGTCCCGTCTCTCGCTCCGAGATTAAACGAAATCGGCTTTTCTCTCACCCACAGCCAGCTCTATTGGCTTGTTGCTATGGTGGGTCTTTCCGCAGGTACGCTGCGTATTCTGTGGACCTTCTTACCCCCGATTCTCGGTACCAGAATTCTAGTTACACTCTCAACGGGCTTACTGTTAATCCCGTTTTTCTGCTGGGTATACGCCGTCCAGCATCCTGATACACCATATTGGATGCTGATTATCTTTGCTCTTTTAAGCGGTATCGGCGGCGGTACATTCTCCGGCTTAATGGCCTCCACGAACTATTTCTTCCCGAAGCATGCAAGAGGATTGGCGCTCGGTATTCAGGGCGGCCTCTCTGACTTCGGTACCGGCCTGGTTCAGTTTGTCACCCCGCTCGTTATCGGCTTCTCCGCATTCGCTTTCTTAGGCGGCGGTCAGGTCGCTCATTTGGCTGACGGCAAGACTGTTACTTACTGGCTGCAGAATGCCTCCTGGGTGTGGATTCCTCTTGTCGCAATCATCACCATCCTTTCTTGGCTCTTCCTGCGCTCCGTTCCGGTCTCCGGAAACATTAAGCAGGAGTGGACCATCTTCGGCAATAAGCACACCTGGTTCATGACCCTCTTCTACTACGGAACATTTGCGACGTTCGCCGGTCTCGGTGCGCAGTTAGGCTTGCTGGGCAACCATACCTTTGCCGGTATTGAGGGTGCTCCGAGTGCCGTCGCGCTTGCCTGGTTGGGCCCGGTTATCGGCGCGCTTTCCCGAGTCGGTGCCGGCCAAGTTTCCGATAAGATTCGCGGCGGCCGCGTCACAACGATAATGGCTGTCTGCAACATCATCGGTCTGCTTGCCCTTTGGCTCTACAAACCTACGACGGTCTCCGGCTGCTGGATTTGGCTCATCGTCATGTTCTGGGTCTTCTTCTGGACCGGTGTCGGCAACGCTTCCACCACTGAACAGATGGCAGTGCTTTTCCCGCCGCTTCAGGGCGGTGCGGTCGTCGGCTGGACTTCCGCGGTCGGCGCATACGGTCCGTTTACGATCGGTATGCTGCTTGCCGAATGCGGTGCCGGCGTAATGTTCGCCATTTCGACAGTGATCTTTATCGCCATTCTCGCCATCAACGTTTACTACTACGACAGAAAGAACGCCCCGGATCTTTGCTGATCGTTCTTTCTCACCTCAAGAAATTGCTTAATTGGAGAACAAAATGTCCGGAATCATGAAGTCCTCCCTGTTCTTCGCTAAGAAGGTCGGTTCGTACTCAGACGGTTGGGGCGAAGTGACCGCAGAAGACAGGACCTGGGAACAGGCTTACCGGGATCGATGGGCACACGACAAAATCGTACGTTCCACCCACGGCGTTAACTGCACCGGCTCCTGCAGCTGGCAGGTTTATGTTAAAGACGGAATCGTCGTCTGGGAAACACAGGAAACGGATTACCCGCCCACGCCTCCCGGCGTACCGAATCACGAACCTCGCGGCTGCCCGCGCGGTGCAAGCTACTCTTGGTATCTGTACTCTGCTTCCCGCGTTAAACATCCTTTGATTCGTGCCGAATTAAAGGCCGCCTGGGAAGAGGCCCGCAAGACCATGAAGCCGATCGAGGCCTGGGCCTCCATCGTCGAAAATCCCGAAGTCCGTAAGTCCTATACCGCAGCCCGCGGCTTAGGCGGCTTAGTCCGTACGACTTGGGATGAAGCCCTTGAAATCATCGCTTCGGCTAACCTTTATACGATTAAGAAGTACGGTCCTGACCGTATTTCCGGCTTCTCTCCGATTCCGGGCTACTCCATGGTGTCCTACGGCTCGGGTACCCGCTACCTGAGTCTGATAGGCGGCGCCCTCCTCTCCTTCTATGACTGGTACTGTGACCTGCCGCCCTCTTCTCCTCAGACTTGGGGCGAGCAGACCGACGTTCCGGAATCCGAAGCCTGGTACTATTCAAGCTACATCATCGTCTGGGGTACCAACATCTCGATGACCCGTACCCCGGACGCTCACTTCTTAACGGAAGCCCGCTATAACGGTACGAAAGTCGTCAACGTCTGTCCGGACTACTGTGAAGTCACTAAAGACGCCGACTGGTGGATTCATCCGAAACAGGCGACCGACGCAGCACTTGCCATGGCGGTGAGCCACGTCATTTTCAAAGAATTCCACTACGATCATCCGGATCCTTATTTCACCGAGTACTGCCGCAGTCTCACCGACTTCCCCGTTCTTGTCATGATGGAGCCGCGCGAAGACGGTCATTTCACTGCCGGCCGTACTGTTCGCGCCTGCGATTTGGGCTACAAGGCGCCCGAATGCAATAACCCTGAATGGAAGACGGTTGTTTGGGATGAGCTTTCTGACAAACCCGCTGTTGCTCAGGGATCTATGGGCTACCGCTGGGGACAGAAGGAAGGTCAGGACTTAGGCAAATGGAACCTGCACGAAGTCGACGGAGAGACCGGCAAAGCTATTAAACCTCAGCTCACGTTCCTCAAAGATTCGGATGCCGTCATCGACGTCGATTATCCGTACTTCGGCGGCCGCAAGCGTGACGGTTTCCCGAACAACCCCATGAACTCTGAAGTCATGGTCCGCAAGGTTCCGGTGAGAAAGATCCAGGTCGAAGGCAAAGACGTATATGTTGCAACTGTATTTGACCTCTTCGGCAGCTACCTCGGTGTTGACCGCGGTCTAGGCGGCGAATGCGCCAAGAGCTATGCGGACAACATTCCGTTCACTCCGGCTTGGCAGGAAAAAATCACCGGCGTCGAAGCACAGTATGCCATCACACTCGGCCGTGAATTTGCCACAGCCGCGTCCAAGACTCAGGGCCGCGCCTGTGTGCTGATGGGTGCGGGCGTCAACCAGTGGTTCCAGACCGATAACACCTACCGCTCCATCATCAACATTCTGCTGATGTGCGGCACCTGCGGCGTCCCGGGCGGCGGCTGGTGCCATTATGTGGGTCAGGAAAAGATTCGTCCGGAAGCAGGCTGGGGCGAGTACTCCTTCGCTAAAGACTGGGAACCGGCCACTCGTCACATGAATTCGACGAGCTACTTCTACGAACACACCGATCAGTGGCGTTATGAACGCATTCCGCTCTCGGATATGCTCTCTCCGCTGGCCGATACCAAAGTCTTTGACGGTACTTACATTGACTACAACATTCAGAGTGAACTGATGGGGTGGCTCCCGTCTGCTCCGCAGCTCAATGTCAATCCGACGAAGATCGCAGCGGCTGCGAAAGCCGCCGGTACCGAGCCGGAACAGTTCCTCATCAATCAGCTTAAAGACAGAAAGATCTCCTTCAGCTGCCTGGACTTAGACGCCGAAGAAAACTGGCCGCGCAACCTCTTTATTTGGCGCTCCAACGTGTTGGGCTCCTCCGGCAAAGGTCAGGAATACTTCCTGCGTCACCTGCTCGGAACCGAAAACGGCATCTTAGGCGGAGAACTGGACGGTTCTCACAAAGAACTCATGCCGCTCTTGGAAAAGTGGCGCCCCGCACCTCAGGGCAAGCTGGATCTTCTCGTCAACATGGACTTCCGAATGAGCACGACTTCGATCTACTCCGATATCGTGCTTCCGGCCGCCACCTTCTACGAAAAGAACGATATCAACACGACGGATATGCACAGCTTCATCCATCCGTTCGTTAAAGCCGTTCAATGCTCTTGGGAAGGCAGAAGCGATTGGCAGACCTTTAAAGATATCGCTAAGAAGCTCTCTGAAATTGCTTCCGAATATGCAGAAGATTTCGGCAGCGTCACTGACGTCGTTCTCACACCGCTCGGACACGATTCTCCGCACGAACTCGGCCAGGCGCTTGACGTCAAGAACTGGTACAAGGGCGAGTGCGACCTGATCCCCGGAAAGACCGCTCCGCTGATCCACGTCATCGATCGCGACTACCGCACGATTTACGACAAGTACACCTCGATCGGACCGCTGCTTTCCACCAACGGCGGCGGCAACCGCGGCATCAAGTGGAACCTGGATCCGGAAATCTCCGAACTCTGCCAGTTAAACGGCACGGTGCAGGAAGGCGTGGCCAAGGGCCGTCCGAAGATGGAAACGGACATCAATGCCGCCAACTTCATCCTTCGCGTCTCTCCCGAAACCAACGGTGCTTTGTCCTTCAGAAGCTGGTCGTTTGTGAAAGACCAGTGCGGCGTAGATGCCAGCTTCCTCTCCGAAGGACACATTGCCGACAAGATCACCTTCGATGATCTGGCACATCGCCCGGCTAAGACCTTCAGTGCTCCTGACTGGTCCGGTACGGAAAACGATGAAATCCCGTATGTAGCCTTCTGGCAGAACAAGTATCTGCTTTTGCCGTGGCGCACGATTACCGGCCGCCAGCAGTTCTACCAAGACCACGCTTGGATGAGAGCCTTCGGTCAGCAGTTTGCTCAGTACAGAGCGCCGGCTAATCAGAGGGCGCTCTCCGGTTACCGTGACGTCGCCGACAACGGCAACAAGGCCATCATTCTTAACTTCATGACGGCTCATCAGAAGTGGGGTATTCACTCAACCTATTACGACAACGAACGCATGCTGACGCTTTCCCGCGGCGGTCCTGTCGTGTGGATGAGTGATATTGATGCGGCTAACGCCGGCATCGTCGATAACGATTGGATTGAGTGCTGGAACGCCAACGGTGCCGTTGTCGGTCGTGCGATTGTTTCTTCTCGTATGCCTGAAGGGCTCTGTGTCATGCAGCACGCAACGGAAAAGACGGTCAACACCCCGGGTTCGGAAGTCACGGGCCTGCGCGGCGGCGACCACAACTCTCCGACACGCGTTATTTTGAATCCGACGCACATGATCGGCGGGTACGGCCACCTGTCATATGCCTTTAACTATTACGGCACGATTGCCCCGAACCGCGACGACTTCGCTTGGGTCAGAAAGATGAATAAAGTGGACTGGATGGATGAAGAAGCGGACAAGAAAGGAGGTGCAGTATGAAGATTCGTGCTCAAATCGGCATGGTCCTGAATCTGGACAAATGCATCGGCTGCCACACCTGTTCCGTTACCTGTAAGAACGTTTGGACGAATCGTCCCGGAACTGAGTACATTTGGTTTAACAACGTTGAAACCAAACCCGGTGTCGGTTACCCGAAGAGCTGGGAAGACCAGCAGAAATGGACAGGCGGCTGGGAACTGCACAACGGCAAGCTGCGGCTGCGCCGCGGCACAAAGCTCGGCCTGCTCTCCGGCATTTTTGCCAACCCAAAACTGCCGCAGATTGACGACTACTACGAGCCTTTTACCTTTGATTATCAGAACCTTCAGAAAGCACCCCGCATGAAGACATGCGTGACCGCTCAGCCGAT
>ENA-UEPN01001887-UEPN01001887.1-human-gut-metagenome-genome-assembly--contig:-NODE-1887-length-10226-cov-3.237166_pt1 | contig 10226 bp, 10 predicted proteins | sample MGYA00242897_ERZ507910 | MGnify/ENA primary metagenome ERZ507910 (study PRJEB26167, sample SAMN06115525) | human gut metagenome | host: Homo sapiens | place: China:Jiangxi | collected 2015-08-20...
CAAAGATCATATCTTTTATCATTTGATAGTGCTGTATCAAAATTTATTTGTCAAGATAAGTGGAATAAAAAATTGTTATCAAGATTTTCTAACAATAATGATTGACCATAAACATACTTAATTATCAAAGCACCATTATTTTCCTTATATCATAAATTGACTTATCGGACATATATCCACAGCGAATTGCATCGTCAATCTTCTCTGTGGATTTTTCTTTATCCGGCTTGATTGTTTCTGGCAGGATCTCGCTTGATGAAGATGTTGTCCATCATCCAACGAAGAACTGGCTGACCACCATGTGCTATTTTTTTCTCCAATGTCAATTTCATTAGTTCTTTTGTTGGCGGTGACATATCCCCTTGTCCTACACCATACAAACTTTATGTTACACCGTTTGCTATTTTCATTCATGCAGCACTCATAAAATAAAAAAGCCGCCTTACCGGACGACATCCGGTAGGGCGATTTTGCATTAGAATAAAGTAAAATTTGCGACAAATACAGTATATCATACTTTTTCATGACTTGTCAATAAAATCATTTGTCGAATTTTGTCGATGAAAATTATAGCTTTGCATCCAGCGAAGCCACGTGCTTCAAAATCTGTTGCAACGTGGATTCTTCGGTGTCTGGTTCAGGTGTTGGTGTTGGCTCTGGTTCAGTTGGTTGCGTTGCTTTTGTGAACCCGTTCAGCCCAGCGTTTTTGATGATTGTTGGGTAATCTATGTAGCATTCATCTAAATCAACGTCCCCGTTAATACCGCTGATCGTTCCGCACCCCTTCTGCCAGATGCCATAATCTCCAGAATAACCGCATTCGCCGCTATAATCCGCACACCAAACGGTATACCGATTTCGCACCGATTCAGTGACATAATTTTCAAGGTAAAAGGTAGAGCAATATAAGCCAGCATAATAGCCAGCCTGCTCCAATGTGCTGCAAAACGCTTCAACCATTTCGCTACAAACCTGTTTTCCAAGAGCAAATTGCTTTTTCTCTTCCAAATCGAAATAAATTGGATATGCAAACTGCTTCCCCTGTAGAACTTGCAAGCAGACACTTGCTTCCTGCCTTGCCTCTGCTGCACTCGTGGCATAACTATACCAAAACGCACCGCAGGGGATGCCGCTTTTCTGACAACCAGCATAATTCTCTTCAAAATAATCATCAACCTGATTCTTCAAGATCTTTCCGAATCCGGCACGAATCAGAGCAAATGAAACTTTTCCAGACGCTTTTACTTTTACCCAATCAATTTTATGCTGGCAGTATGATACATCAATCCCATAGAGGATATTTTTTGCAGATGTCAAACCAAAATACTTGTAAAAATCATCTGTAACTGTGCCATTGCCCTTTGTCTCGTCACCCAGCCAACGGTATCCTGTCCGCACATCCAGATGCGTGTACTGGTAGGCTGCTGTGATGTTAGCGATGCCACCAAAACCTAAGTCTTGGGCCTTACAGCACACCGTCTTGCTGCTGATTGGCTGCCCATCCTGCCCGTAACAGCAAACATCCGCAGCAGTGCCTTTTGTGTGCTGACCGCTGCTTGTACCGCCTACAGCCTTATCGTGTTCTGGGCAACGGTAACCGCTTGTTACAATGATTTTACTGCAATTCAGGGCAGTATAGAGGGCTTCCAGCTTGTCGATCAATTCGGATGCAATCAAAGTTTCATGTGGTTGTCCACACTGACACCGAAATTCCCTAACATTGAAATGTGGGGAAAGTTGGGTACTATCGTTATAATCATAATGATTGACTGGCATAATATCATCCTTTCGTAAAAAATATTTTTAGAAAAATTTGAAAAAACACTTGACAACCACCTTTTAATGTGGTATAATAATATACAGAAAGGGGGTTAGAAAGCATTGGCAAAACAAAAAAAGAAGCCTACCAAACGGCATAAATCAAAAACTAAGATTGATGTCAGCAATCTTTTGATTAGTGCGTTGGTAGACTTCACAGTCGGATTTCTGTTAATACTGATTGATAAAATCATAGGATAACAGAAAGGGTAGCATAGAGCGGAAAATTTCCGCTCTCCCTGCTACTCACCATTGTATCATAAAAGAAAGCCAATGTCAACACAATGGGAACACTTACAAAATTCGGTTGCTTACTCATTTTATTTGGAATTGTAAAGTTGACGCTTTACTTTTACCAGAAAGGAAAGAAATGAACCTGAAACAAATTCGAGCACAAAAAGGGTTAACGGTTCAGCAGTTGGCAGATCTGGCGGAATTGCCAAAACGAACAGTTGAAAACATCCTCAAAAATGGGGATTGCCTCGTGTCTAACGCTATTAAGCTTGCCGATGCCCTGGGTGTCACGCTGGATGAACTTTGCAGAGATAACCCAGAACAGACCGAAACCGAATAACCCGATGCCGTCCGGCAGCTTTTACGCTGCTGGGCGGTTTTCTTTATTTATCCTTTTTTTGAAGCAGGTCAATCGCCTTTGTCAGCACGTCCGGCAATCGAATGCCCATCAATCCTGCATTTTCAAGAATAGAGATCACCTCATTGCACATAAATCCAATGCAGACCCCAGCACGCACATAATCCGTACCAAGCACGATGTCCAGCCGTGCGGCAACCAATACCAGCAGCAAGATGATACACTTTTTTGCAAGACCACGCCAGCCGATTTTACTGGACAGTCCGCCATTGTCGCTCTTTAACGACTTTCCAGATGCCGCCACAATCAACCCCGTTATGTAGTCAATGCCCATAAAAATCAGTAAAGACAACATTGCTGCATCCCAGCCGCCAAACAGCCCGGCAATCAGACCGCCGACCGTTCCGGCTGCTGCACAAATCCATTCTTTCATTTGGTTTCCTCCGTTTTCGTTTCATAGTCGCCGGAAAGCAGTACCAACATTTCCGGCGTTAGGTCACCAGATGCAAAAATCTGATACTGTCCATTTTCCAGCTGCACCGCCTGAATTTTTGCGTTGCCCCAGCCTGTTCTTTGGATGGCTTTTCCTGCTTTCAGCTGTTCCATTGCTTCAATAATATTCATTGTGTTCCCCCTTATAAGATTGCAATCGACTGAATCAGCGGATGGCTGTTGTTGCTCCGACCAACCCACACCAAGTAGTATGTGCCAGCCGTTACGCCCTCGCAGGGTGTCAGCGTTGTGATATAGTCCGCACTGTACAGCCACTGCAAAGGCAAGTCCATATAACTGCCCTCTGTCTGTGCCTTTGTGAGGATGTCCGCAGCCGTGCCCGTGTCAGACTGCACCAAGCGTAAAATGCCAACCTCGGTACTGCCAGCAAGGAAACGGATTGCAATTTGCGTGGATGCTGTCACGCTGATCGGCAGCGTGCAACAGGTGTATACCTGCAAATCCCATCCAAAAACGGTTGTTCCGTAGTTCAGGGCATAGTTGTTCTTTTCGCTGCAAAAATCCGCATGCAGGGCAGTAAAGTCTGCCACGCTGTAAATCGTATCATTATAAAGCAAAGATATAGTATCCCGATGTGTTGCATCATATAACACGGTTGTGGTGGGGGATTCACCGCCAGTGTACGTTCCAGTAATACCCAGCACAGTCACACCATCCGCAATCTGTTCTGGTTGCAGCTTGATAACTTCCGCAATGGCACTATATTTCATTTCGTTTACAAGCATTGTGCTATTGTTTATGTATCCAGATTCTTTGAATCGCATTTCATAATCAATTTGCTGCTTTGCTGCATTGTTGGTATAATGGGCGAAATTTTGCTGGATGGTTTCCAGTGTTTCAATCGTTCCGGTCAGTTTCTGCCCGTTCACATAGGCAGTTTTTCCAGAGAGCAGGTCGTCTGCTGTTGCCGTTGCATCGCTGGTATCTGTCCCACTGGACGGAATTTGCAACACCTTCGGAACTAATGTATTCAGCTTTTCTGTTTTTTCGGATGCCACACCTTTTTCCGTGAGATTCGCTGCAAGCTGTTTTCGTTGCTGATCTAAAGCGGTCAGATAGTCTGCAATCGTTGTCATGCTTCCACCTCCACAATCGCCGCTAATGCCGTCTGGATGTCACCAATTTGCTGCACAGCGGATTCCCAAGATGCAACCTTTTCATCTGTGATGTTGTCCAATGTTGCTTTATTTGTGTGGGTATGGGCGGATTCAATCGCCTGGGCAACCTCTTCTTTCTTTGCATAATCTGATAAATCAGCACCGCCGCTCCCACCAGTTCCATTTTCAGCAATTTTCTTTAAATAGACTTCTTCCCGTGTTAGCGGCTCTGGCAGCTTATCAACGCTATAGCCTGCAATCTTCTTCAAAAAAGTTTCTCTTCTTGTAAATTTCTGTTCATTCACTCTGTGTACCTCCATCTATAGAAATCATAGAAGTTCCATCATTCCCACATTCGCCAATCGTAGAACTACTGCAATCTATTCTTGCACCTTCATTCGCCTGAATACTAACAGGATTTGCACTCGAAATCGTAGAAAATCCGCCGTATTGCGTCCACTTCCCATGAATACCGCACAAATACACCTTTGAAAAGCTGTTTTTCGATTCTACAAAATAAAGCGAACAGCTTTCAAAATTGGCGATGGTGTTATACATCGTGAACACACTGCTATTTCCCGTGAGGTCAATGTCTTTCCATTCCAAGTTGCAGTTGTAAGCGAAAATCGCATTCTGAATCTTTGGCTGATCGCTTGCTGTGCCATAGGCTTCAAAGCGGAGCGTTCGGTGATAGAGTTGAATTCCCATGCCGTATTCATTGCTTTTGTCTGTGGCAACATGGGTTTGCCCTCGTTTCAAGCAAATAATCGCTTGTTGGTAAGCATTTGCCAGTACAAGTGCACGGTCAATAGACTGCACCGCAGTTGTAGTAGCTTTTCCGTTATTGGTATCTGAACCGGCTTCTGCATCTACATACAGTCGCACCCGCTTGCCAATGGTCAGCCCTTGCATGGATTGTAATAGTTCTTCTGCCCGTTTAACGCTGCTTTCTATTCGGTCAGCATCAGATTTCACATCTTGCTGGATCTCTTTCATAGAATCCATGTATTCATCATATTTCGTTTTGATTTCTTCCGGTGTGGGAATAGCGGAAGCATCTCCATCTATGGAATCCTTTACAATTGCGTCAATCACCTGCGACTTTGCAATCATACCGCCTGTGCCATCTTTTGCAATCCATTGCAGTTTTACAATACCAGAAAACTGTGTAACCGCATTTGACAGAATAACTTGATTGTTTACAATCTGTATATCATATATCGTCATATCTGGCAATTCCGCTCGAAGGAAATAGCTTGCTGCCCCTTGTACTTCTGGATAATCAATAGTTACCCGTCTTGTGTTGCATTCTCCCTGCATCGCCAGCCATAACGTGTCAACCGTTGCAAAATAATTTTTTTCATCAATTATGATTTGCATTGTTTATCCCTCCTCTGGTTTTTTCTTATTCATTTTAATCTCGCCATCATTACAAATAATTGCAATCGTGCCATAGGGCACTGCAACTTCTCCATTATGCGTTCCGGTAAACCAGCTATAAAAATCGTTCTCCCCTTGTCCTGGATGGGATAATACATTAAATTCCGACAATGTGCCATTAAAATATATGGTGGACAATCTTCTCTGCCATGCGAATGTTTCACTTTTAATGGACTTGACCGCATTTGTAAAGCTGACTGTTTGCACAATATCTCTTCTTGGCTCGGAAGATGCCGCATCGGAAAACAGCCCTTCCAAGTCGGAAACTTTTTTAGACATGCTGACTGCATAGAAGGTTGTAACGATGTTCGGAACGTTGCCATCAGAAGAACGAAATCCTAAAATCTGACTATATGGCTTGTCAATGTTGCCATTTAGCAGTTTGATTCCAATCCAAATTTCATCTGTTCCAATTGGGATATACTTTCTCACGGAAAAGCGTCCATTATCGGTATCAAAAGGAGTAGAAACGCCGTCCCACCATGACAGCTGAAAAGAACCGCTAACATTGCTGAGTGCAAAATAAATGCGCGTCATACCGGACACATTGATTCGCAGGAAGAGATCATATTCTTCTGTTACCTGTTTTGAAATCGTAGATCCACCGGTTGCATAAGACGGTGTACGCATTCCATAGACAGATTCAGAAACATTTCCCAATGTGATATTGGTGATTTCTCCACGAATGACATCGTATTCCCGTCTTGTAATCATCTGTGTGGTGCTGATTCCGATTGTAGTATCGTATACTGTGCCAATATCGCCAACATCAAAGCTGTTCCCAATGACTGCATCTTTGAAAAATACGCTGCTTTTCAAATCCAAAAAATCAATTTGATACGACACAATCGGATGATTGATATTTTTAAATTCTGCAATCGCATTTTCCAAGCTGCTTGTACTATATACGCCAACATAAGGCAACGCAAACGGGGAAAAAGAATCTTTAATAGACAGCACATTGCTATTCTGTTCTTCATTTTCGCCAATCGAAAAGCACATTTTTTCTTTTGATTCCTCGTAATTTTCCGAAACAGAAATAGATTTTATGTTTTCTGAATAGGCAATGCGAAACGCTGGTTTTTCCATGCTGCCAGCTGCTGATTCTCGCCTTTTTTCAAGCGAAAAATAAAAGTTATCCCGATATAATTCATGCCCTGCCACTGGGATCAATCCATTTATGACAACATCGCATACTGTTGCATTTCCAAGCCGGTCTTTGAAATTAACCGCTTCTATCGGGAATGTATCTGTATCATCGGTGTGCTGGCTGAAACTGTATAATATTTTCCCTGCATCCTCAAAGCCGTAATCTCTTAAATTCTTTGTATAGGCAGCTGTCATAGTTGCAGCCATAATTTGAGCCGCATTCTTTGCCGATTCCTCTTTGCTCCATTCCACGTTTCCGATCAAAAAATTAAGATAATACCATATGTGGTAAGCCGTACAGGTGATTGTAATTTCTCCGTGTTCGTTTTTGGATACATCTCTGGATAAAATGATAAACAGCTGTGATTGGTCTTTTGACCCTCTCACCGGATAGGGTACACGCAAAATATTGTAGCATTTCAGCCGCTTCCAAGCCCCAAATGGGTCGATGGGATGCTTGATGGTGCAACTAAATTCACTGTTAAACTCTTCTGTTGCAATGCATTCTGTTGGATATAAGGAATAGCCATTTTTTATGACCGTTTCACCATTTATCAGCATATAAAAGTCATTCTGCCCGACTGGTTGTTCAAACACACCAATTTGATGATACACAACAGCACCCCCTTTATAGCAAGAATCTTGCACATCGTTTGATGGATAAAAAAGACAGGTTTTCATATGTGATTTCACATTTTACGCTGGCTGGCAAATAGAGCGATGAAAAATCGCCATAGGTTTCACAACTAAGGTCTATTTTTTCTTCGTCCGGCAGTTCTTTGATGCTCCCATTTTCCAGCGTTCCGAACAAAACAAGCCTGCTCCATCGGGTATCTATACAATATACCCGATCTGTCGCCAGACCAGTATTGATATAAAATACAGCACCGCCGACAGAAAAGCTGGTTGTTGCATCTGTAGCAGCTGGCATGAAGTAAATCATCGGCGTTGCTGGAATATCGCCCACACGGGCAGTATCATATTCGGTGATTGCAATTGTTCCAGAGGATTCCGAAATGGTTGGCTTTATCTGCTTTTCTCTCAGCAATTCGGAATATGCATAACAGGTATAGTTCAGCGTGATTTCTGTGAATCGGTTTGATTTTCGGTCAGGCGTAATTCCATCCATGCACCATGCTGTAATTTTACGGTCTGGATGGTCTGAAATAATCAAATCACCATGCCCTGTAAAATGTTTCAGTACTTCTTCTGCCCTCTGCCTGCCAACTGTGCCAATTGTAAAAGAGATTTGCTTTGTGTTATAGCTGCCATAGTCGTAAATAATCGGCGGTATACCGACCGCAGTTGCTACCGTATAATCATTTGCGGCAATTACAGGAGCAGGCAAAAATTTCACATAACCATATTGCCTACTATCATGCCCATTAAATCGGATATAGCTCATTTCACACCGCCCCCTGTAACAAATACTGCTTTTTGTGTTTCTGCTGCAATCCGCTGCATAACCTTTCGGATGTCGTCTTCACTATTTACATTTCCAATAGATAAGCCGTTCAGATTCACTGTAATGTTTGCTGTTCGGTTCAAGTTTTGTGCGTTCCCACGGTTGCTCATTCTGTCCGCAGTGCCAATTGCAGCATTTGCATACGCTTCCGGAGAAACAGAATGTTCTGATAAATACTGTTCAAAGGGCGTTACTGCTGATTCTGCCATCGTTCTTCCAGCATTATGCATTTCCGGCAAACTGTCGTTGATGGTATTGATATAGCCAGCAACAGACATTTCCGCAGCCCATCCAAATTTCTTAGACGGAGATGCAATGCCCAATGCACTATTAAACGCATTGGAAATCATGCTGGCAGTATAAGACACACTTGCTTCTAACTGTCGCCGTCTTTCTTCCATGGTGTTCAAATATCCATCCGCTGACATATTGGCAGCATACGCAGCATTATTATATAGTTCATATGCGATGTTTTGTGAACGCTCCAGCAATCCATTAAAAGCACTTGGGGTATCTTGTGCATCAAAGGTTGCCTTAAAAGTGCTTCCACCCGTTGCGGCAGCGGCTGCCATTGGTGACCACAGCTTTCCACCCAGTTCTGCGGCAGCTGCAACAGTATCATCCATAGATTTTTGAGCGTTGGACGTTGCTTTTCTCCATTCAATGCCAGCCTTTATATTCATGTTCTCCATAGCGGTAACATCTTCTTGCGTAACACCCGCCATACCATTTGCAACAGCTGTTTTGGTGTTGTCTAACTCGTTATTGATACGATAAGCCTGCCGCTGCAAATAACCACTCGTTGCCGTTTCAGCAGTTGCAAAATGGTTTTCCAGATAATACATGGATGTTTCCAATTCGTCTTTTGTGCCACTTGTAATTGCTTGTTGCAACTGCTGATAATTTGCAATGGTTGTGCTATATTCCGAATACACATCTTCTGCATTCATCAATGCCTGCTGTAAGGTGCTTTCATCCGCTGCTTCCTGTTTCAGCTGGTTGAGTTCTTTTTTCACATTGTTGAAATCTGTCCAAAGTGTTCCACCGAACCAATCATCTGTTGGATCTGGACCTAATGCTTTCAGGTTTTCATAGCTTCGTTCGAGTTCTGCAATTCTTAAATTTCGCTGTCCAGAATCCGTATATATCGCATGTGTTCGGAAACTATTATAGTTATTCTGTGATTCCATATAGGTATTCAGAGCATCATCTTTTCCAGACAATGCTTCTGAAAACTGGTCGGCATAAATATTTGCATAGGCTTCGCCCTTCTTTTTCAGCAGGACTTCATCCAATTTTACAGATAATTCGTCATATTTTTGGATGACACCATCCACAATTTCAATTTCTTCGCCAGTTACATCTCCAAGTTCTTCTGTGATGAACTTCGCACGATTTTCATAGCCTTCCTTGATTCTGCCGTTGCCATCAACGATTCCATCCAGTTCAGCTTTTAAACCTTCGTAATACTGAAATTCTGCATCCTTATTTTTTATGTTCGTATCTGCTGCATCTTTCGCTTCTTCCCACTTCGTTCTCTGGTCGCTCAGTTTATCGCATAATTCCTGTGTTTTTTCGGAGACAAGGGAAGTTGGTTCTAAGGAATCCTCTAAATTTCTATAGTAATCGTAAATGGCAATGCCTGCTCCAACAGCAAGCCCGGCAATCAATCCAAATAAATTGGCTTTCTGTGCAGCGTTCAGCAATAATTGTGCATCTTTTGCAGCTTTAATTGCATTCACAACAGCAGTCATTCCGGATACGGCACTGGATACAAATTTCGTAACCGTTCCGATAGCAAGTGCAATTTTCATGGCTTCGCCGACTTTTTTAATGGTGTCAATGATGTGATCCATGTTGTTAGAAACATAGCCCATAGCAGATTCCAGCTTGGGCATTGCTTTATCAAAAATCGGCTGTGTGATTTCTGTTTTGAATTTTCTGCCAAGGGATTCCGTTCTTCTATCAACGCCGTTAACTTTAATCTTATCGACTTCTTCCAGCGTTTCTTTGGAGGTTGTGATGTTGCCGTTTACATTCATCAAGGCTTTTACGCCTGCTGCTCCAAGATCTTCCCACATGGGTGATGTTGCCGTTGTCGAAGCAGCGCAGCACGTGGATGATGGCGTTGGTGTTGCGGATGTTGCCCAGG
>ENA-UEPN01001888-UEPN01001888.1-human-gut-metagenome-genome-assembly--contig:-NODE-1888-length-10224-cov-11.226274_pt1 | contig 10224 bp, 9 predicted proteins | sample MGYA00242897_ERZ507910 | MGnify/ENA primary metagenome ERZ507910 (study PRJEB26167, sample SAMN06115525) | human gut metagenome | host: Homo sapiens | place: China:Jiangxi | collected 2015-08-20...
TAATCACTAATCACTATATTTTCGTATTAGGTTGATAAATTCTTTGCCGTATTTCTTTTTTTTGTGTTCTCCGATGCCGCTGATGTTGCCGAACTCTTCGAGGTTGGTGGGGCGTGAGGTGCTGAGCAAGTGGAGAACCTTGTCGGACAGGACGATATAGGCAGGCAGGGCCTCTTCATCGGCAAGACGTTTTCTTAATTTGCGCAATGCTTCAAAGAGGGCTTCGTTCTCTGTATTGGGAAGTCCTAAGGGTAGCTCTTGGGCGGGGACGGTTGCTTTGCGTTTTCTGCCACGTTTGGTTTCGTTTGCTTCTTCCCGGCGTATCACTACCAATCGGGCGGTGGTTCTGCCGAAGAGGACATCGCTTCCAGCGGAAGTTATTTTCAGATGATTGTTTTCGTTGTAGGCAATCTCGAAGTATCCGAGTTGCAGCATTTGTAATAAATAATCATGCCAGTCGCGGGCGGGAACATCACGTCCGGCGGCAAAGGTTTTCAGTTGCTGATAGCCTTTGCCTACGACTTCGGGCGACATGTTTCCTCTGAGAATATCCACTAAAACACCTGTACCGATTTGCTGGTCTGTGCGGACAATGGCGCTCAGGGCCTTTTGTACGATGACAGTTCCGTCAAAGCGTTCGGGCGGGTTCTTGCAGACGTCGCAATTGCCGCAGTCATGGTCTGCTATTTCTCCAAAATAACTTAACAATATGCGGCGTCGGCAGATGTCGGATTCGGCGTATTGCTGCATGCGTTGCAGTTTCTCCAGGTTGATGTTCTGCTGTCCGCTCTCGGTAGCGAATTTGGTAAGCAAAATCAGGTCTGCAAGCGAGTAGAACAGTAGCGTGTCACTGGGCAGTCCGTCTCTGCCGGCACGCCCTATCTCCTGGTAGAAACTCTCGATGCTCTTTGGTAAATTATAATGAATAACCCAACGAACGTTACTCTTGTCTATACCCATGCCGAAAGCAATGGTGGCGCACACTACCTGCACGCGGTCGTTGATGAAATCGTCTTGCGCTTTGTCCCTGAGGGAGGGGGAGAGGCCGGCATGGTAGACGGAGGTGCGGATACCCTGCTTCTGGAGCATCTGCGCCACGGATTCCGTCTTGCTCCGGCTCATGCAATAGATGATGCCGCTTTCTCCGGGATGGCGGGCTATGAAGTCAAGAATTGTCTTGGATTTTTCCTTCTGCTGGTAGCCCCGTTTTACGGTGAGGCTCAGGTTGGGACGGTCGAACGAGGAGATGAACGTCCGGGGATGGTTCAGGTGAAGCTGCCCGATGATATCTTCGCGCGTGATTTTGTCGGCGGTGGCGGTCAGGGCGATGATGGGCACGTGCGGGAACTGCTGGTGCAGAATCCCCATCTGTGCATATTCAGGCCGGAAGTCATGTCCCCATTGCGAGATGCAGTGCGCTTCGTCGATGGCGAAAAGTGAGATGTGCATGTCCCGCAGGAGATAATTGGCTTCTGCAAGCAGCTTTTCGGGCGAGATATACAGCAGTTTCAGTCTGCCTTCCGTGCAGGCACGGCGCAGGGCGGCATTCTCCGTTTCGTCATTGCTGCTGTTCAGCGCACCGGCGCTGATTCCGTTGGCGCATAACGCCTCCACCTGGTCCTTCATCAGCGAGATGAGCGGCGAAACGACTACCGCGGTTCCTTCGCGCAGCAGGGCGGGAAGCTGGTAGCATATTGATTTTCCACCGCCGGTGGGCATTAACACAAGTGCGTCGTTTCCGTCCAGAATGTGACGGATAATCTCTTCCTGCAGGGGACGGAAACTGTCGTATCCGAAGTATGTTTTAAGCGTTTGTAGCATAAGCAGTGCCGGTATCTTTTTGTCAGGGGACAAAGTTACATTAATTCTTGCATAAAATGCAAAAGGAAGTGGCGTTCAGTCAAATAACTTAATAATTAAGCAGTTGTGTTAAATAAGCTTGTAATTAAACGTATCCTGCTTCTTTTCAAGCTTTTTCGTTGTTTGTGTATTAAAAATATGTACGGGAAAAGTTGCGTATTAAAAAAAAATGTTAGACTTTTGTGTAATCTAAGGGAAACTCCTTTGGATTTCCGTATTTAAACAACCCTAACCAGTTAATTCAATGAGTGATTTAGAAAAGAATGCACAGGAGGAGGCTACAAAGAAGCATCCCTATAACCTGCGCGAAAAGAAAGAAAAGAAGGCTGCCTACCGTTCCTTGATACGGCCGGAACTGGCAGACGAGCTGTACGACAGGATACTGAATATCATTGTCGTGCAGAAGAAGTACAGAGACCCCAATTACTCTGCTAAGGATTTGGCGAAAGAACTGCAGACCAATACCCGTTATTTGTCGGCAGTGGTGAACTCCCGTTTCGGCATGAATTATTCTTGTTTGTTGAATGAGTACAGAGTGAAAGACGCTTTGCATTTATTGACAGATAAGAGATATGCTGACAAGAATGTTGAGGAAATCAGCACGATGGTAGGTTTTGCCAATCGTCAGTCTTTTTATGCTGCATTTTATAAAAATGTAGGAGAAACTCCTAACGGTTATCGTAAGAAAAATGCAGTGAAAGGTAAATAATGCAGTAAAACTGAACTTATAAAAGGAAATATTCCGAGCCATGTGCTCCGGAATACTTCCTTTTGTTATTTTAATACTAATCAATCTTTTCCAAACACGCATGAAAAAACAACTGATTTCCGTAATGGTTGCCGCGTCCTTGCTGACAGCTTGCGGCGGAGCACCGAAAACTACTGCCGAGGCAGAAAAATTTGATTATACAGTGGAACTATTTGCAGACTTACAGATTTTACGCTATCGCGTACCGGAGTTTGAGAACTTGTCTCTCAAACAGAAAGAATTAGTTTATTACCTCACGGAAGCCGCTTTGCAGGGACGTGACATTCTGTTCGACCAGAACGGGAAATATAACCTCAGAATCCGCCGGATGCTGGAAGCCGTCTATACGGGCTATACCGGCGACAAGAGTGCGGCAGACTTCAAGGCTATGGAAGTGTACCTGAAACGGGTATGGTTCTCCAACGGCATTCATCATCATTACGGCTGCGAGAAGTTCGTACCGGGCTTTACTCCCGAATTCTTCAGGCAAGCCCTTTTAAGCGTGGACGCCGCTACACTGCCGCTTGCAGAAGGGCAGACGGTGGAGCAGCTTTATGAAGAGGTGGCTCCCGTTATCTTCGACCCCAAAGTGATGCCGAAGCGTGTGAACCAGGCTGCCGGTGAGGATTTGGTGCTGACTTCGGCATGTAATTATTATGACGGGGTGACGCAGCAGGAAGCCGAAGCCTTTTACAGCGCCCTGAAGGACCCTAAGGATGAAACGCCGGTTTCTTACGGATTGAACAGCCGCCTGGTGAAAGAGAACGGCAAGATTCGGGAGAAAGTGTGGAAAGCCGGAGGATTGTATGGTGCGGCTATCGGGAAGATTGTGTATTGGCTGAAGAAAGCGGAAGGCGTGGCCGAGAACCCTGAACAGAAAGCGGTTATAGCCAAGCTGATAGAGTTTTATGAAACAGGTGACTTGAAGACCTTTGATGATTATGCCATTCTGTGGGTGAAGGATTTGGATTCCCGCATCGACTTCGTAAACGGATTTACCGAAAGCTACGGCGACCCGCTGGGCATGAAGGCAAGCTGGGAATCTTTGGTGAACTTCAAGGATTTGGAAGCTACCCGCCGCACGGAGATTATCAGCAGCAATGCGCAATGGTTCGAAGACCACTCTCCGGTGGAAAAGCAGTTCAAGAAAGAGAAGGTGAAAGGTGTTTCAGCCAAGGTAATCACTGCCGCTATTCTGGCGGGCGACCTCTATCCTTCGACGGCTATCGGTATCAACCTGCCCAATGCCAACTGGATCCGCAGCCATCACGGCTCCAAATCCGTAACGATTGGCAATATAACGGATGCCTACAACAAGGCGGCCCATGGCAACGGCTTCAACGAAGAGTTTGTATATAGCGATGCCGAACTGCAATTGATAGACAAATATGCCGATACGACCGATGAACTGCATACCGACCTGCATGAGTGTCTGGGACATGGTTCCGGCAAGCTGCTTCCGGGCGTAGACCCCGATGCGCTGAAGGCTTACGGCTCTACTATCGAAGAGGCGCGTGCCGACTTGTTCGGACTGTATTATGTGGCCGATCCGAAACTGGTGGAACTGGGGCTGACTCCGAGTGCGGATGCCTACAAGGCCCAATTCTATACCTATCTGATGAACGGCTTGATGACACAGCTTGTGCGTATCGAACCGGGAAACAACGTGGAAGAGGCACATATGCGCAACCGTCAGCTCATAGCCCGTTGGGTATATGAAAAGGGTGCTGCCGACAAAGTGGTGGAACTGGTGAAGAAGGACGGAAAGACTTATGTCGTAATCAATGATTATGAAAAGGTACGGGAACTGTTTGGCGAACTGCTTGCCGAAATACAGCGTATCAAGTCCACGGGCGACTATGACGCAGCCCGTGAACTGGTAGAGTCCTATGCCGTAAAAGTAGATCCGGAACTGCACGCGGAAGTATTGGAACGTTACAAGAAGCTGAACCTGGCTCCGTATAAGGGCTTTGTCAACCCGAAGTATGAGGCTGTGACGGATGCGGACGGCAACATAACCGATGTGAAGGTGACTTATGATGAAGGGTATGCCGAACAGATGCTGCGTTATAGCAAGGACTACTCGGCATTGCCTTCAGTGAACGATTGAATGGTAATTTAGAGATTTTATTGTTTTCTTTTAGGCACGGATTACGCGGATTACACGGATTTACTTTATCCTTTTTTTCCGTTTCCGTGCATTCCGCGTAATCCGTGCTTAAAAAAATCATCAGGTGCATTTTGACACACCTCTTTTAAGATAAAAGGCTTTTTGCCTCAGGTGATAACCGGAACTCTCATTTCTGAAACTAATGGAACTAAAAGAACAACTCAAAGAAATAAAAACACAGCTCCGCCTCTCCATGAATGGGGCTGTGTCTCAAAGTATGCGTGAGAAAGGTTTGGTCTACAAACTTAACTTCGGTGTGGAACTGCCCCGTATCAAAAGTATTGCTTCTGCTTACGGGAAAGATCATGCCTTGGCGCAGGCACTTTGGAAAGAAGATATTCGCGAATGTAAAATATTGGCGGGATTGCTCCAGCCTGTCGACAGCTTCTTGCCCGAAATAGCGGACATATGGGTGGAGAACATCCGGAACATCGAGATTGCGGAACTTACCTGTATGAACCTGTTCCAGCATCTTCCGTATGCCCCTGCGAAGTCTTTTCACTGGATTGCCGCTGAAGATGAATATACGCAGGTCTGCGGTTTCCTTACCATTGCCCGGCTGTTAATGAAAAAAGGCGATATGAACGAACGGGTGGAGAATGAATTCCTTGACCAGGCAATATCGGCGTTCCTCTCAGGCTCTTATCATGTGCGCAATGCCGCGCTGACCGCTATCCGCCGCTTCATGCAGCACAGCGAGGAAAATGCGTTTCAGGTTTGCCGCAGGGTAGAAGGCATGGGAGATTCCTCTTCGGAGACAGAACGGCTGCTTTACAATCTGGTAAAGGAAGAGGTAGCGTTATGATAAAACGGTAAAGTGATAGAGTGCCGGCTACTTTACCATTCTCATCATTAATTTTTCTTTTTTTGTTTGCTTTCCGCAAAAAAGGCTTAACTTTGTTGGCTGTTAAAAAACTGCGCCTTTAAATGGAAAGTCAGAACGTGAAAGATACGGTTAGACAGATATTCACCGAATATCTCAATATGAACGGGCATCGCAAGACTCCCGAACGCTATGCCATACTCGACACTATTTATTCCATAGACGGCCATTTCGATGTTGACACGCTTTATTCGCTGATGGCAGACCAGGAGAATTTCAGAGTGAGCCGTGCGACGCTGTACAACACCATCATATTGCTTATCAATGCCCGGCTGGTTATCAAGCATCAGTTCGGAAATTCCTCTCAATACGAAAAATGCTATAACCGTGATACGCATCATCACCAAATCTGCACGCAGTGCGGCAAGGTTACCGAATTCCAGAACGAGGAATTGCAGCACGCCATTGAGAATACCAGGTTGAGCCGCTTTAACTTGACGCATTATTCGCTGTACATGTACGGCTTGTGTAGCAAGTGCGACCGCGCAAACAAAAGAAAGAAGAAAAATAATAACCATAAGAAAGAGAAATGAAAGTAGACATTCTATTAGGATTACAATGGGGCGACGAAGGCAAAGGCAAAGTCGTTGATGTATTAACTCCGAGATACGATGTAGTGGCACGTTTTCAAGGCGGCCCGAACGCCGGTCATACATTGGAGTTTGAAGGTCAGAAATATGTGCTCCGTTCCATTCCTTCGGGAATCTTCCAGGGTGATAAGGTGAATATCATCGGTAACGGTGTAGTGCTCGACCCGGCGCTGTTCAAGGCGGAAGCGGAAGCATTGGAAGCATCCGGTCACAATTTGAAGGAACGCTTGCATATTTCCAAGAAAGCACACCTCATCCTGCCCACGCACCGCATTCTGGATGCTGCCTATGAAGCAGCAAAAGGAGATGCCAAAGTGGGAACTACCGGCAAGGGCATCGGTCCTACTTATACAGACAAGATTAGCCGCAACGGTGTACGTGTAGGTGATATCCTGCACGATTTCGACAAGAAGTATGCTGCTGCCAAAGCCCGTCACGAGCAAATCCTGAAAGGCTTGAATTACGAATATGATTTGAGCGAACTGGAAAAGGCATGGTTCGAGGGTATCGAATACCTGAAGCAGTTCAAGTTTGTGGACAGCGAACATGAAATAAACGGTCTGCTGTCGGACGGAAAGTCTGTTTTGTGCGAAGGTGCGCAAGGTACGATGCTCGATATTGATTTCGGTTCTTATCCGTTTGTCACTTCTTCCAATACCATTTGTGCAGGAGCCTGCACGGGCTTGGGCATAGCTCCCAATAAGATTGGCGAAGTGTACGGTATCTTCAAGGCATATTGTACGCGTGTGGGTGCAGGTCCGTTCCCGACGGAACTGTTCGACAAGACCGGTGACCAGATTTGTACGCTGGGACATGAATTCGGTTCGGTAACCGGACGTAAGCGCCGTTGCGGATGGATTGACCTGGTAGCCTTGAAATATGCCATTATGGTAGACGGCGTAACCAAGCTCATCATGATGAAGAGCGATGTACTCGACTCATTCGAAACAATCAAAGCCTGTGTGGCATATAAGGTCAACGGTGAGGAAATCGATTACTTCCCGTTCGATATCGAAGGTGTGGAACCGGTGTACGTGGAATTGCCCGGCTGGCAGACGGATATGACAAAGATGCAGAGCGAAGACGAATTCCCCGAAGAATTCAACGCTTATCTGTCGTTCCTGGAAGAACAGCTCGGTGTGCCTGTGAAGATTGTATCTGTAGGTCCCGACCGCGAACAAACCATCGAACGCTATACGGAGGAATAACATAGATTGACAAATAGACAACCTTACGTACGGGTTACGCGAATTTTGTGGCTTCGATAACGGACTGTATAAATTCGGGTAACCCGTACTTTTTTTATTTATTACCATGAAAACACGTATTATCTCATTATTGCTTCTGCTCTCTCTCTGCTCTTCCGGGAGGTCGCAACCTTATCAGCCTACGGCAGAAAACTTGCAGTCGCGCCAGGAGTTCAGGGACAGCAAATTCGGCATTTTCCTCCATTGGGGGCTGTATTGCATGTTGGCAACCGGAGAATGGACCATGACCAATAATAACCTGAATTATAAAGAATATGCCAAATTGGCGGGCGGATTTTATCCTTCCAGGTTCAATGCAGCCAAGTGGGTGGCAGCTATCAAGGCTTCCGGAGCAAAATATATTTGTTTCACTTCGCGGCATCACGAGGGCTTTTCCATGTTTCATACCCGTTATTCCGATTATAATATTGTGGACGCCACTCCTTTCAGGCGGGATGTACTGAAAGAATTGGCGGATGAATGTCATAAGCAGGGGATTCGCCTGCATCTGTATTATTCACATATAGACTGGTATCGTGAGGATGCTCCACAGGGGCGTACGGGACGTGGAACCGGACGTCCGGATCCTTCGGGAGACTGGAATAGCTATTACGCTTTTATGAACAACCAGTTGACGGAGTTGCTGACCGGTTACGGGAAAATAGGCGCAATATGGTTTGACGGCTGGTGGGATCAGGACCGGAATCCCGGTTTCGATTGGCAGTTGCCCGGGCAATATGCGTTGATACACCGCCTGCAACCTGCCTGTCTGATTGGTAATAATCATCACCGGACACCTTTCGAGGGAGAAGATATACAGATTTTTGAGCGTGATTTGCCCGGTGAGAATAAGGCGGGACTTTCCGGACAAGGTGTCAGTAACTTGCCATTGGAAACGTGCGAGACAATGAATGGCATGTGGGGATATAAGATTACAGACCAAAACTATAAGCCGGCAAAAACTTTGATTCACTATCTGGTGAAAGCAGCCGGTAAGGATGCCAATCTCCTGATGAATATAGGTCCGCAGCCCGATGGCGAACTGCCGGCTGTTGCCATGGAGCGACTGGCAGAGATAGGAGAGTGGATGAAAGTGTACGGTGAAACTATTTACGGAACACGTGGCGGCTGTGTGGCTCCTCACCCTTGGGGAGTGACAACGCAGAAGGGAAATAAGCTGTATGTGCATATTCTGGATTTGCAGGATAAAGCGCTTTTCCTGCCTTTGGATGGAAAGCGCGTGAAGAAGGCTGTAGGTTATACCGACCGCCGGCCGCTGAAAATACAGAAATGCCGGGATGGTGTCATGCTTTATCTTTCCGAAGTCCCGACAGATATTGACAAAGTCATCGAACTGCACCTGGAAGAGTAGCCTGCTGCCGGTGAATTGCTAAAACTGTAACCGTTATGTCGGTAAATCTTTAATTCTTCCTAAAAGATAGGGAGAACCGGGAGATAGCTCGCAGTTTCCCTTTATTTTTGGCAGACAATTTGTTATACAAACAGAAACGACACATTATTCATTTATTTATTATTAAAAGAAGAAAATTATGGGAACAGGAATGATAGGCATGCAATGGATTATCTTTATCGGGGTGGCTGTGGTCAGTTGGCTGGTACAGATGAACCTGCAGAGTAAATTCAAGAAATATTCTAAAATCCCCACCGGCAACGGAATGACGGGAGCCGATGTGGCTTTGAAGATGCTGCACGATAACGGCATCTACGATGTAACCGTAACACATACTCCGGGACACTTGACAGACCATTACAACCCTGCCAATAAGACCGTAAACCTTAGCGAAAGCGTTTATAACAGCAACAGCATTATGGCGGCGGCCGTTGCCGCCCATGAGTGCGGACATGCCGTGCAGCATGCACGCGCCTATGCACCGCTTACGATGCGCAGCAAGCTGGTGCCTGTGGTTTCGTTCGCTTCCAACATTATGACGTGGGTACTGTTGGGTGGTATCCTGATGCTGAACACTTTTCCGCAGTTGCTGCTGGCAGGTATCATCCTGTTTGCCATGACTACACTGTTCAGCTTCATCACCCTTCCGGTGGAAATCAATGCGAGCAAGCGTGCATTGGTATGGTTGAGCAGTTCCGGCATTACGAATGCCCGCAATCATACACAGGCGGAAGACGCGCTTCGTTCGGCCGCTTATACGTATGTGGTAGCTGCGCTCGGTTCATTGGCAACGCTTGTTTACTACATAATGATATTCATGGGACGCAGAGAATAAGAACGTTCTGTTCCGTAGAAATAGAAAAATGCTTTCTTCATGCTAAATGGAGAAAGCATTTTTTTTCTTAATCAATAAAATACCGTAACTTTGTCATCTGATTTTATAAATGATTGATACGATTATGGCAGCAAAACCAAGTATTCCCAAAGGAACCCGCGACTTTTCGCCCGTAGAAATGGCGAAGCGTAACTATATATTCAATACGATTCGTGATGTTTATCATCTTTATGGTTTCCAGCAGATAGAGACTCCTTCCATGGAAATGCTTTCCACCTTAATGGGGAAGTATGGTGAAGAAGGCGATAAACTGTTGTTCAAGATACAGAATTCGGGTGATTACTTTTCCGGTCTGACGGACGAGGAACTGTTGAGCCGTAATGCCGCGAAGCTCGCAAGCAAGTTTTGTGAGAAAGGTCTGCGCTATGACCTTACCGTACCTTTTGCCCGTTATGTCGTGATGCACAGGGATGAAATCAC
>ENA-UEPN01001900-UEPN01001900.1-human-gut-metagenome-genome-assembly--contig:-NODE-1900-length-10168-cov-2.650481_pt1 | contig 10168 bp, 3 predicted proteins | sample MGYA00242897_ERZ507910 | MGnify/ENA primary metagenome ERZ507910 (study PRJEB26167, sample SAMN06115525) | human gut metagenome | host: Homo sapiens | place: China:Jiangxi | collected 2015-08-20...
CCGCAATCGTGCTGGTATCCAGAACTTCCTGCCGGTCGTCAAAGTCATAGGTAATCGTCAGACCAGCCAGCGAGTTGGCAGCATCCAGAGCAGCTTGCAAGTCTTCGGACTTGACTTCTGCCTGTAAGTAACAGTCTGCATCTTCCAGCTTAATCGTATTATTGCCTTCCCGCATCTGTTCCAGCGTATAATTCATTAAAATTGTAGCGTCAATCATATCGCCATTATCTTCCGGAACGATGGAATACGTGCCGTCGCTTGCCTTTTGAATATGAGCATCTGTCGGCGGTGTTGTGCCCCAGCTGTAAGAGAGTATCAGATTCGAGAGATTCGATTCCGAATAGGAATTGACCACAGAAACCGTATATTCCGACTTGTGCAGCAGGTGTGTAAACCAAAGTACATGGCTCTGGCTGGTGACTTCATCCATTGCACCATCTTGGAAAGAAACGGTCGAGCCAAATTCTGCCCCGTCAAAGTGTACCTTTTCGCCACTCTTTTTAATAAAGGTAATGCCTTCTGTGCTGGCACTATTCAAAATCTTCTGTTCTGCATCCGCTAATGTCATTCCGCTGACATTGACACCATTGACATAGGTTTTTGGCAGCAGCTTGCTCCGGTAAGAGAAATAGCCAATCAAATAACCGATTAATAATAGTACAACCAAGACCAGTACTATAATACCAGCAATCTTTCCGCCTTTTCCGGAAGATGCCACATCTGAACCGCCATAATATTCCGGTTCTTGCGGACGGCTGTTTCTGTTCCGTGGCGGAACGGGCGGCGGCGGTGCACTGCTGCGACGGTGCACATAACGATGTGCCTCGGCAGCGGTTGCAGATGGCGTTTCTTCACTATAAATTCCCTGCGAAGCAGAGGCAACGGACGCTTTAATCTGCCGGAGTTTTTCTGCCTTTGCCTGACCAACAGAACGAGGCATTGGTTCGGGCTGATTGCCACGTTTTCCCCTTTGAGCTGGCTTGCCGTTTGACATATCAGAAATCCGTCTTTGTTCGGGTTGTTTCTTCTTTCTTGGGCGATTCGATCCATCCTGAAAAGCAGCCTGCATTTGTTGTTGCATCTGTTCTCTGGAAAGCGGAGCCGGACTGCCGTATGTAGAGCGACCGTCTTTTTGTGTTTCGTTCAATCCAATCGATCCTTTCTTCTATCCGTCTGTCTGTTGAAACACAGACAGGGTGTCTATATTCGTTTGTTCTGACAGGAAATCATCATTTTTATTATATCCGCTTCCCTACCATTTGTCAACTGTTTTCGATTTAATCTTGATTGGAATGCAGAATTTGTAGAGAATCCATAAAAATCTACGTTTTTCCAATCCGCTTTCTGCCATTTCGACAAGGCAGCAAGCAAAATATCTTCTTACAAAAAATATTCTGCGGAAATAGCACGACAAAAATAACATTTTTGTTTATTTTCTGACAAAACAATACTGTATGTGAAAAGATATATCCAAATTTTCAGGAAAGCTTTTATGAAAAATAGCCAAAACCACACACAAATTTTCAGTGTTTTTGTAGATTGACAAATCCTCCTGAAAAGTTGTATATTTAAATCAAATGGTTCACAGCCAAACTCAGATTACTGGGGGCTGTATATGAGGAGGATCTATCTTGAAACACACATTTTCATTCAAAAAGGGCATGGCAGCTGCTCTGGTTGCCGCTGTCACAGCGGTTGCCTCGCTTCCATCCCAGATGCTGGGATTTGCAGCAGATGCTGTTCCGGCAGCCGATGCCACATGGGAAGAAAACCTTTCGCTGCTGGCATCCAGCAGTATTGCTATCACAAAATCTGCGGGATATTTTGAAGGGGCTTATGCAGAATGGCAGCCTGTCAGCGGTGCAACCGGTTACAATGTTTATTGTGACGGCGTACAGCTGGACAGCATGCTGATTCGGCAGTACAAAGACGGTCATCTCCGTGCGGACGCCTTGGGTCTGAAAGCTGGCAGCCATACCCTGAAAGTCGTTCCGGTCAATGGCTCAAGTGAATTGTCCGGTGCAGCAGAAGCAACTGTTTCCGTAGAAGCCAATGACAGAAGCGGTTTCGGCTTTGTAAAAGGCACTTCTTCCGGTGCATACAACGAAGACGGCACATTAAGAGAAGATGCTGTAGTTGTTTATGTTACGAATGAAAATAAAGATACCGTTACTGCAAGCCTGAATGCGGAAGGCAAGGGCGATGTCACTGTAACAGGTGTACAAGCAATCATCAATGCCTATAAAAAAGGCAAGGAAACCCGTCCGCTCTGCCTGCGAATCATCGGCAACATCACTGACCCGACTGCTTTGACGAAGGGTGATTTATATGTGGACACCGCAAAGGCTGGCATGACCATTGAAGGCGTCGGCAACGATGCCGTTTTAAATGGCTTTGGTCTGGTTATGAAGAACTGCTCGAACATTGAAGTTCGGAATCTGGGCTTCATGAACTGCAACAGCTCTGAAGGCGATGACTGCGGTTTGCAGCAGGGCAACGACCACATCTGGGTACATAACTGCGATTTCTTCTATGGCGATGCCGGTTCTGATGCCGACCAGGTAAAGGGCGACGGTGCATTGGATACCAAAAAATCCACTTATGTCACCCACTCTTACAACCACTTCTGGGATAACGGCAAGTGCAACCTGCAAGGCATGAAGTCCGAAACCGAAACCAACTATATCACTTACCACCACAACTGGTACGATCATTCTGACTCCCGTCACCCTCGGATTCGCACCTGCTCCGTGCACAGCTACAACAACTACTTTGATGGAAATGCAAAGTATGGCGTTGGCGTTACCATGGGTGCTTCTGCATTCGTAGAAAATAACTACTTCCGAAACTGCAAAGACCCGATGATGAGTTCTGGACAGGGTACAGATGCACTCGGTGAAGGCACATTCTCCGGCGAACCCGGCGGTATCATCAAGGCTTATAATAATGTCATTGTTGGTGCATCCAGCTATATTCCATATGCTGAAAACAACACCAGCTTTGATGCTTATGAAGTTTCTTCTCCTTCGGAAACCGTTCCGAGCAGTGTTACAGCTCTTTCCGGCGGTTCGACTTATAATAACTTCGACACCGACAGCAGCATTATGTACAGCTATACGGCTGACGCTCCGGAAGATGTTCCGAGCATTGTAACGGCACACGCTGGCCGTGTGGACGGCGGCGACTTCCAGTGGAAGTTTGACAATGCTGTCGATGATACCAGCTATGCAGTCAATCAGGAATTGAAAAATGCTCTGGTTGCTTACACTTCTTCCATTGCCCACATCGGCAGCGGATTCAGTGACAGCGGAAATACACCGCAGGTTACAGAAACCAAACCTGCTACCACCACAACTTCCACCACTACAACCACCATTACCACTACAAAGGGTGGCGTTGTAACTACTGTTCCAGCTGGCACAACAACAAAACCAACTCCGGTTACAGGTGCTCTGTACTGTGCCCCGAATGCAAAGGGTGTTGGTACGATGGATGACCCGATGGACATCTACGAAGCCATTCAGAAGGTTTCCGCTGGTCAGACCATTTATCTGCTCGATGGCACTTATGAACTGAGTGAAATGATTCTCATCGACAGCAGCAACAATGGTGCAGAAAATGCATACAAGACTATTTCTGCTTATCCGGGTGCAACTGTAAAGCTGGACTTCAGCGGACAGGGTGCAGCAGACGGCTCGAAACGTGGTGTCGTACTGGATGGCGACTACTGGAAATTCTACGGTTTTGAAATCACCAAGGCTGCAGATAACGGCATGCTGCTTGCCGGCAATCACAACCGCATTGAAAACATGGTCTTCAATGACAATCAGGACACCGGCTTACAGATTTCCCGGTATAACACCAATGCTGCAACCATTGCAGATTGGCCGAGCTATAACCTGATTCTGAATTGTACTTCTAAAAACAACTGCGACAATGCTTCTATGGAAAATGCAGATGGTTTTGCTGCAAAGCTGACCTGCGGCGAAGGCAACGTATTTGACGGCTGTATGGCATACAACAACAGCGATGACGGCTGGGATTTGTTCGCAAAGGCTGCAACTGGCCCAATCGGCGTGGTTACCATTCAAAACTGCGTTGCATTCCGGAACGGCTTTACAGAATTTGGCGAAGGCTATGGCAACTGCGACGGTAACGGCTTCAAGCTGGGCGGCAGCGGCATTGGTTCTGCTCATGTTGTAAAGAATTGTCTGTCCTTTGAAAACCTGCACTGCGGTTTCACCGATAACAACAACCCGAAGCTTGGCACATTGATCAACTGCACCGCCATCAACAACAACGGCGAAGGCACAGGCAAGCCGAACTTCTCTTGCTATCGTTGTACCGACCCGGGCTGTGATTTTGACAACCTGATGTCTTATTATGATGCTTCTATCTTCCTGTCAGATGCAAAGCTGAAAGGCGGTGCATCCAATGATAAATACGTTGGTACTTACAACAACGGTGTTTACTACAACAGCGGTTACTATCTGGTAGAATCCGATACCGCAATCACCAACGGGGCAAAGATTGGCACGAAGTTTGCAGGTCCAACCGCTTCCGACTTCATCGCATTGACAAAAGCTCCGGAACAGGGAACGGATTTCCACAAGGTTTGGAGAAATGCAGATGGCTCTTTGAATCTGGGCGGTTTGTATGAAACAAAGACCGATGGTGCATATGGAACAATGGGCTATCACCTCAGCAACAGCGATACCCCAATTGTTACAACGACAACCACCACTGGACAGAATCCAACCACAACCACCACGACAACAACTGTAAAGCCGACTACTACAACCAGCGGCAAGCAGAGCGAAACACCGACTCCATCCGGTGCACAGATTCATGACTTTACCGCAAACGGCAAGAACAGCAGCTTCTACACTATCACTGGTAATCTGGCAACCAACAAGGGGACTGTTTCTTACAACGGTCTGACCCTGACCCAGAGCCTGAAAATGGAATCTGCAACTTCTATCGGCTTTACCAACACGGCAAAGGGTGACCTGACCCTCGTATTTGTTGAACCGAATGCAACGGTTAAGGTAGATGGTACCAAGTATACTGCAAATGGCGACGGTATCATTCAAGTTTCTGTATCTGCTGGCACACATACTATTACCAAGGCGGATACTGCAAACCTGTACTATATGGTATACGCTGACCAAGGCGGAACAGTTGTTACAACAACAACTACCGCTACTGCTACCACAACGACAACCACAACAACCATCAATGAAGAAGGTCTTAACTATGGCGATGTCAACCTGGATGGTGTTGTAGACCTTGCAGACTGCATCACAGTCAACAAGTATCTTGCAGACGTAATTGTGCTTTCTGATATTGCACAGAAGAATGCAGACGTTGACCGTGATAACAATGTTGGCGATAAGGATGTTAGCTATCTGATGAAATTCGTATTGAACAGCGACGAAGTTCCGGATCTGCCAGTTGATACATCTAAACAATAAACCATTCGCTTCTCCTCTTTCAATTTTTTATAACAGAATCGGCAGTCGTACCTATTTCGTACGGCTGCCGATTTTGTTTTGATTTTCATTCTATTTTTTATCTTATTTAAATGTATTGCAGCGTCCGCAAAATAAATAGCCACATCGTCAATGTGAATGCACTGCACAAGGTTGTCATCATGACGGAACAAGCTGTCAATGTTCCACGGTGTCCCATATTCCTTGCCATGACAAAACAGCTTCCGGTTGTTGCACTGCCCAGCATCACCAAAATGGCAATTAGCTTTTCCGTCCGGAATCCAAACGCAACCGCCAACGGCAAAAACAATGCACAGAACAACAGCAATTTCGTTGCGGTAATGCCCAGTGTTGCCGGAAGTTTGCCCTTTGCATCCTGCCACTGAAACGATGCTCCTAAAGCAATCAGGGAAAGCGGTGTTGCCATGTTGCCCAAATAAGAAACCGACTTCGAGAGAATCACCGGTTGCGGAATTCGCAAAATTGACCACAACATTCCAACGACAATCCCTAAAATAATCGGATTGGTTGCAACATTTTTCAACGTCTTTAAGAGCAATGCTTTCCGATTTGGTTTCGGCTGCCCCTCTGCCTGCGGAGCAGTTAGAGAGAGTACCACCACGGCAATGACATTATAAAGCGGTACTGTTCCAACAATCATCAATGCTGCCATGGTTGCTTCGCCATAAATGTTCTTGACAAAGGCGATTCCTAGAATTGCAGCACTGCTGCGGTAGGCTGCCTGAATAAATTCCCCACGGTCTGCCCGCTCCCGATGCAGCAGCGACAGCAAAAAGGCAATGCCAATGCTCACACTGGTAATACAAAAACAGAACAGTACAAATTTGGTATCCCAAACCGACTGAAAGTCTGCGGTCGACAAGTCCATAAATAACAATGCTGGCAACAGCACCTTAAAGGCAAACTGATTCAGTTTCTGGGTGGTATGGTCGTCCAGCAAGTGGATTCGCTGTAAAAAGAACCCCAACGCCATCATTAAAAAAATGGGAATCGTTGCGTTTAAACTGAAGATTAAGTTGTTGGTAAACGTCTGCATAAAAAATTTTCCTCCTTCGTTGCATCCTTTTCAGTTTATCCCATTTTTCGGGATTTGTCAATGCAGATTTTTTGCAGGAATCGCATCTCCAGAACATCATACAAAAAGAAAACCGGCTGGCAGAATTATTTCCGCCAGCCGGCTTCCCCATCATCTTTTATCAAAGAGGAAGGATTTATCTTTTTACATTGAATGCCTGCATGCCCGGATATACGGCTGCAACACCCAGTTCTTCTTAAATCCGCAGCAGCTGGTTGTACTTTGCAACCCGTTCGCTTCTGCTCGGTGCACCTGTCTTGATCTGGCAAGTGTTCAGAGCAACTGCAAGGTCTGCAATGGTGGTATCTGCTGTTTCACCAGAACGGTGAGAAGAAATTGCAGTATAACCTGCCTTGTGTGCCATCTTGATGGCTTCCAGTGTTTCGGAAACGCTACCGATCTGGTTCAGCTTAATCAGAATGGAGTTACCGCAGCCCAGAGAAATACCCTTGGACAGCCGTTCGGTATTGGTTACAAACAGGTCATCGCCAACGAGCTGTACCTTGTCGCCCAGTTCCTTGGTCAGCTTCTGCCAGCCTTCCCAGTCTTCTTCGTCCAGTGCATCTTCGATGGAGATGATCGGATACTTTTCTACCAGATCAGCCCAGTGCTGAATCAGTTCATCCGATGTGAAATCTCTACCAGACTTCGGCTGGTGATAATAGCCCTTGCCCTTTTCGCTCTTCCATTCTGAAGAAGCAGCGTCCATTGCAATCATGAAGTCCTTGCCCGGTTCATAGCCAGCAGCCTTGACTGCTTCCAGAATGGTTTCAATGGTTTCATCATCACTGGACAGGTTCGGTGCAAAGCCGCCTTCGTCACCAACGGAAGTTGCCAGACCCTTTGCCTTCAGAATCTTTGCCAGGCTGTGGAATACTTCTGCACACCAACGCAGTGCTTCCTTAAAGGTTGGAGCACCAACTGGCATAATCATGAATTCCTGTGTATCAACGGTATTGGTTGCATGTGCACCACCGTTCAAAATATTCATCATTGGAACTGGCAGTCTGTTGCCAGATACGCCGCCCAAGAACCGATACAGCGGAATATCCAGAGAGATTGCAGCAGCTCTTGCAGCTGCAATGGAAACTGCCAGAATGGCATTTGCACCCAGATTGGACTTGTCCTTTGTGCCATCTGCTGCGAGCATTGCACGGTCAACTGCATAGATATCAGAAGCATCCAATCCAACCAGTACATCATTGATGGTGGTGTTGATGTTTTCTACTGCCTTGGTAACACCCTTACCGCCGTAACGAGCCTTGTCGCCGTCCCGCAGTTCCAGTGCTTCAAATTCACCAGTGGATGCACCGCTCGGTGCAGTACCTCTGCCGATTGTTCCATCTGCCAGCAAAACTTCTGCTTCTACGGTCGGATTGCCTCTGGAGTCCATAATTTCTCTGCCGATGACCTTTTCAATTTCCAAATAAGCCATTTTATTCGTTCCTTTCCTGATGGTAATCTGTGTGATTGGGAAAACCGGATTGTGATTTCCATACGAATGCCTTTTTATTCTGACCTTCCTACGGATTTTTATACCTGCTGTTTGCATGATTCCGGTTGCAGGTGATTGGTTAGTTCCGCCTAACCACGGTTAGTATAGCATAACTGCCCGATTCTGTCAAGTTCCTTTCCTGTATTTTTACAGTTTGTTCATTTTTACAATCGCTTCGATTCGACAAAAATCCCTGCTCCTGCCCGTAAAAAGAACCCGATTTCGTTTCTTGACAAGCCTATTTGAAAATGGTATAATCAAGATAAGCTGCATGCTTTTTCAAGATGTCTCGTTTTCGGAATCATTTTCCAGTAAACAGAAAGGAGTCTTTATGTTTTTCAAAAAAAATAAAATGGCTGCCGTTGCCCTCTGCGGTATGTTTGCAGCCGCTCTCGCTACCCCGTTTTCTGCTGGCATTTCTGCTTCCGCAGAAGAAGAAGTTATGACCTATGCAGAACAGGTTGCAGAAGCAGACGGTGTTTTTGACAACCTGCCCGTTGCCGGTGCATCCGCAAATCTCTCCCCGTTTCAAGTAATCCTCCAGCCAGAACGAACCTTTGTTTCTGCGGAAGAACTGGCTCAGGGCGATGTTCACATCAACACCAAGGTTTATTTCCACGGGGACAACTCCATCAGCCCCCGTGCATTCCTGCTGACCTATCATGCCTCTGATTCTGAGCACGTTTATTTTGATAACAGCTTGGATGTAAATACTAGGAGCGATGCTGAAGACCGCACTTATAGCGGCGGTTCCTATACTTCCCGTTATCCAGAATTTTGTCTGGGCAAACTCTCCAGAAAAAACGTCTTTTCTCCGTTTGGCTCTTGCGTTTTGGGGGATACCATCTATGAACGCCTGAATGGCGGCGATGTTGTCCGCAGTGATGGAAACGGCGGTGCGTATTTCACACTTAGCTGCAACAAACTGGTAGACGGTGTTAAGACATTCGTTCAGGAAAAAGTAGAAATTCCAGCTTCTCAGATGCAGATACATGCAGACGGCAGTGCTTCGTTTGATTATTTGTACTATGACCAGAACGACCCAAACTTTACACAAAAGACAGCAACCATTGAACTTCCGCACTATGATGCGACATTATCCGCAGGCGAAACTTACAAAGGCTTTCATAATACTTGTTATTGGACACCTGCCGCAACGGAAACCCCTGCATTCTTCGGCTATACCGATGAATTCCCTTGCTTCTCGTTCGATATTGTACTTCGTCAGGGAACACCTGCCGGCTCTTATGATGTGCAACTAGACGATAATTGCCGACTGGCAACCACTTCTTTCCTCGTTCCGTTGCAGCTGATGAACACCACCATTACTGTTGGAACGGCTTCCGGCACAATTACCCAAGACAGCACCAGCCCGTATTACTGCTTCTTCGCAGAAAATGATAAGGAAATCCGCCTGAATCAGGGCAGCGGGGAACTAATTTCGACTGTCACCAGTGCAGACGGAACAACTGCCACACAGGATGTGACAGATGCTGTTACCTGCGGACAATCTCCGGCAGAACTCTATGCTCAGCAGTCCGGCAGTGCTTATGTAAATCCGGTTCCCTTTACCCTCAACACCCAGCCGCTAAAAAACACAGACGGCACAGACTACACCAAGACCCTGCTCATCGGGAAAAAGGGCGATACCAATCTGGATGGCAAGGTAGATGTAGAAGATGCTGTTTTGGTTTTGCAATACTATGCAAAGAAAGCTGCTGGTTTAGAGTCAACCTTGCTGGAACAGGCAACCAATGAAGAAGAAATTCTCTCCTACTTCCTCTCTGACATTGACACCTGCTCTCAGAATCAGGGAACAGACGGCGGAGAACTGAGCGTAGAAGATGCCGTACAAATCTTAACCTATTATGCACAGACATCCGCAGGGTTAGAACCATCTTGGGCGGATATTCTGCCAGAAGTTTATGGAATTCCAGCTTGGCAAACCGCTTATTATGACTTACTGCTTTCTGGAGAAATTCCAGACTCTTATGGAGATACAACCTATTCTCTTATTTATATCGACCAAGATGATAATCCAGAATTACTGGTAAATGCTTATTCTGGTGGGAAATTATATACTTA
>ENA-UEPN01001925-UEPN01001925.1-human-gut-metagenome-genome-assembly--contig:-NODE-1925-length-10074-cov-3.657397_pt1 | contig 10074 bp, 8 predicted proteins | sample MGYA00242897_ERZ507910 | MGnify/ENA primary metagenome ERZ507910 (study PRJEB26167, sample SAMN06115525) | human gut metagenome | host: Homo sapiens | place: China:Jiangxi | collected 2015-08-20...
TCCACACCGGCGGCGCTGCATGTTGAAAGATCAGTTCCCGCTGCACAGGCCGCAGGCGGCACAGGCGGCGGGGGTGGCGGCACAGCCGCCAAGGGCGGTCTCGCGCAGCTCGGCGGGCAGGCGCTTGCCCACGGCGTACATGGCCTCCAGCATCTGGTCGAAGGGGATCAGCTGGCGGATGCCGCTCAGGGACAGTTCTGCTGCAATGAGGGCGTTGGCCACACCGGCAGCGTTGCGGTTCTGGCAGGGGTACTCCACCAGCCCGCCTACGGGGTCGCACACAAGGCCCAGCATATTCATCAGCACGGTGGAAGCTGCATCCAGACACTGCTGCGGGTCGCCGCCCATCAGCTCCACGGCGGCAGAAGCAGCCATGGCGGACGCAATGCCCACCTCGGCCTGACAGCCGCCCACGGCACCGGCCACGGTGGCGTTGCGCATGGCAAGATAGCCCACGGCACCGGCGTTGAACAAGGCATCCACGATGCGCTGGTCGGAGATGCGGTAGCACTCCTGCAGCGCCAGCATCATGCCCGGCACCACGCCTGCAGAGCCTGCGGTGGGTGCAGCCACGATCAGGCCCATGGAAGCGTTCACTTCCAGCACGGCCATGGCGTAGGTCATGGCCTTCTGCAGCACATCGCCGCAGATGTTTTTCTTCTTATTATAATGTGTTTCCAGCTTTTTGGCCTCGCCGCCAATGAGCCCGCCCATGGATTTGATGGGCTTTTTCAGCGGCTGGGTGGCAGAAGCGCGCATGATCTCCCATGCCTTTGCCATGCGGTGATCCACAGCATCCCGGGGCGTTTCGCCCAGAATGCATTCCCGCTGGCGCATCACTTCCGAAATGGGCAGTTGGTTTTCCTCGCACAGGTCCAGCAGCTCCTTGGCGGACTTGAAATCCATGTTCATCGCTTGTCCCTCCTTACGGCTGCACGACCATTACATCGTTGATGTTCGGGTTTGCCAGCAGCAGCTGATCCACACCCTCGGGCAGGCGCTCATCCGACTCCACGATGGTGTAAGCCGTGTGCCCCTTTTCCTCGCGGAACAGACGCATGAACGCGATGTTCACGCTGCGGTCGCTGAGGATCTTGGTGATGTGGGCCACCACGCCGGGCTTGTCCTTCTGCACCACGATGAGGGCGTTGTACTCGCCGGTAAAGTCCACCTCCACGCCGTTGATCCGCACGATGCGCACCTTGCCGCCGCCAAGCGATTCACCGCGCACGGTCATCACCTGACCGGCCGCATTCTCCATGCGGATATCCACCGTGTTGGGGTGGATGTCGGTCTCCACCTCATTGGGGGTGAAGCTGTAGCCAAGGCCGCGGTCGGTGGCAATGGCAAAGGAATCCCGGATGCGGGTATCATCGGCCGAAAAGCCCATGATGCCGCCCAGCAGGGCGCGGTCGGTGCCGTGGCCGTGGTAGGTCTTGGCAAAGGAACCGTAGAGGGTAAAATCCGCCCGCTTCAGCGGCGGGGCGATCATCTTCTGTGCCAGAAAGGCGATGATCTCCGCGCCTGCGGTGTGGGAGCTGGAAGGGCCGATCATGTTCGGGCCCAGAACATCAAAAACACTGATAAATGCCATGGGGTGTCACTCCTGTCAGGTCAAGAACCGCGCCGCGCATCAGACGCTTGCGCTGCTCTTGTTGATGAACTTCTGGTAAATGGTCTCCACGATCACGCCGATGGCGTTGTCGCCGGAGACGTTGCAGGCAGTGCCGAAAGAGTCCTGGGTGATGTACAGTGCCACCATGATGGCGCAGATGGGGCCATTGGGGTCGCCGGCCTCAGCGCCGAAGATCATGTACAGGAAGGGCAGAGCGGTCATGATGGAGCCGCCGGGAGCACCGGGAGAAGCCACCATGGCAACGCCCAGCGTCATGATGAGGCAGACGGCAGTTGCGCAGGCGGTAATGGTGATCATGGAGCCTGCCATGTGGATGTTTGCGCACAGAGGCACCACGAAGTTGCGGATCTGCTCGCTCACGCCGTCAGCCGCAGCGCACTGCAGGTTGACCGGGATGGTAGCTGCAGAGGACTGGGTGCCCAGAGCGGTGGTGTAGCCGGGGATCTGGTTGCGGATCATCTTGAAGGGGCTCTTGTGGCTCACAGCGCCTGCAACGCAGAACTGCAGGAAGATGCAGACCAGATGCATGATGATGACCACCAGGAACACCTTCCACAGGATGCCCAGGATGGCAAAGGTCTTGCCGGACTTGGTCATGTCGATGAAGGTGCCGCAGACGTACAGGGGCAGCAGCGGGATGATGACGCTGTGCAGCACCTGATCGATGATGCCGGAGAAGTCCTTCATGCCGTTGTAAAGTGTATCACCGATGGTCTTGCCGCGCAAGGTGGACATGCACAGGCCCAGCACAAAGGCCAGCACCACGGCAGAGAGGGTGTCCAGAATGGGCGGGATGGAGATGGAGATGTAGCTGGCCAGAGAGTTGTCGGCCGTGGCGGCGATCTGTTCCAGAGCGCCTTCGCTCATGAAGCTGGGGAACAGGTTTGCGGACACCAGATAGGATGCCGAGCCTGCGATCAGGGTGGAGCCGTAGGCCAGAGCCACCGTGATGAGCAGCAACTTGCCTGCGCCGCTCTTCAGGTCGGCAATGCCCATGGTGACGTAGGCCACGATCATCAGCGGGATGACGAACTTCAGGAACGAGCTGAAGATGCTGGATGCCGTGACGACGACCCGGCAGAACCACACCGGGAAGAACTGGCCGATGATGATGCCCAGCACGATGGCGATGAGCAGCTTCGGCAGCAGTCCGAGCTTGAATCTTTTCTTTTCCATAAGAATAAAATCCTCCTTTTCCTATCCTGACCTTTGTGCGGCACCTGACAGCGCTCTCTCCGCCGCAGCCCGCACGGCCAGCCTTTCATGAAACGTCAAATTTTCACTTGACGTGTTGACACATTTAGTTTAACATAGACATATGCATGATTCAAATTCATAAAACTAAAGTTATAGTTTAAAAATATTAATAGCAAAGGAGCTTTGCCATGGAAGTGCGCCAGCTGAACACCCTGATCCGTGCCGCCCAGTTCCAGAGCTTTTCCAAGGCAGCGGAAAGTCTGGGCTATTCCCAGTCTGCCGTTACCGTGCAGATCAAAGCGCTGGAAGAAGAGCTGGGTGTGCGCCTGTTCGACCGCATGGGCAAGCGGGTGATCCTGACCGCACAGGGCCAGTGCTTTCTGGAATACGCCAACAGCATTCTGGATACCATCCACAATGCCCGCCGCGCCCTGAGCGAGGATGCCGAGCTGGAGGGCTGCCTGCACATCGGCACGCTGGAATCTCTCTGCTTTTTCCGTCTGCCCGGCCTGATGCATCAGTTCCGGGTGGAACACCCCAAAGTCAGCCTTCGGGTCACTACCGGCTCCCCGGAAGAGCTGATCGAAAAGATGGAGCGCGGCGAGGTGGACCTCATCTGCATTCTGGACGAGCCGCGCTACTCCAACAGCTGGCACAAGTGCAACGAGGTGCCGGAGGAGGTGGTGTTCGTGGCTTCCCCGGACATCGACCTCGGCCACCCCGGCCCGTACCGGGTAGCAGAGCTTCTGGACAAGCCCTTCTTCCTCACCGAACGCAACGCCAACTACCGCCGCACCTTTGACCGGTTTCTGGCTTCCCGCCAGATCGAGCTGACCCCCAGCCTTGAGATCAGCGACACCTCCTTTATCATCAAGATGCTGGAGCGCTCCTCCGGCATCTCCCTGCTGCCGCGCTTCGCCGTGGCCGGGCCTGCGTCCAAGGGAGCTCTGCGCATTCTGGAGGTGTCAGACTTCCGGCTGACCATGTACCGCCAGATGTTCTACCACAAGGATAAATGCTGCACCCGGGAAATGGATGCCTTCATCCAGCTGGCCTCCGGGCCGGACCTTCCGCTTTTATAATACAGATAATACAGAAAGCAGCAGACCCCCGGGCGGTTCACCGCCCGGGGGTCTGCTGTGCTGAGGAGATTTCAGGAATTTGCAAAGCATTGCGCAGACTGTGTGCAGGCACAGCCCCGCAGAGGAGAATAATCAGGCAAAGAAGGAGATGATGAGTGCTACCAGGAAGCCCACACCGCCAACCAGAGTTTCCATGATGGTCCAGGTCTTGAGGGTGGTCTTTTCGTCCATGCCCACCAGGCTCTTCACCAGCCAGAAGCCGGAGTCGTTGAAGTGAGAGCACACGGTGGAACCGCCGGCGATGGCAGCGGTGACGCAGGCCAGATACAGCGGGCTCAGCTCGCTGATGCCGGGCATGGCGGAGATGATGCCTGCTGCCATGGTCATAGCCACGGTAGAGGAACCAACGGAGATGCGCACCAGAGCAGCCACGATGAAGGCCACCAGAACCAGCGGCAGGCTGGCGTTTGCCACGGCGTTGCCGATGACATCGCCCAGACCGGAGTTCTGCAGCATATAGCGCAGCACGCCGCCGCAGGCAGTGACCAGCAGGATCATGCCGGTGGGCTCAAGGGACTTGGTCATGATCTTTTCCAGCTGGGCATTGTTATAGCCGTGACGGGTGCCCAGCAGATACATAGCAGCGATGGTAGCCAGCAGCAGAGCCATGAAGGGCTCACCGAGGAAGGCCAGAACGGGCTGGATGCCAGCCAGAGCGGGCACCACTTTTGCCACAGAGTTTGCAATGATGAGGACCAGCGGGATCAGGATGATGCCCACGATGGTGCCGAACTTGGGCAGCTTGCTCTCATCGATGTCTGCCTGCTGTGCAACGTGCTCGGGCACCGCGATCATATACTTTTTGCCGCAGATGGAGCCCCAGATGGGACCGGCAGCGATCATGGCGAAGATGCCGCAGAAGATGCCGATGAGGATGACCCAGCCCAGATCAACGCCCAGCATGGTAGCCACCAGAACGGGGCCCGGCGTGGGAGGGATGAAGGCGTGGCCGACAGCCAGACCGGCCAGCAGAGGGATGGCATAGTACAGGACCGAGCGCTTGGTGCGCTTTGCCAGAGAGAAGGCCAGCGGGATCAGGATGATCAGACCGGCATCAAAGAACACCGGCATGGCCACCACCAGACCTGTGATACCCAGCGCCCATGCGGCTTTTTCGTCGCCGAACTTGCGCACCATGGTCACGGCCAGCGTCTGTGCGCCGCCGGATTCTTCCAGAATGGCACCGAACATGGAGCCAAGGCCCACCAGAAGAGCGATGCCCTTTAAGGTGTTGCCGATGCCTTCGTTGACCGAGCCGATGATGTCAGACAGGGGCATACCGGCCATCAGGCCGATGCCCACCGCACCGATCAGGATGGAGATCATGGCATGCACTTTGAACTTGATGATAAGGATGAGCAAAAGGATCAGGCCCGCCACTGCGGCGAACACGAGCCGCGCGGCGTCCGGGGTTGCAACAGCTGTCATAAACATATCCTCCATTTTTGATGTTATGTTTGCTTTGAGTCTTATTTCAGCGCCGTCCCCGCAGACGGACACCGGATCCCGATGGTTTTTATAGACGAAGCAATATCCGCTTTTTTGTTTTTGGTGTAACTTTATCCAGACCGTTCAGCAAAACAACGCTGAACAGTTGATTTTTGTTTTTGGTTTTTATCGCAAACGAAGCGTTTTTACTCCATATATGCACCCTTCATGGGGCTGACGGCGTGCTGAGAGTAGAGTTTCAGCAGGCCCTTGGTGTACTTGGGAGCCTTGGGCTTCCAGTTGGCACGGCGCTGGGCAAGGATGGCCTCCATCTCTTCGGGGGTCTTTTCCTCACCGTTCACGCCCACGATGGCAAGCTGGCGGTTCGGCACATCGATGCGGATGAGATCGCCCTCTTCCACCAGAGCGATGGGGCCGCCCACAGCGGCCTCCGGGCTGACATGGCCGATGACCGGGCCGCGGCTTGCGCCGGAGAAGCGGCCGTCGGTGATGAGCGCCACGCTGGAAGCCAGCTTCGGGTCGGCGCAGATGGCCTCGCCGGTGTAGAACATCTCGGGCATGCCGCTGCCGCGGGGGCCTTCGTAACGGATGAAGATGGCATCTCCGGGCTGAACCTGCTTGTTCAGAACGGCGCTGATGCACTCTTCCTCGCTGTCAAAGGGCTTTGCGCGCAGGGTGGCGTGGAACATGTTCTTTGGGCAGGCGGTGTGCTTGATGACACTGCCCTCCGGGGCCAGATTGCCCTTCAGGATGGCGATGCTGCCGTCGGTGCCCTTGGCGTTGTCAAAGCTGTGGATGATATCCTCGCGGGTGACTTTGATGCCCAGACCCTTGGTCTTTTCCTGCAGGATCTCGTCGCAGTGCTCGTAGAAGCGGTTCTTCTTCAGGTCTTCCAGGTTTTCGCCCAGCGTCTTGCCGGTGACAGTCATCACGTCCAGATGCAGCATGGACTTGATCTCTTCCATCACGCGGGGCACGCCGCCTGCATAGTAAAAGTACTGTGCGGGCCAGTCGCCGGAGGGACGGATGTTCAGCAGATAGTGTGCGCCGCGGTGCATCCGGTCAAAGGTGTCGGCATCGATCTCAAAGCCGAACTCGTGTGCAATGGCGGGCAGATGCATGGTGGCATTGGTGGAGCCGGAGATGGCGGCGTGCACCATGATGGCGTTTTCAAAGCTCTTCATGGTGACGATGTCCTTGGCCTTGATGCCCTCGGCCACCAGCTTCATCACCTGAACGCCGGCATCATAGGCAGCCTGCTTCAGCTCCGGAGCGGTGGCGGGCATCAGGGCGGTGCCGGGCAGCATCAGGCCCAGGGCCTCGGCCATGATCTGCATGGTGGAGGCGGTGCCCATAAAGGAGCAGGCACCGCAGCTGGGGCAGGCATTATGCTTGTAGTAGTCCAGCTGCTCGTTGGGGATCACGCCCGTCTTTTCCCATGCGTCGAACTTGCCGATCTGTTCCAGCGTCAGCAGGTCGTTGATGGCGCAGGCGGGGTCGTTGACCACGTACTTCTTGGGCAGGGTGTGGGCTTCCATCACGCCGCCGGTGACTACGATGGCGCTCATATCCTTCAGGCGGCCAATGCTCATCAGCATGGCCGGCATGGACTTGTCGCAGCTGGCGATGAACACGCCGCCGTCGTACACGGTGGCGTTGGCCTGAGCTTCCACCAGATTCACGATGGCGTCACGGTGGGGCAGCGAGTAGTTGATGCCGTCGTGGCCCTGTGCGATGCCGTCGCACATATCGGTGGCAAAATAGCGTGCAGCCTTGCCGCCGTGGGTGTTGACTGCCTGTACAGCCTCCTTCACGAACTGATCCAGATGGGCGCTGCCGGGGTGGCTGTCGCCAAAGGTGCTCTCCACCATGATCTGGGGCTTTGCAAGGTCATCCACCTTCCAGCCCATGCCGATCTTCAGCGGATCGTTTTCCGGTGCCAGTTTACGCACTGCCTGAGAACGCAGTTCCATGATCGTACCTCCAAAATACTCTTTTTTCTGCTTTGCAAATCGTCCTTTTGACTGTCGGACATCTTACATGTTCATTTTAATCGAATCCCGCCTCGTTTGCAAGTTGTCGCAGTCAGAACCCACTTTATAACAATAACCAGCCCATTGTTTCGTGCACATTGCTCTGAAATCTTGGATACATCATAGAATCTAACCAGTTTTTCGACTTTTCTGTTTCATTCGTCTTAAAAAGTCATCAGACAACTTTAGGCATAAAAAGTCCCCGCACAGACCTTGCACTGTGCGGGGACGTAAAATGCAGCGGCATCAGTCTTCCCATTCGCCGTCGTAAAGCTTTCGGATGCAGTTGCGGTTGAAGTTCAGGTGCATCACCATGGCAGACCGGGCACCAATGGGGTCATGCCGGGCAATGGCTTCGGTGATCATGCGGTGGGTCAGGATGGTCTCCTCCGTCAGCTTTTTGTGGGTAACATTCACGAACATCATGACCGCCGTATCAATAATGGGGATGAGCTGCTCCACCACCATGTTCTTGCTGCTCTCGGCAATGCAGGTGTGGAACGCGATATCGTCCTCAATGTACAGATCACCGCTGTGGATCTTGCTCTCCACCCGGTCGCACAGGCGCTGGATGCGCTCGATGTCCTCGTCGGAAGCGTTCAGCGCTGCCATCTCGGCCATGCCCGGTTCCAGCAGCAGGCGCACGTTCACCAGATCCAGCGCCAGTGCGTTCTTGTCCTGCACGCTGCGCAGGTTCAGCGGGTCCGAAAGGCCCTTGGCAGTCGTGACCACATAGGTGCCGGAGCCGCGCCGCACCTCCACGATGCCCTTGCTGGAAAGCAGCTTCACGGCTTCGCGCACCGTGCTGCGGCCCACACCGAATTTTTCGCCCAGCTCAAATTCATTGGGCAGCTTGGCTCCCGGCTCCAGCGGGGTATCCAGAATATAGTGGTAAATTTCGTCCTCCACCTGTTCGGCAAGGAGTTTGTTTTTCAGATGGGAAAATTCGCTCATGGTTGCTCCCTCCCCTGTTTTTTAATTTATTATAAGGCAGGGCAGCAGACAAAAGCAAGGGCCGTCCTCATTCACAGACAGCCCTTGCTTTTGGGTATTTTATTCGTTTGCGGCCTTTTCCAGCTCCGCTTCCTCTGCGGCGGCTTCGGCCTCCTCCTGCTTCTGGTACTCCAGGAAAGCCGACCACATGGGTTCGATGTCCTTGCCCTTCACCCTGCGGTCGAAGTAGTTGCGAGTGATGTCCACCACAGTGCCGGACAGCACCAGCACGCCGATCAGGTTCGGGATCATCATCAGACCGTTGAAAGTGTCGGAAAGATCCCACGCAAGGCCCAGCTTCATAGTGGCACCCACCACGGTCATGCACACAAAGACCACCTTGTAGATGCGGCTGCCGGTGGTGCCGAAGAGATACTCCACGGCCTTGGTGCCGTAGTGGCTCCAGCCCAGCGTAGTGGAGTAGGCAAACAGCAGAATGGAAACAGCAATGAACTTGGGGCCAAAGCTGCCAAATGCGGCGGTGAAGGCCTGACCCACCAATGCGTTGTCCTGCACACCGGCCAGTACAGCGCCGCTCTGCAGGTCTACCACGCCGGTGGTCAGGATGACCAGAGCAGTGAGCGTGCAGACCACGATGGTATCGGCAAACACCTCAAACACGCCCCACATGCCCTGATGCACCGGCTCCTTGACGTTGGAAGCGGAGTTGACCATGACGGCAGAGCCGAGACCGGCTTCGTTGGAGAAGGCACCGCGCTTGAAGCCCCAGGTGATGGTCTGGCTGATGCCGTAGCCCAGCGCACCGCCGCCTGCCGCGTTCAGGTTGAACGCACCCTTGAAAATAGCCACAAATGCCGCCGGGATGTTGCCCGCGTGCAGCACTACGATGATGAGCGCGCCTGCAATGTAGAACAGGGCCATGAGCGGCACCAGCTTTTCGGTAACAGCGGCAACGCGCTTCAAACCGCCAATGACGATAAGGGCCGTGACCACCATCAGGCACAGGCCGGTGACGAGGGTCGGTACGCCAAAAGCAGCGTTCATATTGCCCGCGATGGAATTGATCTGGCTCATGTTTCCAATGCCGAAAGAAGCCAGAATGCAGAAACAGGCAAACAGCACTGCCAGCACCTTGCCCAGCTGTTTGCAGCCCTTCTTTGCGCCAAGACCATCGGTGAGGTAGTACATGGCACCGCCCGACCACTCGCCTTTTTCGTTTTTGCGGCGGTAGTATACGCCCAGCACATTCTCCGAAAAGCTGGTCATCATGCCAAGCAATGCCATGACCCACATCCAGAAGATGGCACCCGGCCCACCGGAAACGATGGCCGTTGCCACACCCACGATGTTGCCGGTGCCGATGGTGCCCGCCAGCGCCGTGCACATGCTCTGGAACTGGCTGATGGCCATATCCTCCTTGCTGGTGTGCGCGGTGATGTCCTTGTTGGTGAAGATCGCACCGATGGTGTGCCGGAGCCAGTAGCCCATTTTGCGGAACTGGAAAAAGCCCGTGCGGGCGCTCATCCAGAAGCCGGTGCAGAACAGCAGTGCCAAACCAAACGGCCCCCACACCACGCCATTGATGGCATTGTTCACCTGCGTGATCATCTCGACCATTCTCTCTTTCCCCCTATACACAAAACAAAAGCGGACAGAGCCCGCC
>ENA-UEPN01001929-UEPN01001929.1-human-gut-metagenome-genome-assembly--contig:-NODE-1929-length-10065-cov-3.693232_pt1 | contig 10065 bp, 6 predicted proteins | sample MGYA00242897_ERZ507910 | MGnify/ENA primary metagenome ERZ507910 (study PRJEB26167, sample SAMN06115525) | human gut metagenome | host: Homo sapiens | place: China:Jiangxi | collected 2015-08-20...
GCGATAGTTTTTCCTGAAACTGTTTATTTTATTTAAAAAAAAGTATGAATAAGTTTTCCTTACCGAAATTATTTGTAATTTTATCGCATCTTATTAAAAAGACAAATGCGATACTTTATATATACAACCCGACAAATTGCACATAGAAACCGGCAATACTGTTATTATATGCAGGGATATATATGAAAAGATAAGATTTGTGCATTTACCACTACTATCTTTTGCAAATGCGCCTACTTACTGTTTCGCTCAAAATATCCCAACAGCAACATATAAGAAAAACATAAATGAATAAAAAAGTAAAATGGGGGCTTGTAGCCTTTATTGCCTGCGGCTTAGCCGTCTGGGGCATCTATTCGCAATTACCCAAAATGAATCCTGAATTAGCCCAAGCCGACAAAACAGACAAAGGAGGCAAGACTAAAAAAAGTATCTTAAATGTCAATGCCATAAAAATCCGTACAGGCAAACTCACTGATGAATTCACAGTCAGCGGCAATCTATTACCAGACGAAGAAGTAGACCTTTCATTCGAGACATCCGGACAAGTCGTTGAGATTGGATTTAAAGAAGGCAGCCATGTGAAAAAAGGACAGTTATTAGCCAAAGTCAACGACAGGCAATTACAAGCCGAATTAAAACGCTTGCAAGCCCAACTCAAACTGGCCAATGACAGAGTATATCGCCAACGTACCCTATTGCAGCACGATGCAGTAAGCCAGGAAGCATACGAACAAGTACGTACGGAACTCGAAACCTTAAAAGCAGAAATCGACATCGTAAAAGCCCAAATAGAATTGACGGAATTACGGGCACCTTTCGACGGAGTGATCGGTTTACGCCAAATCAGTGTGGGAGCATACGCTTCTCCTACCACCATCGTGAGCAAACTCACCCGTATCATCCCACTGAAAGTAGAGTTTTCCGTCCCGGAACGTTACGTTAATGAAGTCAATCCGGGTACGGCTCTGACATTCACCATAGACGGTTCCTTACAAAACTTCCCGGCAAAAGTGTATGCCAAGGAGTCTGCCATTGATGAAAACACGCACACGCTGAAAGTCCGTGCCCTATATGAAAATCCCAACGGACGCCTTACACCGGGACGCTACGCCAGCATCAATCTCAAGAAACAGGAAATTCAAGACGCCATTGCCATCCCGGCCGAAGCTATCGTACCGGAAATGGGTAAAGACAAAGTATTCTTATATAAATCAGGCAAAGCACAACCGGTTGAAGTGACCGTAGGTTTACGCACAGAAGACCGCGTGCAGGTATTAAAAGGATTGCAGGTGGGAGACACGTTAATCACATCCGGTACGTTGCAGTTACGCACCGACTTACCCATTGTACTCGACCGTGTAGATTAAGAGAAGGAGGACGTATATGAACATATCAGAGTTAAGTATCCGCCGCCCCGTATTGGCTACCGTGATGACCGTAATCATCCTGTTATTCGGAATGATTGGTTATTTTTACATCGGTGTACGTGAATATCCTTCGGTGGACAACCCGATCATATCGGTGTCCTGCTCGTACGCAGGGGCGAATGCCGATGTCATTGAGAACCAAATTACAGAGCCGTTGGAACAGAATATCAACGGCATTCCAGGCATCCGCTCTCTGACGAGTGTCAGCCAACAAGGGCAAAGCCGCATCACGGTAGAATTTGAACTTTCGGTCGACCTGGAAACTGCGGCCAACGATGTCCGCGACAAAGTCTCCCGCGCCCAACGCTACTTGCCACGGGACTGCGATCCTCCTACCGTATCTAAGGCCGACGCCGATGCCTCTCCTATCCTTATGGTTGCCCTGCAAAGCGAAAAACGTTCCTTGCTCGAATTGAGCGAAATTGCCGACTTGACCGTCAAGGAACAGTTACAAACGATTTCCGACGTAAGTAGTGTTTCCATTTGGGGAGAGAAAAAATATTCCATGCGTTTGTGGCTTGACCCCATCAAAATGGCCGGTTACGGTATCACGCCTATGGACGTGAAAAATGCAGTGGACAATGAAAATGTCGAATTGCCGTCGGGCAGCATAGAAGGAAATACCATAGAACTGAACATCCGTACCATGGGGTTAATGAACACGGCCAAGATGTTCGATGATTTGATTGTGAAACACGAGGGAAACCAAATTATCCGTTTCAGCGACATCGGCCGGGCAGAACTTGGAGCTGCCGACATCAAAAGTTATATGAAAATGAATGGCGTGCCAATGGTCGGCGTAGTCGTCGTGCCTCAACCGGGTGCCAACCACATCAACATCGCCGACGCCGTGTATGAACGCATGGAGCAAATGAAAAAGGACCTGCCGGACGATGTGCATTACAGCTACGGATTTGACAATACCAAATTCATTCGCGCCTCCATCAATGAGGTAAAACAGACTGTGTATGAAGCTTTCGTCCTGGTAATTATCATCATTTTCCTGTTTTTGCGCGACTGGCGCGTCACATTGGTACCATGTATTGTGATTCCGGTCTCTCTTGTCGGTTCGTTTTTCATCATGTATTTGTTTGGCTTCTCCATCAACGTACTGACCATGTTGGCCGTCGTACTGGCTGTCGGTCTTGTGGTGGACGATGCCATTGTGATGACTGAAAACATCTATATCCGCATAGAGCAGGGCATGAATCCTAAGAAGGCCGGAATAGAAGGTGCCAAAGAAATCTTTTTTGCCGTCATCTCCACGACGGTCACGCTGGTAGCCGTGTTCTTCCCCATCGTATTTATGGAGGGAACGACCGGACGGCTTTTCCGGGAGTTCAGTATGGTCATATCGGGAGCGGTAGTCATATCATCGTTCGCGGCACTGACATTCACCCCCATGTTGGCTACCAAGCTCCTTAAACAACAGAAAAAGAAAAATGCCTTTTACCGTATTACGGAACCCTTCTTCGTCGGAATGAACAATATGTACAGCCGCTCCTTGCAAGTTGTCCTGCGCCATCGTATATGGACACTTCCCGTCATTGTCCTCATGTTGGGAGCTATCGTATATCTGTGGGGAGCCATACCTTCGGAAATGGCTCCATTGGAAGACCGCTCCATGATTACCATCAACACACGTGGAGCAGAAGGCGTGACGTATGAATACATCCGGGATTATACGGAAGACATCAACAGCATCGTAGACTCCGTAATCCCCGACGCAGATGCTGTGACCGCCCGTGTATCCAGCGGAAGCGGAAATGTACAAATCCGCCTGAAAGACATGGGAGACCGGGATTACACTCAGATGGAGGCTGCCGAAAAATTGTCGCAAGCCGTCAAAAAGAAAACCAGGCGGGCGTCGTTCAAGCATGCCTATACAATATGTTTTGCAAGCGACCAACATCGAGAAGTTGGAAAAAGTCCTTCCGGTATTTATGGAAAAAGTCTACGAGAACCCTGTTTTCCAAATGGCAGATGTCGACCTGAAATTCAGTAAACCGGAAATTCGCATCCACATCAACCGCGACAAAGCCAACATCATGGGAGTCAACACCCGTGATTTGTCTGAAACCCTGCAATACGGACTGAGCGGACAGCGCATGGGATATTTCTATATGAATGGAAAGCAATACGAAATTCTGGGCGAGATAAACCGGCAGCAACGTAACAAACCGGCCGATTTACGAGCCATTTATTTGAGAAGCAGCGACGGAAAGATGATTCAAATGGATAATCTTATCGAATTGGAAAGCAGCATTGCCCCTCCGAAACTTTACCGTTACAACCGTTTCGTTTCCGCTACGATTTCAGCTGGCTTGGCCGACGGAAAAACTATCGGACAAGGATTGGACGAAATGGACAAGATTGCCAAAGAGGTATTAGACGACACGTTCCGCACCTCATTGTCCGGTGACTCGAAGGAATTCCGCGAAAGTTCCTCTAGCCTGATGTTCGCTTTTATTTTAGCGTTAGTACTCATTTATTTGATTCTGGCAGCACAGTTCGAAAGCTTCAAAGACCCCTTCATCATCATGCTTACCGTACCGCTTGCGATTGCCGGAGCACTGATATTCATGTACTTCAACGATATCACCATGAATGTATTCAGCCAAATCGGTATCATCATGTTAATCGGACTGGTGGCTAAAAACGGTATCCTGATTGTAGAGTTCGCGAATTTAAAACAAGAAAACGGTGAAGACAAGGTAACGGCTGTACACGATGCTGCCCTGCAACGCTTGCGACCAATCTTAATGACCAGCGCTTCTACCGTTTTAGGATTGATCCCCCTGGCCTTTGCCACAGGAGAAGGCTGCAACCAACGTATTGCCATGGGTATTGCCGTAGTAGGCGGTATGGTGGTTTCCACTTTCCTTACCATGTATATCGTTCCGGCTGTGTATAGTTACATATCAACCAATCGAATCAATAAAAAGGAGAAAAATGAAAAATAAGATACTGTGGCCTGTTTTATTTTTGTGCACATTGCCTATACAGGCCCAACAAGACATGATGGAAGCGGAAGGTTCAGTCACTTTGCAAGAATGTTTATCACGCGGACTGGAGAGCAACTTCTCCATCCGAATGGTAAAAAACCAACAAGAGACGGCTGCAAACAACGCCACGCGGGCCAATGCGGGAATGTTGCCCACTGTAGACCTCAGTGCATCCTACAGTGGTGATTTGGGGTCAACCCGTACTACTCCCCGCTCCACAAACGTTACCACCACCGAGCGCAGAGCGTATGACGGGACTGTAGATGCCGGCATCGACCTGAACTGGACTGTTTTCGACGGTTTCAGCGTGTGGACCAATTACAAGCAACTGCAGCTCCTGAAAGAACAGGGGGAACTGCAAACCCGCATTACGATAGAAGACTATGTGGCATCGCTTACGGCCGAATATTACAATTACATACAAGAAAAAATCCGTTTGAAGAACTTCCGCCATGCCATGTCTTTATCGCAGGAACGCATGCGTATCGTGGAAGTCAGGTACCACATCGGTAATTTCTCGCGTCTGGATTATTTGCAAGCCAAGGTCGACTTCAACGCAGACAGTGCCCAATACATGAAACAACGGGAAGTACTGAACTCATCCCGGATAAAATTGAACGAACTGATGGCCAACCATGACGTAACGGCACTTATCGGCATACGAGATACGGCGATAGATGTCAATCCGGATTTGCAATACGATGAATTATGGCAAGCCACATTGGCCACCAACGCCTCCTTGCTAATGGCGGACAATAATACGGAAGTCGTACGAGCCGACTATAAGAAAATCATGTCCCGCGACTATCCTTACGTACGTCTGAATGCAGGATATGGATACACTTTAAACCGCTACGAGCTTTCCTCCACAAAGAAGCGGGACAACTGGGGACTGAACGCCGGCATCACCATCGGTTTCAACTTATTCGACGGCAAACGGAAAATGCAAAAAAGAAATGCACAACTGGCCATTGAATACGCCGAACTGGAACGGGAAGATCTGAAACTGTCTTTGAAATCGGATTTGAGCGACTTGTGGCAAGCCTATCGCAACAACTGGCAGGTGATGCTGATGGAACGCCAAAACCTTGTGGCCGCCCAGGAAAATTACGAATATGCCAATCTGCGTTACATGAAAGGAGACCTCTCCGGATTTGAAATGCGAGAAGCCCAACAAAGCCTTTTGGATGCGGAAGAACGACTTCTGGTTTCGGAATACGATACCAAAATGTGCGAAATCTCTTTGCTCCAACTCAGCGGAAAGGTTCTGACTTATTTAAATGAATAAAGACAGCAAAAACGAAAAGAGGAAAGCGTAAAACCAGAGTCTGCGGGGGAAAAACGACAGAAAAGACAAACGAAGCAGAGAAAAAAACGCCAAAAAGTTTGGTTCATCCATTCGTTTTATCTACCTTTGCACTCGCAATCAGGAAATCGCCTGATTCCTCTTTTAAAGGTGCGTTAGTTCAGTTGGTTAGAATACATGCCTGTCACGCATGGGGTCACGGGTTCGAGTCCCGTACGCACCGCTTAAAACTCTGAAGTACAGTTACTTCAGAGTTTTTTGTATCCTCTTGGCGAATAAATCCTCCCGAAAGGCTGTAATGACAGGCGTTTTTCGTATTTTTGCATATCAAATAAAAATCAGTCATGATCAGATATGCAAAGCTTAGCGACGCTAAAGCCATCGCAGACATCTATAATGAATATATCCTACATAGCGTAGCTACCTTTGAGACTGAAGCCGTTTCTGAAGACGAGATGTACCGACGTATTGCCGACATCTCTTCCCGGTTTCCTTATTTGGTGTTCGAAGAGGGCGGACAGGTCATCGGATATGCCTATGCCCATTTGTGGGAGGAAAGGGCTGCTTATTGCCATACGTGGGAAACAACCGTCTACGTCTCTTCTTCGTCTGCCCGCCAGGGCATAGGACGACAACTGATGTCACGGCTGATTGAGGAATGCCGGAAATCAGGCTGTTATGTACTCATTGCTTGTATCACCCACGGAAATGAAGCTAGCTATGCCCTGCACCGCAAACTCGGATTTGAACAAGTAGCCTTTTTTGAAAAAGTAGGTACCAAATTCGGAAAACGTTTGGATGTCACAGACTGGGAGTTGATATTACGCCCGTGAACCCGTTACCCAATAATTCAATATTATATTCCATATCCATTCATCTTATTAATATGAGCCAAACGACTTACGACTTTCAATCCAAAGAAAACAACGGACATGCACCGCTCAACAATATCATCAACGCCAAACTCATTGCCTACGTAATCGGCATCCTGCTTTGGGTAGAGGGCGGCATGCTCCTCATTTGTATGGGCGTCTCCTTACTATACCACGAAGACAGCTATAAATATTTTTTATACGCTGCGGGCATCAACTTGATTACCGGAGGAGGACTGACGGCTTATGGTAAAGGTGCCAAAACCTGGATGACACGCCGGGACGGCTATTGTATCGTAACCCTCACTTGGTTGATGTTTACCATTTTAGGTATGCTTCCGTTCCTGATGAGCGGTGAAATCCCGTCCGTATCAGGTGCATTCTTCGAAACCATGTCTGGTTTTACAACCACCGGCTTCACCGTGCTCGACCATATCGACTCCATGCCCAAAGGCATGCTTTTCTGGCGCGCCCTGACTCAATGGGTGGGCGGTTTGGGCATCGTATGCTTCACCATAGCCTTACTGCCCATATTCGGCGGAGGTAATCTACAGCTTTTCAGCGCAGAAGCTACGGGCGTGACGCACGACAAACTGCACCCGAAAATCAGCATGACCACCAAACTCATCTGGACCGTGTACATCATCCTGACCGGCTTATGTATCGGTTTACTTTGTCTCGGAGGCATGAACCTGTTCGACGGGGTGTGCCATTCGTTCAGCATTATGGGAACCGGAGGCTACTCCACCAAACAAGACAGCATAGCCTATTGGGACTCTCCTTTCATTGAATACGTCACCTCAGCCTTTATGGTCATCGCCAGTTTGAATTTCTCCCTGTTGGTTTTATGCCTGCAAGGCAAATTCAGCAAATTCTTCAAAGATGGTGAAACACGATGGTTCCTGGGGTCCGTATGTGTCATCACACTCCTCATCACGGCTAGCCTGTTCTTCCAACGACAATATCCACTCGAAGAAGCTTTCCGCAAGGCACTCTTCCAAGTCTCTACCATCCATACCTCTTGCGGCCTCGTGACCGACGACTATACTTTATGGCCCCAATTCACCTGGGTGCTCCTGATTTTTGCCATACTGGCCGGAGGATGTACAGGTTCCACAGCCGGCGGTATCAAGAACATGCGTATCATGATTCTGTTTCACGCCATCAAGAACCAATTCAAAAGGCTTATTCACCCCAATGCCATTCTGCCGGTGCGAATCAACAAACACGTTGTCCCTCTCCCCTTATTGAATACCGTCACGACTTTCACGCTTTTTTATTTGTTATGTGGCTTTGCAGGGTGTTTCCTGCTCACGTTTTTCGGAATAGACTTCCTGGAAGCCCTGACCTCTTCCCTCTCTGCCATGGGCAATACCGGTTTGGGCTTCGGCTACTACGGTCCGGCATACACCATGAGCAGCATGCCCGACGTGTGTCAATGGGTCATGTCTTTCCTTATGCTTATCGGTCGTCTGGAATTGTTCAGTGTGCTGATCCTGTTCAGTCCGGTTTTCTGGAAAGAGTGGTAGAATTTTCATTCCGAGCCCATTCAAAAGGCATTCATAAACGTTTTTCATACAGATTTTGTATTGCAAGCCCAAGTTTTACACCGATTTTTGTTATCTTTGTAAGGTGGAGATTGTGCGCTCATCTTTTGCCATCTTTACTAAAGCATATACAACAGGAACATCATGCAAAACGAATTATTATCTTGTGCCATCAGGGCAGCCCTGCTTGCCGGAAAGGACATTCTGAACATTTACGATGACCCCAAGGCAGATTTCGCCATCGAACGCAAAGCGGACAATTCCCCGCTGACCATAGCTGACAAACGTTCTCATGCCCGTATCATGGACGAATTGGACGCCACGTCCATTCCCGTATTGAGCGAGGAAGGCTGGTTGACCGACTATGACAAACGAAAAGGATGGAAAACCTTATGGGTGGTAGACCCATTGGACGGCACAAAAGAATTTATCAAACGAAACGGAGAATTCACGGTCAATATTGCACTGGTAGAAAACGGCATCCCCGTATTGGGGGTAATTTACGTACCGGTCAGCCGTACGCTCTATTTCTCGGAAGACAGCATCGGGGCTTACAGGATAGAAGATATTGATACCCGTTCCGCCGGCCTTTCTCCCGACGATTTGATGGAACAGGCAGACCGGTTGCCTTTGGAACAGGCCGACACGAAAGGCTTTGTGGTCGTAGCCTCCCGTTCCCATCTTTCCCCTGAGACGGAGGAATACATCCGTAAGCTGGAAAGCGAATATGGACATGTAAACCTTATCTCTTGCGGAAGTTCACTCAAAATATGCAGGGTGGCAGAAGGCTCGGCAGACATCTATCCGCGTTTTGCCCCCACAATGGAATGGGATACGGCAGCCGGACATGCCATTGTAAGGGCTTCCGGAAAAAATATATACCTAACGGATGAAAGGACACCGTTACATTACAACAAGGAAAACTTATTAAACCCATGGTTCATCGTGAAATAATGGAAAAGAGGCGTTAAATCCGCCTCTTTTAGCTGTTTTACAATAAGTATACCAAAATCTCACAAAGCCAAGGAACGTTCACGATATTCCTTCGGAGACACGCCTACGTATTGCTTGAAATACTTTCCGAAAAACGATTGCGTACAAAAATTCAACCTGACAGCAATTTCCTTAATGCTCAACTCCGAACACTCCAATAGCTGTTTGGCTTCTGAAATCACCATCTGTATGATCCATTGCAAAACACTACGCCCGGACTTTTCTTTCACAACCGAAGAAAAGTAACGTGCCGAAAGGTTCTGTCTTTCCGCATAGAAAAGGACTTCGCGCTCTGCCCGGTAATGATTGAACAAATCCACAATGAAACGTTGAAAAATAATATCTTTCTGTGTCCGTTGTACAGGATGCATCGGCCGGTTGGTATAGTATATCATCAGCAATTCATAAAATAATTCTTGGCCACCCGCCTTAATCAACTCGACTTTCAAGGAATGGCATTTGGAACTGCCCACTTGCCCGTCTCCTTCTTTTATCCTACGCATATAAAGTTCCAAAAGTTTATCCACATACCGACACTGCGCATCTGTCAGCGTAATACAAGGATGGTCGCGCATGAACAAAATGTCCTGCACATTCAACACTTTGTTACTGATAGGCAAAATATAATCCACGTCCACCTCTACCACTACACCGTCTATTTCTCCACCGACCCGCAATACGCGTACCAAAGCCGAAGCCACATAAAAACAAATATCTCCCGGCTTTATTATATAAGGTGTATTGTCTATTTCCAATTCCACTTCTCCCGCACGACAAAAGAACACACCACATCGATCAAGCGTGGAACGCAAACGCCCCCACTGAGAACCATATATTTTCCAATCGGACAAACGGCTTACCCGTATAGGAATCATAGCTTGCTCCATCCTTAATTATTAATAAAACTGTTCA
>ENA-UEPN01001950-UEPN01001950.1-human-gut-metagenome-genome-assembly--contig:-NODE-1950-length-9948-cov-2.637119_pt1 | contig 9948 bp, 5 predicted proteins | sample MGYA00242897_ERZ507910 | MGnify/ENA primary metagenome ERZ507910 (study PRJEB26167, sample SAMN06115525) | human gut metagenome | host: Homo sapiens | place: China:Jiangxi | collected 2015-08-20 | study...
GACTTGATGGATAAAATAAATGCGGTAATTACTGGGGTCGGGGGATATGTGCCCGATTATGTGTTGACTAATGATGAAATTTCTAAAATGGTGGATACCACCGACGAATGGATCATGGGGCGTATCGGCATAAAAGAACGACATATCTTGAATGAGGAGGGGCTTGGAACTTCGTATATGGCACGTAAGGCCGCCAAGCAGTTGATGCAACGCACAAAGAGTCATCCCGATGATATCGATCTGGTCATTGTTGCCACCACTACTTCGGATTATCGTTTTCCTTCAACGGCGTCTATTTTGTGTGAAAGACTGGGACTGAAGAATGCTTTCGCTTTTGATATGCAGGCGGTTTGCAGCGGTTTCCTGTATGCGATGGAAACGGGAGCGAATTTTATCCGTTCGGGAAAATATAAAAAGATTATTATTGTCGGTGCTGATAAGATGTCGTCCGTAATCGATTATACGGACCGGGCCACTTGTCCTATCTTCGGCGACGGTGCGGCCGCTTTTATGCTGGAACCGACTACGGAAGAGGTCGGCATCATGGACTCGGTATTGAGAACAGACGGTAAAGGGCTGCCTTTCCTGCATATAAAAGCGGGAGGCTCCGTATGTCCTCCTTCTTATTATTCATTGGATCATCATCTGCATTATATTTATCAGGAAGGCCGCACGGTATTCAAGTATGCCGTAGCGAATATGTCGGATGCCTGTGAAGCTATTATTGCCAGAAACCATCTGACTAAGGAAGAGGTTGACTGGGTGATTCCTCATCAGGCTAACCAGCGTATCATTACCGCTGTGGCGCAACGGCTCGAAGTACCGTCCGAGAAAGTGATGGTCAACATCGAACGTTATGGCAATACCAGTGCCGGTACGCTTCCGCTCTGCATCTGGGATTTTGAGAAAAAACTGAAGAAAGGCGATAATCTGATATTTACCGCATTCGGTGCGGGGTTTGCCTGGGGAGCGGTTTATGTGAAGTGGGGATACGACCCCAAAGAAGATGCGTGACATATCGGATACCCGATACGTCACATCCTCTTTTGAAGGGCGGGGAAGACTTATTCCAGTTCCTCGATAATCTTCTTCACATCCACCGGTTGCAGTCGTCCGTATACTTTTTCGCCGATCATTACTACCGGAGCCAGTCCGCAGGCACCTACGCAGCGAAGGCAATCCAGCGAATACTTTCCGTCGGGGGTGGTTTCTCCGACTTCGATGCCGAGTACCCGCTTGAACTCTTCCAGCAACTTCTCCGAACCACGTACGTAGCACGCCGTGCCCATGCAGACGGAAATCGGATGCTTTCCTTTGGGAGTCATCGTAAAGAAGGTGTAGAATGTCACAACTCCGTAGACTTTCGACACGGGGATTCTGAGCTTGGAGGCTATGATCCGTTGCATCTCTTCGGGCAGATAGCCGTGCAGATGTTGTGCTTCATGCAAAATATTGATTAATTCGCCCGCATTGTTTCCGTGTTTGTCGCAAATCGTCTTGACTTGTTCCACCACATCGCAGGCTAAGTTTGGGATCTGACATAGTAGTACTTGTTTAAAGTTAATCAATCGAGTTGTTGAAATAGTGCGTGTGAAAGAGCATTTCCGATTTCTCACCCAGCGGTTTGCCGAGGTATTCTTCATACAGTTTCTGAATATACGGGTTATCGTGAGATTTGCGCAAAGGTTTGTTGGCATCTTCCCGGTAAAGGGCGTTGGCACGGGCGTAGAGAACGTCCGAGTTGCCGTGATGCAACGGTTGCCCGCCACCTCCGATGCAGCCGCCGGGGCATGCCATGATTTCGATGACATGATATTCATTATGTCCGTTTCGTATATCTTCCAGTAAGTGCCTTGCGTTGCCTAGTCCGTGTGCGATGCCTACTTTCAGTTCAAATCCGTTCAGGTTGATGGTGGCGCGCCGGACACCGCTCAGTCCGCGTACCTGTTCAAAGTTGACATTCTTCAGCGGCTGTCCGGTGTAGATTTCATAAACGGAGCGCAGGGCGGCTTCCATGACACCACCCGTCGTACCGAAGATGACACCGGCGCCGGTCGATTCTCCCATAGGGTTGTCGAACGGGCTGTCCAGCACGAGGGTAAAGCCGATGTTGGCTCGCTTTATCAGGCGTGCCAGTTCGCGGGTGGAGATGGAGTAATCGACGTCGGGGACACCGTTTACTTTGAACTCGTCGCGGTCACATTCATATTTCTTGGCCAGGCAGGGCATGATGGAGACGACTACCAGCTTTTCGCGGGGGATTCCCATTTTCTCTGCCCAGTAAGACTTGGCGATGGAGCCGAACATCTGTTGCGGAGAACGGGCGGTAGAAGGGATATCCAGCATATCCGGGAAGTGGTGTTCGAAGAAGTTTACCCAAGCCGGACAGCAGGAAGTCAGAATCGGAAGCCGGACGGATTTATCTCCGTCCAGATAGCGTGTCAGTCGGTTCAGGATTTCGGAACCTTCTTCCATGATGGTGAGGTCGGCGGCAAAGTCGGTATCGAATACATAGTCGAAACCCAGTTCGCGGAGGGCGTAAACCATTTTTCCGGTTACCAGTGTGCCGGGAGGCAAGCCGAATTCTTCTCCCAGGGCGGCACGTACGGCAGGGGCAGTCTGGACAATTACGATCTTATCGGGGTCGGCCAAATCGTCCAGAAGGCGGTTGGTGTAATCCCGTTCGGTCAGTGCGCCTACCGGACATACGGCTACGCATTGACCGCAGTAGGTACATTCGCTGTCCTTCATCATTCTGTCGAAAGCAGGGGCTATCGTTGTGTTGAATCCGCGGCGGATGGCTCCCAGTGCGCCGACTGTCTGTACATCGTTGCAGACACTTTCGCATCGGCGGCAGAAGATGCACTTGTCCATGTTGCGCACAATAGAGGAGGTCACTTCCCGTTTGCGGGGAGAAAGTTCGCCGCCGTTGAACGGCATTTCACGGATGTTGAAGCGCAGTGCCAGTGTCTGGAGTTCACAGTTGCCGCATTTGGGACAGGTGAGGCAGTCGTTGGGATGATCAGAAAGGATCAGCTCGGCTACCACTTTCCGGGCGTTCATCACGCGCAGGGTACTGGTTTTCACTACCATTCCTTCCGTGCAACGGGTAGCGCAGGCGGGAGCCAGATTGCGGCGTCCTGCCACTTCGACTACACAGATGCGGCAGGAAGCGGGATTGTTCTTGATGCAGGTTCCTTTCAGGTCGATGTGACACAGCGTAGGTATGTTGATGCCGATTTTGCAGGCAGCTTCGAGGATCGTGCTTCCTTCGGGTACGGTGATAAAGTGACCGTCTATCTGGAGGGTAATTTGTTTTTCTTCCATAGCAGTAGATTTTAGCAGACAAGAATAGCTTTGAATTTACAACGTGCCATGCACATGCCGCACTTGATACATTTCTCGGGGTTGATGACATGAGGCTTGCGTACCAAGCCGCTGATGGCATCCGCCGGACAATTCTTGGCACACAAGTGGCAACCGATACAAAGTTCCGGATTTATGGTATAGGTCAGCAGGGACTTGCATTGTTTGGCGCGGCAGGTCTTGTCTCTGACGTGTTCCAGATATTCGTCACGGAAGTTGTCGAGGGTAGACAGTACCGGATTCGGGGACGTCTGTCCCAGTCCGCAGAGTGCCGTATACTTTATCACCCGTCCGAGGGTGGCAAGCGTGTCCAGGTCTTTTTCCGTGCCCCGTCCTTCCGTTATCTTGTTCAGCAGTTCCAGCAGGCGCTTGTTGCCGATACGGCATGGGGTACATTTACCGCAGGATTCTTCGACGGTAAAGTCGAGATAGAAACGGGCGACGGATACCATACAGTCATCTTCGTCCATCACGATCATGCCTCCCGATCCCATCATGGAACCGGCTGCCAGCAGGTTGTCGAAGTCGATGGGAGTATCCAGATGTTTCTCCGTCAGACAGCCTCCTGACGGACCGCCTGTCTGTACGGCTTTGAATTTCTTTCCTCCCTTGATGCCTCCGCCGATTTCGTAGATTACTTCCCGCAGGGTAGTTCCCATCGGCACTTCGATCAGTCCGACATTGTTGATCTTTCCGGCAAGAGCGAAGACTTTGGTTCCTTTGGAGCGTTCCGTTCCGATGGAGGCGAACCATTCGGCGCCTTTGGTCAGGATAATGGGAATATTGGCGAGGGTTTCCACATTGTTCACATTAGTCGGTTTGCCCAGATAACCGGATTCGGCGGGGAAAGGAGGTTTCAGGGTCGGCTCTCCCCGTTTTCCTTCCATCGAGTGGATGAGGGCGGTTTCCTCGCCGCAGACGAACGCGCCTGCTCCGTAACGGATCTCTATGTCGAAGCTGAAATCTGTCCCCAGGATGTGGTCTCCCAGTAATCCGTATGCACGGGCTTGCTCAATCGCTTTTTTGAGCCGGTTGATGGCCAGCGGATATTCGGCGCGGATGTAGACCAGTCCTTTGGAGGAACCGATGGAGTAACCGCAGATGCACATCGCTTCTACAATAGAGTGCGGATCGCCTTCCATAATGGAGCGGTCCATGAAGGCGCCGGGGTCGCCCTCGTCGGCGTTGCAGACAACGTACTTTACGTCCGATGCCTGTTTACTGGCAAATTCCCATTTCAAGCCGGTGGGGAAACCACCACCGCCACGCCCCCGTAGTCCGGAGCGTTTGATGACGTCGATGACGTCGGCAGGCTGTTTGTTGAGAAGACAGTCGGCCAGTGCGAAGTATCCTTCACGGGCGATGTATTCTTCTATATTTTCGGAGTCGATGAATCCGCAGTTGCGCAAGGCGATGCGGAGTTGTTTCCGGTAGAAGTCCATGTGTTTGGAGTCGCTGACGGTATGTTCCGTTTTAGGGTCTACATAGAGCAGTCTTTTGATTCTCCGTCCTCCGATGATATGCTCGTTGATGATTTCTTCCGCATCTTCGGGAGTGACTTGGGTGTAAAAAGTATTGTCAGGGATGATCTTTACGATGGGGCCCTTTTCGCAGAAGCCGAAGCAGCCTACTGTGATGACGTCTACTTTGTCGGTTATCCCGTTTCTTTCAATGGCTTTTTGAAGATTTTCAGTGATGCCCTGACTGGAAGAGGCTTTACAACCGGTACCTCCGCAAATAAGAATCTGGAGGTGTGCTGTTCCGGACGCCAGCCCGCAACATTTTTCGGAAACCTTTTCATTACTTTCTTCGCGCAATGAAAGATGGTGCTCCGCTCTCTTCCTGATTATTTGCAAATCATGGATAGATAGTATTTTCATAAGTATCAGAATTGTTAGATTTCTGCAAATATAATTCTTTGTTCGGAATTAGCGCTTTGTTTAGAGAAAATAAATATTCTTCTTTGGTGCCGGCTTGCGGAAGTATGGTATGAAATCTTTATTTTTAACACTTTTAATAGACAGTGTTAACTATAATAATAGCATAAAAAAATTATCTTCGCATCGAAAAAGGGCGGATACCCATATGAATCCAACGATAGTTGGGGAGATTCGCAAGAACATTGTGGAGTGGCTTATGGGGACCTGTCGGTGCTGTGTCTGAATGGGGAAATGCTCCTTGTATGAGTTTTATATAGCTCGATGGCAAGGATGTACAGCGAGAGGTTCCGGCGGGGACGGGGAAACGTAAGTTGCCTCCCTGATACAAAGGGAAAAAAGGGGATTGTGATAGCCTGTAAGTGGTATGCTTGCAGGCTATCTTTTTGAGTATACTTGAATGTCCGGAGTATGAAGGCAGTCCGTACCGCTGAAAATAAAAACAGCTTTTCTGATACCAGTTAGGTAAATTATTCCTTATTTTCGTATTAAATACGTAGCAAACGTAAATAAGAAATGGAAGTATGAGACGAATTTTGTTAGGATTATGTGTGCTTTTTTTCCTGAATGCGCACGGGCAGGAGATTCCGTTGCCGGAGAAGATGCCGCAGGATCATCCGAGAGTACTGACTACCCCGGAAGGAAAAAAAGGAACATGGAAGTTGATCAAGAAGGAAGCATGGGCACAAGATGTCTTTAACAAGCTGAAAGAACGGACGGAAGTATATACGCGACGTACGGAAAGTCAGCCGGACTGGTTATTATCCCGTTTGGCCATGTACTGGAAGTCGCATGCAACGGAAGTGTACGTGAAAGGTGAGGTGTTCGACCATGCCGGAGGCGAGAAGGCGCCTGCCCCGACGGTTCGCTATACCGGAACACGAGGGACGGCCGCTACGCACGGTCGACCTAAGTTGGAAGATGTAGTACCTTATGACGATAGTGCGGAAGGAAACGTGACTTTCTGCAACAATGCCCTGAAAAGCCGTCCGCTGGAAAGTGTGCATCCGTCCAAGACCGGGCGCAATATTGAGAGTCTGAACTGTGAGATTCTGGGAATTGCCCGTGACGCCGCTTTCCTCTATTGGATGACGGGAGAAGAAAAGTATGCCCGACTGGCTGCCGGTGTTTTCGATACTTATATGACGGGAATTTATTACAGAAATGTTCCTGTTGACCTGAATCACGGGCATCAGCAGACACTGGTGGGACTGACTTCTTTTGAAGTGATCCATGAGGATGCTTTGCATATCGTTGTCCCTTTGTATGACTTCCTCTATCATTATCTGCAATCCAACTATCCGGATAAGATGATGATTTATGCCGGCGCATTGAAGAAATGGGCGGATAATATCATAGCCAACGGAGTCCCCCATAACAACTGGGATTTATTGCAGGCACGATATATCATGAACGTGGGACTGGTGCTGGAAGATAATAAAGAGTATGCGGACGGGAAAGGACGCGAATACTATATTGACTACGTAATGAACCGTTCGAGCATCCGCCAGTGGAGTCTGACCAAGCTGGCCGATTACGGCTTTGATTCCGAAACGGGTATATGGGCGGAATGTCCAGGATACAGCAGTGTAGTCATTAATAACTACGCGAACTTCGCCAATCAGTTTGACCACAATCTGCAATATGACTTGGTAAAGGCAATGCCTGTGCTGGCAAAAGCAGTAGCGACTACTCCGCAGTATCTTTTTCCGAACCGGATGATCTGTGGTTTCGGAGATACGCATCCAAGTTACTTAAGTACGAACTTCTTTATCCGGATGATACAGAATGCGCAGGCAAACGGAAAGAAAGAGCAGGAACGTTACTTCACCGCTTTGCTGAAATGTCTGAATCCGGAGGAAGGCAGCGAAAAAAGTGGCAAGAAGAATGTACGGGCCTCTGTCAACTCCTTCTTTGAGGACAAGCCGTTAGTGTTGGACCCGAAGGTGGAGGCGGGGAAAATCGAGGATTATGTATCTCCTCTGTTCTATGCTCCCAACGTATCGTGGCTGGTACAGCGCAACGGGATGCATCCGCGCAACAGTCTGATGATTTCTCTCAACGCAAGTGAAGGCAATCATATGCACGCGAATGGCATTTCGATGTGCTGGGACCGGATGCGGGTATCGGACTTTTCTTGTATAGCGGTCTGGACTATGCGGAATATTACTCTCAATTCCCCAGCCATAATACGGTTTGTGTAGATGGCATTTCCAGTTATCCGGTGATGAAAAGTAATCATTCTTTCGATTTGCTTTCCTGTTTTCCGGCTTCGGCGGAACCGGGTAAAGGATTTACCTCCGTCACCTATAGTCAGGTCGCTTTCCGTGAGCCGGAGAGCAGGGCGGATCAGACTCGACTGATGGGCATTGTTACTACTGGTCTGGAGACAGGGTATTATGTGGATGTATTCCGCAGCCGGAAAGAACGGGGAGGCGATAAAATGCACGATTATTTCTACCATAATCTAGGTCAGACAATGACACTAACGGCTGCTGACGGCACGGATTTGAATTTGCAGCCTACTGAAGAGCTAGCTTTCGCAGGTGCCCATCTTTATGCTTATTCCTACTTATATGATAAGAAAGTGGCTGCCACCGATCAGGATGTGAAAGTGACTTTTACCATCGACATGAAGGATAAAGGCGGAGATGACATTTCCATGAATCTCTGGATGAAAGGAGAACCGGAACGGGAAGTGTTCACCGCACTGGCACCGATGACCGAAGGATTGAGCCGGACTCCCCATATGCCTTATAATATAAAGGAACAGCCTACACTCACCTTCGTTGCCCGGCAGCATGGAGAAGCGTGGAACCGTCCTTTTGTCGCTGTTTATGAACCAAGTACGCGGAAAGAGCCTTCGGCTATTCAGTCAGTCTCTTACTTTGATGCGGAAGAGCCCGGCTTGAAAGATTTTGCCGGTATCTGTGTGGAAAGTAAAAACGGGCGTACTGACCATATTTTCTCTTTGACGGATTCGTCGCAGACCGCAACCTATCAGGGAATGAAAGTGAAAGCGGACTATGCCGTAATCAGTAACGAATATGCGGGAAACCGGACGCTGTTTATGGGGAACGGAACGCAACTGATTGCATCCGGTATCAGTATCCAGACTTCGGAGGCTGCTAATGTGCTGCTCGAAAAGAAGCAGGGAAAATGGTATATTCTTTCTTCTGCCCCCTGTAAGATAGTGATTGACGGAAAAGCGATGCAATCCGGAATAACCACCGAATTGACGTTATTGGCTGTACAATAAGAATCATTACATAAATAGGAAAAGAGAGAGCATGAGGTAATAATCATTCTGACCGTGTTAAGTAAAAATTATCGGTTTCTAGTGTGATAAAATCTCTTTCCCTCTCTTTTTCCATTTATAAGAAAAAGCAGTTACGTAAACGTTACATTAATATTACGTCGCTTTCTTATTCTTGTTTCCATTGCCGTAGTGGAGTTGTCGCTGGTTGCGTTCGGATTACTTCCTGCTCCATATAATATGTTTGCGATGTTCTTCAACGGATTCTCATTGGGATGTATGCGGGGAGTGATTTTCAGCTTTATCGAAGGACGCCGGACGACGGATATTTTGGCGAGTCTGTTGGGAATCCAATTTATTTTCTAGACGCAAAAGATAATATTTGAGAAAAACAGATAAGCTGATAGGTAAGTCTCCTTTTATGTTCGTAATAGACTGTAGCTGCAATAAAATGACATAAACAGTTTATATGATGAATATGGTAAAAAAGATAACGGGAAAAAGAAAATGGCTGCTGACATTTTCCATAATTCTTTCGACAGTTTCAAATGCCCAGCTGGTAACTTATCCGGATGGAATGAACGCGGGTATGCCGCACAATGATGATTATACGGTCAGAGTCCGCGTGCCGGGAGGGGAGTGGAAAGACTTGTTCGAGTACAATGTCAGTGTAGATATGGATAGAGTACAATCAGCCTCAATGGTACAGTTTGATATGGGCAGTCCGGTGGAAGTAATGGTAAAAAAGAACAATGGATTGATTCAGGATGTGAATATTCGTCCGCTGGCGAAAGGGATCAGGCATACGGTAAATCGTAATGCTATTCTTTTTACATTGGAAGAACCACAATATTTATCTGTCGAGTTCAACGGCGACCGTCTGCATAATCTTCATCTTTTTGCGATACACAAATCCGGATTCCTTCCAACACGACTGTCTATCTGGCTCCGGGAGCAGTGGTAAAGGCGAAGTTGCTGATAGACCATTCGGAGAATGTACGTATCATAGGTCGGGGAATACTCGACCATCCGATTCGTGGCATCGAAGTCACTCACTCTAAAAATGTATTGATTGATGGAATCACCGTAGTGAATCCCGACCATTACACAGTCTTTGGCGGAGAAGTTAATGGATTGACTATAAAGAATCTGAAATCTTTCAGTTGCAAAGGATGGAGCGACGGAATTGATCTGATGTGTTGTAATGACGTGCTGATAGATAATGTCTTCATGCGTAATAGTGACGACTGTATCGCCATTTACGCCCATCGCTGGAACTTTTATGGTGGAAGCAGGAACATAACTTTGCAGAACTCCATTTTATGGGCGGATATAGCTCATCCGATCAATATCGGAGGCCACGGAAATCCGGAAGATGAAGTCGGTGAA
>ENA-UEPN01001951-UEPN01001951.1-human-gut-metagenome-genome-assembly--contig:-NODE-1951-length-9947-cov-4.746403_pt1 | contig 9947 bp, 9 predicted proteins | sample MGYA00242897_ERZ507910 | MGnify/ENA primary metagenome ERZ507910 (study PRJEB26167, sample SAMN06115525) | human gut metagenome | host: Homo sapiens | place: China:Jiangxi | collected 2015-08-20 | study...
AAAGAAAGCTTAGAACTCATTTTCACCAATTGATGCATATCCCTAATATTGCCTTGGGCATAGGATTTCGTGATTTGAGGATTAAAAGCCATCTGAAAATTCGTACAGAAATTTTCCACCACGCTTTGTACCTGTACTGCAATACCACGCGCTGCATTAACGACAGGGCCAAAAAAGAGATTGAGCAGGATGTTTAGTCCCTGCGTGTTGACTATGAAAGGGATACCTCCGTAAGTTATCCATAGGGTAAAGCCCAACATACGTTTAACCTCTCCTCTGTCGAACGACATACGAGTCCGTGTCTCCTCGAAATGACGAATGCAGTATATACGACAGATAATCCTGTTAAGAAACTGAACAAATGCATATAAGACAGCATAAACGACCAATTTGTCACCGGGAAACACGAGCAATACATATAGAATCAAGAGCTTAAGAAGTTGGTTCGTTATAGCAATATAGGCATAAGCCGCCATCTTTTCGTGAGCTATAATGGCTGCGTCATATGGGACAGATATAACAGAAAGCAAGAATGTAAATATAGAGCATTGATATACCCAAAATGCGGCATCTTCTCTTCCTTCCGGAATCTGCAGTTTCTCCAAAACGAACCACAAGCCAACTGTTTCAAACAGGATGAAAGCCAGTATCGCTAACAAGTAATGAATCGCAAGAATATTTCCGAATGTTTTCTTCATGACCTTCATGTCTCCTTTCCCCAAATCATACGTTATGAAACGTGAGGTTGCAGCACCTAAAGATCCCGATAAGAAAAACAACATCATCACGATTCCACCCACTACATTGTAAACACCGAAATCGGAAACACCAAGAACTTGCAGAACGACACGCGAGGTATATAAACCTATCAGAACCTGACATATCATCCTGATATACAACAATATAGTATTCTTTATTATAAGTTTATTGTTAGCAGATGGATTATTCATTAGTAAGTTACGGTTCAGACATCCCCATTGTTTTTCGAGTAGCACGTCTGAATTAAAATTCAGTTGATATTTACTATTTGTTTGAACTCATGGTGATGGTTGTTGAAGGCATAAGCTTTCTGTAATCGCTGTCGCCTGCAACTACTATTCCGATAAAGAAATTCTTGAGGTGTTCCAAGATAGAGTAACCTTACAGTTTGAAAGCGGACACTATGGGGTGGTATGCCGTACTGATTTCGTTATGTTGAGCAGGTTTCGGAAGCTTACGATTACATATCCACTTTAACATGCCCCCAAATATTCAAGAGAATTGTTTTGTGTCGCACCTGAAATCTTAAAAGATTGAATCGGCCCTTCGGGGTCATAAACAAATGACAATGGGGATATGTTGTCCTTTCCCCACTTCACCCATACCTTCAACTGTACAATATCCCCCGGTTGTATATTTGGCGACACGCATTTTTCTACAAGAATCATTGTTTTTGTTTTCGCAATAAGAAAATTTTGTTTGTTTGCCACCTCATTCTCATAAGGGTTATTCGGGTCGGTGGAGTGATAGATTGCATGAATGTCAACAACAAATCCACCATCGTTTTTAAGTTTGAATCCACTTGCCCTTGGTAGTGTCACAACACGGGTAACAGGAAATCTCGCCCATGCTTCGTATGTCATATTCAGCAGGGACTGTTCATCTATTATCCCAATGGAATTCCATGTAAACACGGCATACCACATACCGTTTGGCATATCAGAAGCTTTCTTTACCACGACTTCATGTCTTTTGAATTCGGATATAAGGTTGTCTAAAAAGCCATAACCGCATACTGAAATGCAATGATCGCATTTTACTCCTTGGGGATAGTTGTACAATACCCAACCGCTTTTCCCAGGCGTAACTTGACCTTTCGCAGGTTTTCCTACAGGGTTCATCATTCCGGAACCGACACCCAATTTCACAGGTCCACAGTTGTAAATGGCATTTTTTAAGACAGTGCAGTCTCTATAATCAACTATAGAAAAATCTCCATTATACAGGGTCGTCATACTAAAATCCATGCCTTCCTTTTGCATATCCGACAGGACTGACAAGCAGGTAGCCCCATTAAGGTATCCGTGTCTTTTAGCCCATCCAACCACTGTGCAGTCCGGAATAAAATAATAGCCGGGAGCTGCTGCCTTGGCAAAGGCTTCTTCTGCAGAAACACAATCTCCATACTCATTATTCCCCCAATATGACATTCTGATGGGCCATTGCAGGAAACATGACGGTATTTCCCCGGATATTCTTGGCACATATACCCTTGCCGCTTTCAATGCTTCTTCTTGTGTTGGAACTAGTCCACGCGGCATTTTTTTTAATTGTTCTTCCATTGATTTATAGTATTTAATTAGGGATACTCATTCAAGCATCCAATGATGGTATATGACTATTTTGTGCTAATCTCTCCTAAACATGTAGCCCTTACACAGGAGTTTTTCCAAATGTTTCAGTCATCCTTCAGCCACGTTTCATTTCCTTTGGTAGAGAACGGGAAATCAATCTGCGGAGAATGAAAAATTGTTTGGCTTAGATTGGAAAATCGTTTGGCGCAGAGCGTTTGACGGTTCTCGGCCATGAAAGGAAACTGAAAGATGGGTATTTCACCGTTCAGTTCCTAATGTGTTATATGATAAATGTTTACCATACATCCTGAAGGATGAAGGATGTTTTTTGCAAACTCTTAGGGTAGAGTATATTTTATCTCGTGACCACCCAATCCTTCAGGGTATGCCGGTCCATGTCGAAATTTATGCCGGCCTTCACCACGGGCAGGCCGCACAAGGCGAAGCGTTCGGGATAGTTCTTTAGGTCGATCTGCTGCATGGCGGCCTCGGCAGATTGGTTCAGTTTCAGTTCCACGACGTAGAGCGTGGTGGCTGTGCGCATCACTAAATCCACCCGTCCCATCGGGGTACGTACTTCCACGTCCACGTACGCGCCGAGGAGGCTGAAAATGACGTAGAGCATCTGTTGGTAATGCCCTTCGTAGTCCGTGCGGTCGCAATAAGGTACCGTGGAAAGGAAGGTCTGCAGCAAGCGAAGCATCCCGTCCATGTCACCACGTACCAAGGCACGGGCCAAATTGACCACCGTGGTATTGGTCGTCTGTGTGTCGCGTGTCACATAATCAGGTATGAGGCTGCGCATCAGGCCTATCCTCACTTCCGCATTCGGGATGTCCAACGTATAGATTTGGAACATCTCATCATATCCCTTGATGGTGACATAGCCGCTTTGGTACAACAGGGGGGTGACGTTTTGCATCCGTTCGGTCGGTGCGTCGAAATCGGCCGCCACAGCCTCGTTGCCTCCTATCTGGGAGGGTAATACGCCGAATTTGTTCAGCATTTCGATGAGGTAAGTGGGCGTGCCGCTACCGAACCAGTAGAAGTCCAACCGACCGGTAACGAAGGCGTTCAGCAAGCTGAAAGGATTATAGATGTCCGGGGAAGGCCACGTGAAATGGTAACCGTCGTAATGGTCTTTTAAATTCTGTACGACCATTTCACGGCTCGTGTTCAACCGTCCGGCCAAAAGATCCAGATCTTCGTCCATCTGTGTGGCCATTTCCTCTTCCGTAATGCCGCAAATGGCAGCATATTCCGGCAGCATGCTGATGTTTTGGATATTATTCAGCTCACTGAAGATGCTCAGTTGCGAGAACTTGGTGATGCCCGTCAGGAACACGAAGCGCAGGTAGGGGTCGCAGGCTTTGAGCGGACTGTAGAAGTTGCGCATGATGTTGCGGAGGACGGGCAGGTCTTTTTCTTCATGCACCACGTCGAGCAGGGGGGCATCGTATTCATCGATGAGCACCACCACCTGGCGACCCGTCTGTTCGTATGCACGGCGGATGATGCCTTGTAAGCGTTGGTTTACATTTTCCTCACCTTCGCCACGGCCATATACCTTCTCATATCCAATCAGTTTCAGGTTCAGTTCGCTTTCCAAACGTTCCTCATCCACGTGCTTGGCTGTACTCATGTCAAAACGCAAAACGGGATATTCCGTCCATTCCGTCTCCAACCGCTCCACAACCAAGCCCTTGAACAAGTCTTTACGTCCCTGAAAATAGGCTTCCAATGTACTTGTCAACAGCGACTTACCGAAACGGCGCGGACGGCTCAGGAACATGTATTTGGAAGCGGAATGTGTCATGCGGTATACGTATTCCGTCTTATCTATATACAGATATGACTTATTCCTTATTTCCGAAAATGTCTGTATCCCTATCGGGTAAAGTCTTGTTTTCTGTTCCATAACCATTCTCCTCCGGCTATAAATCCACCGCTCTTGATAATCATCTTTCTATCACCCAATCTTTCAGGGTATGCCTTTCCATGTCGAAGTTGATGCCGACCTTCACCACGGGCAAGCCGCACAGGGCGAAGCGTTCTGGATAGTTCTTCAGGTCAATCTGTTGCATGGCGGCTGCGGCCGACTGGTTCAGTTTCAGTTCCACGACGTAGAGCGTGGTGGACGTGCGCATCACCATGTCCACCCGTCCCATCGGGGTGCGTACTTCCACGTCCACATACATGCCCAGGAGGCTGAAGATGACGTAAAGCATCTGTTGATAATGGCCTTCGTGGTTCGTGCGGTCGCAATAAGGAACGGTGGAAAGGAAAGTCTGCAACAATCGCAACGCGTCGTCCAACCGCTCTTCATAAATGGCCTCATAGAGCAAGGCCACGGTAGTCAAACCGTCCGTCGTACGGCGGTCCAAATAACCGGGCAAAAGGCTCTTCATCAGTCCGAGGCGCACTTCCTTGTTGGGAATGTCCAGAGTGTATAGCTGTGTGATGGGGGAATATCCCTTGATGGTGACGTAACCGCTTTGGTAGAGCAACGGGGCGATGTCCGTCATGCGTTCCGTGGGGGCATCGAAAGACTCCGCCATGGCTTTCCTTCCTCCGATTTGCTGGGGCTGCACATTGTACTTTTTCAGCATCTCGATAAGGTAAGTGGGCGTGCCGCTGCCGAACCAATAGGAATCCAACCGACCGGTGACGAAGGCGTTCAACAGGCTGAAAGGGTTGTAAATGTCCGGCGAGGGCCACGTGAAATGATAGCCGTCGTAATTGTCCTTGAGTTTTTGCACGGCTTCCTCGCGGCTCACACCCAAACGTCCGGCCAAGTTCTCCAAATCCTTGTCCATCTGTGTGGCCATCTCCTCTTCCGTAATGCCGCAAATAGCAGCATATTCCGGCAGCATGCTGATGTTTTGGATATTGTTCAGTTCGCTAAAGATGCTCAGTTGCGAGAACTTGGTGATGCCCGTCAGGAAGACGAAGCGAAGGTAGGGATCGCAGGCTTTGAGCGGGCTGTAAAAGTTGCGCATGACGTTACGCAGGACGGGCAGGTCCTTTTCTTCGTGCACCACATCGAGCAGGGGCGCGTCGTATTCATCGATAAGCACCACCACTTGGCGGCCCGTCTGCTCGTAGGCGAGGCGGATAAGGTCTGTAAGACGTGTGTTCGTGTCCGGGGTTTCAGACTTGATGCCGAAATTCCTTTCCATCCCTTTTAATTGCCATAGCAAATAACGTTCCAACTCCTCCCTGTCCATGTGCTTGCCCAAACTCATGTCGAAACGCAAAACAGGATATTCCGTCCATTCCGTTTCCAATCTTTCCAAGGCCAGTCCCTTAAACAAATCTTTACATCCTTCAAAATAGGCAGCCAAAGTACTTGTCAACAGCGACTTCCCGAAACGGCGCGGACGGCTCAGGAACATATATTTGGAAGCGGAATGTGTCATGCGGTAGACGTATTCCGTCTTATCTATATACAGATATGACTTATTCCTTATTTCCGAAAATGTCTGTATCCCTATCGGATAAAGTCTTGTTTTCTGTTCCATAACCCTCGCTCCTTTATTTCTTCCTTACAAATATAAGCAAAATAAACATTCTCACCTTGGCTTTAGTTTTTGTTAACGTCACATCTTGAAAGATATTCCACTTGCCGATTATGCCAAACACCGTACTCCCCATCCGGCAATGCCGGCATTTTGAATGAAAGCCGGTCGCTCCCCTCCTCCACTTCCGGCAAACCATGGATAAAATGTTCCGATTGTGCTTGGCCAAACGTGGCCATCACGACCGGAAAGGGGAAGCCGGAAAGCCGCATCGGAATGATTTTAGCCTCGGGGCAAAGACGGGACAACTGGCAGGCTGAACGTTCGAACGCCACCCAATGCGTGCCTGTACCATACAGATGCATCAAGGAAGCATTATTTTCTTCGCGGCGAAGGATTTCCTGCCCTTGTCCTTGCAGTAATGACAACAGACGGACTCCGGAAGGCTGAGAAGAAGATGAACGTCGGTTTTCCATTTTATGACTTTGGAGTTTTTACACGAATTACAACAATCGGATGTATTCGGGACTTACTTCCACTCCTGCCGACAACAGTCCGGAAAGGTCGATGAACAGACGTTTTACACGGCTACCGCGGATAGACAGGAGATGACCTTCATATCCGTTGAGAGGGCCGCCCACAATGAGGACCTGGCGTCCTATCATCGAAGGACTTATCTCTCCCGGAAGATAGTAGCGGGGACGGAAAGTAGACTCCACCGCACGGATGAAACGTTCCATCTCAACCGTGCGTACCGTCATCGGGGAACAGTATCCACCACGTACATAACGGAATTGTAACGTGGGATCCCTTTCTACCACGGAACGGAGTGCGGAATAGCGTTCCCGGACAAACAGCAGGTCATGAAGAAAGGGCACATTCTTACGTACGCGTTGCCCGCGAACCAACGTGACCACCTCGTGCATCGGCGTAAACACGCGCAGCCCCATTTCCGCAAGTTGACGGTAAGCGGGATGTCTGGCATTGGAACGTTTCAGGTCCCTTAACACGAACCAACATTCCGCCTCGTCACTTTGGGACAATAAAGAAGCCTCCATGGAATAAGGATAAAGTATCTAGTCCTGATAGTCCTCAAGATACACTATGAACCAATCAGTTACACGTAATTCACAAAAAAGTCGGGACTTTCCCCGCACTATATTTAAATTCATTTTTCCGGTCGCTCTCTTAGGAAGAGATAAACTGTTCGGCAAAAGTATAAAAAATATTTCATTCAACGCGCTGTTTTTAAAATATTTTTCTCATTCCAGATGAGTTTTTTAGGTATCATGGGGCTGTGTTTCCGTAATACAAATTCTTCAGAAACGTTTTCAAACGCGAACACTTGAATGCCATAACTCATTTACTAACTGCCTTGTTCCGCTTCCGGTTTATCTCTTCCTAAGAGAGCAACCGTCCCTTGCCCGAAAATCACACTAAGGAGATGCGAAAATCAATCTAAGCCCAATCAGAAAAAAACATTTTCATTTGCCTCTGCGCTCGCCTTTCACTACCTTTGTTTCACGAAGATAGGATGCGGCTCGGCAGTCTTTCGTTCAAAAGCAAGCTTTTGGCTTGGAACTGCGCTCGCCTTTCACTATCTTTGTACCGGATAATTGAAAAAGTTGTATCTGATTGATACACAGAATTGAATTGTAGAGTTTGGAATTTTAGGTAACGATTTGGCGACCTTCAGAACGCTTTGGTCTGCTGCGGTTTACCATATAGCTTCAAACAACTCTTTGTATTTACAAAGGTATATGTTTTGCTTCATAACTCCAAATCATTACTAAGATTTTAGTGATTTTATGCTGTTGTATTCTCTTCTGAAAACCGCTACCGTCTGATGCACGGAAGCCGATTTCAGAAAAGGCACAAGCAAAGAAATGCCCACGATGACCACAATGTCATAAATGACACTGCCATCATCGTGGGCATCTCTTTTTATATACTTGTGCCGGACGGTCAAAACCGTTATTGCCAATTTTTATTTTGCCATCATCATGTAGCCGAAAATGCCGCCGGATGCAGGACGCGGTAAGCGTGTCCCTGCGTTTGCGACAATTTTCGGCTTTCTTTATTTTTCCTGCCTTCAAACCGACTTGTCAGCCATTTCCACACCGGGCAATGGCTGACAAGCCCGTATTCCGGCAATGTACCGCCGGAGGAACACCTGCAACCGCAAGCCATGCACGCATGACAATGACGGTTGCAGGACTTCCGTCACGGCGGCAGGAAAGCACAGCTTTCCCCCTTTATTGTTGCGCCGCCCTTTGTCTTTTCCCGTGGCGCGTTGCGCCATTCATCCGCTCCCTTTTCCTTTTCGCCTCTCCATGTATGCCTACGTTTCCATGCCGCCTTCAGGACGGCATCAGCGTGTCATTTTCGTTGCTGGGGCAAAGGTAAAGACGGGATTAGGAACACAAATTTTTTATCGAAAAATCTCCACCCTCGCAGGCTCAGGTAGTATTTTATCTAAAAAAATTTGCTAATCCTACTCCCTAACCTTTGAGAAGCCCCCGAAACGAAAACGACCGATGCAGTCGAAGACGGCACAAGGAAACTTCGGACATACGGAGAGACGAAAAGAAAAAGGACTCGACCCGACCCTCCCAATCCGAATGAAACGAGTAACAATCTAAAAATTGGAAGATATGGTAATGACATTGAACGACATCGGAAAAGCATTGTGGAAAGCATTGTCCGCAATGGTAACGGCAGCATCGGGCATTGCCCTTTGTGTCGGAAGTTTGGCGATAGGCATCGCAACGGAAATCCTGATAGGTGTGTTGAGTTTCGTGTTTGGAATACTCATCACCACCGCATCACTTGTAGGCTTAATCGCCTTAATGGTTTGGTTACTGACAATCTAAAAAATCAAAGGATATGAAAAGAAAAAGACACAGCAAGAGCGCATTTCAGCAATGCAAGTATTACGAAGTGGACAACATCTTCGAGTATATGGTGGAAACCTACATCAACGGCAATTTCAGCACATTCCGAGAACTATACAGAGAGTTGTGCAAGGACGCACGAAGGGACTTTGTGGATTTCCTGCTGAGCGAGGTAGAGCCAATCTATTGGCGAGAGATACTGAAACAAACAATCTAAAAGACAACGATATGAGAACGATAACAAAAACATACAACATCTTTCTATTAGCTGAACTTTCAACAGCAGCGAGGGAAACCGCCTATTCGGAATGGTTGTCCACATTTGAGTATTCATGGAGCAGCGACAACCGTAACACGCTGGATGCCTTTGAGCGCATCTTCAATATCAAAGTGAGTGATTGGAGTTACGACACTTGTAAGTACTCCTACCGCTTCACCTCACAATACAGCGCAGAGGAAGAAGAACTGAGTGGTATTCGGCTTCTGAAATACTTGGTCAATAACTATTGGCATACCCTATTCAAGCCGAAAACCTATTACCTCAAAGGCAACTTTAAGAAACAGCGCAAAAGTCGGGTATTGACGGACAGCAGTTGCGTACTGACAGGCTATTGTGCAGATGAGGACATTCTGAAACCCATATATGACTTTCTAAACTCCCCCGACACAGATACAACCTTGTATGACCTTATGGACAAGTGCCTTGACAGCTTTTTCAAGTCGTGCCGTGACGATATGGAATACCAATGCAGCGAGGAATGTTTTGAGGAAAGTTGCGAAGCCAACAAGTACGAGTTTCTTGAAAACGGAAAAATGTATAACTGATTAAAACGACTGACGATATGAAGACAACAGAGCATTTCAAACGAACCATACAGATGTTTTTGGAGCAGAGAGCAGCGGAAGATGAACTATTCGCCAAAAGCTACCGAAACCCAGCCAAGAACATTGACGATTGCGTCACGTACATTCTGAACTATGTGCAGAAAAGCGGTTGCAACGGCTTTTCAGACGGAGAGATTTACGGACAAGCCATTCACTATTACGATGAAAACGAGATTGAAGTAGGCAAGCCTATACAATGTCAAGTAGTTGTAAACCATGTGGTGGAACTGACAGAAGAGGAAAAGCAGGAAGCAAGGAGAAAGGCGGTTGCCCAATATCAGCAGATGGAACTCCAAAAGCTACAGAACCGCAACAAG
>ENA-UEPN01001953-UEPN01001953.1-human-gut-metagenome-genome-assembly--contig:-NODE-1953-length-9937-cov-3.781947_pt1 | contig 9937 bp, 7 predicted proteins | sample MGYA00242897_ERZ507910 | MGnify/ENA primary metagenome ERZ507910 (study PRJEB26167, sample SAMN06115525) | human gut metagenome | host: Homo sapiens | place: China:Jiangxi | collected 2015-08-20 | study...
CCAGGATACTCTGTGGTTATATATACCATACTGCTGTTTCGTGTAACATTAATATAGTAGACTTTTCCTGCTTCACAGTTATATGACATATAGAAATCGTGGTCATTTCCTGTGCTGATATGCTCCTGCTTGTCATCATCATTAATTGTAAGCACTTCTCCATCTGCATCATAAAGATGTCCATATGGATTATTATCCGATCCAGAACTTGAATAGATATAGTATGCTGCCGTCATCTTTGGAACAAATCTATAGTATGTTCCCACTGATGCATTTATAGAGGTTCTATCACCAATCTCCTCATAGTCTGTCTTAATATCTGCTACAACATATGAAGTCTTGCGGTCTATCGTTGCGGTTATAGTTCCGGCTAAAGCAACCCCGCGACCTGTAAGTCTGTAAGTACCAGGCGCCAGATAAACGTATGCACCAGCTCCAACGCTGTTGCCATCCTCGTCATACCATGTGCCGATATTCTCTATATTATATCCGTTATTTTTTGATCTAACGGATATCTTTTTTACATCCGACGAATAATTTCTTCCCGAAATGTTTCCGGTAAACCGCTGTGAATATATGTATGTTGTGTCCGAACCCGAATATATCGCTATATCATATGTCCCAGGAACAATATCTACAGAATACGATCCATCTCTTTTTACATCAGAATAACAGTAATATGTATACTCTGTGGATTTGTCCCTATTCGTAAATATAATATATGCATTTGACAATACTTCTCCTGCCACATCCCTGATATATCCCGATACTGTAATTCCCTGTGCAACATTTATCACACAGTCTACAGTTGTGCTGACTCCGGCATTATCGGAATCCGTTATCCTGACTTTTATATTATAAGTACCAGCCTTATTGATGTAACCCTCCAATTTACCATTACTATAAATATCAAGACCATAAGTATTGCCAACTATATCATAGATATAATTTCTTGAGCCACCAGCTACAGAATTTATATCAGCAGCTACATGCACAGCCGCTCCACTTTCACCACGAGTGCGATAATACCTTGGGCTGTAATAAGCTGATATCACGGAGCTGTTGTATACACACCATGTTACGATAGTTGTCATTGTATTACCATACTCATCAACTGCTGTAATTGTCGTGACTGATGTGCCAGACTTGGTTATTTCCCCTGTGAAAGTAATACAGTTGGAACGCATTCCACCTATTGTATACCTCATTCCAGCCGGAACGTCCTTTACAGAAACCTTGAGGTAGCCACTGCCAGATAAATTAACGTCTGTATTCACATTCGCATTCTGCTCAATTGCTCTGGCTTCATAATATGTCTTATTATACTTTCCGTCAGAATAATATGTCTCCACCTTACCGGTTCCTGTTCCTATAAGTCCACTTACGTACACACATATTCTGTCCGAAGATGAAAGCCTGTTCTCCTTGTTTAACCTGATCGTGTATTTTTTATTGTCTCCTGTAGACACATTTTCAATCGGAATGCTCTTGTTGTATATGCCGCCATTTAATGTGGTCTTTACTTTAACAGCAAAATTTGATGCTGTCAGCTTCTGTGCAGATGACAATGTAACATTTATTGTCTGCCTGTTATCCACCTGCGCCGAAGCAATCTTCACAGCATTTAGAACTGTCAGCTTATATTTTACTGTCTTTTTTGTTCCGTCTGTAGTTGTTGCTGTAATCACTGTGGTTCCAGCGCCAACAGCCACAACGAGTCCGGATGAACTTACCATAGCGACCTTATCATTCGAAGACTTCCAGGTACACTTCTTGTTTGTTGCATCTGCCGGTGCAATGACTGGGTTTAACTGTTCTGTTTTTCCCACATACATCTTACCGCTGCCCTTTTTGAACTTTATAGAAGTTACATACGCCTTGACTGATACCTTACAACTTGCCTTCTTGCCGGAACCATCTGCAGCTACTGCTGTGATGACTGCTGAACCGCCTCCGGCTGCTGTTATCCGTCCTCTGGAATTAACCTTAGCAACCTTTATATTGCTGCTCTTCCATACGACCTTCTTATTGCTTGCCTTGCTTGTTCCAACAGAAGCCTTTACCACAGCACTTTTTCCTTTTACCAGCGTCAGCTTGCTTTTAGTAAGCTTTACACTCGTGACAGGCCGTCCTGCAGTTACCGTAATAACCTTCTTTACCTTAGGATCAGCCTTCAGCGACATTGTAATCTTAGCTGTCCCATTTTTTACATTTCCTGCTTTGATCACTCCCGCAGTTGTCACGGTTGCTATCCTTCTGTTGCTGGTTACGAATTTCAGCTCTTTCGCCGCCACATTTGTCTTAAGAGCAAATGACTTTCCCGCCCTGAGCGTAAGTGTGCCGGCTGGCAGATTGCTCACAGTGATGCTCTTTACAACCGTGTTTTTTGCCGTAGCCGCCGTTGTAGCTGCCAGCGCAGTTCCCGGAACATTCACACCTGAAAATATCAGTGCAAATGCAAGAATGACCGCCACAACCTTCATGATTTTTCTGTACCCTTTCATAACACTCCTCCTGATTTAATAATAAAATCCGCTATACTTCATAAAATCAGTATAGCGGACTTTATTTTATTAATCTACAATCAAATACTATCAATGAGTTTTTCGCTGTCATCGCACATCCTGTACCCGACTCCCAGCTCGTTGATGATAAAGCTCTTCTTGCCCGGCTTCACTCCGAACTTCTTTCTTATATTCGCCATATTTACCTGAAGTCTCTTGGTGCTTCCCATGTCATTGTAGCCCCATACCTCTTTTACGATGAAACTGTATGTAAGCATCTTGCCCGGATGTCTGGACAGAAGATCGACTATGTTGTACTCAGTCTGAGTCAGCTTGATCTCCTCATCCCCTATGAACACTCGTCTGGCTTCGTAGTCTATGAGCAAATCCCCAGTCTGGAATTTCCCTGTCGGCAGTTCACTGTCATGTGCTTGGTAAAGCACTGTGCGGAGTGCAGATCTGACCCTGGCAACCAGCTCCTCAGAGCCAAACGGCTTGGTCACATAATCATTTGCCCCCAGGTTGAGCGCCTCCACCTTATCCTTCTCATCAGATCTCGCCGAGAGCACTATGACCGGCGTGAAATCCGTCTTTCTTATCTCCGTGAGAAATGCTATTCCATCCTTATCTGGAAGTCCCAGATCAAGTATCACTATGTCAGGTCTGTGGGACGCATACATCATAAGACCGCTTCCGCAGGATGTGGCTATGATCGTCTGATAGCCATTTGCCTGCATTAAAGTATCCAGCAGATTATTGATATTCTGCTCATCTTCTATTATCAGGACTTTATATTTGTTATTGCTCATCCGTAACCTCCTCTATCTTCAATGTAAATCTGAATACTGCACCGCCTTCCACGGAATTGTATGCGCTTATATCTCCGCCATGTGCTTTTATGATGGTCGCACATACCGACAGACCTATTCCGGCATTCTTTCTCTGCCTGCAGTCCGCGGACACCTCATTGGAGCTGTCTCCTAAAAGACTGCCATCAAACAGGTGTTTCAACCTATCCTCCGGTATTCCATCGCCATCATCCTGGATCTCAAACACAACCCTGTCGCCATCGCATTTCACATTCAATGCCAGATTCTTCATTCCCTCCGCATGCTGTACTGCATTCTCGAGGATATTTATGATAACCTGTTCTATGAGAATGGCATCCATCGGTATGATGACCAGCTCATCGGGCAGATTGACTTCCACCTCCTGATCAGGATATCTCTTTGCAAATTTGATGAGCACAGAATCTATAAGTTCATCCAGTGCTATGGGCGTCTTTATAAGTTTGATATCACCATCCAGTCTGGTGATGGACAACAGATTCTCAACCATACGGTAAAGCCACTGGGAGTCCTGTTGTATTCCCCTGAGCATCTTCTCCCTCTGTTCATACGTGAACTCCCTTCCGTTCTCTATGAGGGCCGAGCTCGCACCATATATAGTTGTGAGCGGAGTCCTGAAATCGTGGGATACCGCCCTGAGCAGGTTCGCTCTCATTTTCTCCATCTCACTCTCTTTCTTGAGCATTTCCTGATACTTTATCTTGCTTGTAAATCCACAGGTGATAAACGCTATGGCTATCATAATTATCGCCGATGTGATATTTTCAGGTATAAGGAAATCTATCTTGAAATACGGAAATGTAAATGCAAAATTCACTATTATCACACTGACTATAGATGCCAGTATTCCATATACATACCCGTCAGTAAACACCGATATCAAAAATACCGAAAACACCATAACGGCCGGTATCAATATGTCTGTAGTAAATGTTGTCTTTATTATCAGACACAGTCCAACCCCTATGGCTATCACAACCAGCATCAACAGCACATTTTTTATAACATCCTTACATTTACACTCCGTATTATTTATGCTTTTTTGTATATTTATTTTTTTCATATGTATCAATCCCTTTGGATTATTTTAAAGAAAGCGCCACCAGTACACCTCATGTCACAAACGACATAGATCTTACCAGCGGCGCCCGCTTTCACACATTCAAGTGAAGTATATCATGCCTATAGTTAAGATGCAGATAAAGAATATATCATAAGGAATCCCCCCTTATGATATCTTCTTCAAAGCTTCCTCAAGGGTGTGCCATCCGAGAACAGCACATTTTACCCTTGCCGGCATGTGTGCGATATCCTTGAGCGCAGACGCCTCCTCAAGCTGGTCTATCTCCTCATCTGTCGCCTCACCCTGTATCATCTTAAGAAAGAGCTGTCCAAGCTTCAAGGCCTCCTCCTTGGTCTTTCCTATGATCATTCCAAGCATTATATCTGCCGACGCCTGGGATATAGCACATCCGTCTCCCACGAATGATCCATCCTCGATGACTCCGTTCTCAACCTTCAGTTTAAGCCAGATGTCATCACCGCAGTTGGGATTTACACCCTCCAGCACAACATTTGCTGCAGGAAGATCATATTTGAATTCAGGTCTCATATTGTGCTCTGTAAGGATCTCATTATAAAAATTCCTGTTTTGAATATTATTCTGCATATCCCATTCTCCTTCTCACATTTGCAACGCTATCCACAAATGCATCAACTTCTTCATCCGTATTGTAGAACATAAAGCTCGCTCTTGTCGTATTGTACACACCAAGGTGGACGAGCAGCGGCTGTGCGCAGTGGTGTCCAGCTCTCACGTCTATTCCATCCGCAGCCATGATCTCGCTGACATCGTGTGGGTGTACATTGTCTATGGTGAATGCCACTATTCCGGTGTGGTTCTCAGGCTTATCTGAGCCGATCACATGCACATGAGGAAGCTTTGCAAGTCCCTCCATCGCACGGGTCGTAAGCTCCAGCTCTCTCTTTTCTATATAGTCAAATCCAACCTCTTTGATGTATCCTATCGCAGCCGCAAGTCCCGCAGCTCCTGCCGCATTGACTGTACCGGCCTCAAACTTGTGAGGCAATTCCGCATATACCGCACCATCTCTTGAAACCGAATCTATCATCTCTCCACCTGACATGAATGGAGGCATCGCGTCAAGCAGTTCCTGTCTTCCGTATAACACTCCTATTCCCATAGGTCCCATCAGCTTGTGGCCTGAGAATGCAAAGAAATCAGCGCCAAGCTCATGCACATCTATAGCCATATGCGGTGTACTCTGTGCGCCATCGACAACGACAACCGCGCCAAAGCTGTGTGCTCTGTCAGCCATCTTTCTTACCGGATTCACACATCCGAGGACATTTGACACATGTCCTACAGCAAGCAGCTTTGTGTGCTCGTTGATTCCCGCATTGATGGTCTCGTCAGTCAGCGTTCCATCCTTCTCACAGTCGAGATATCTGAGAGTTGCACCTGTGACTCTGGCCGCCATCTGCCATGGAAGCATGTTGCTGTGGTGCTCCATGATGGTGACTGCTATCTCGTCACCAGCCTTAAGGTTATTCAGCGCGTAGCTGTATGCCACAAGGTTAAGGCTCTCTGTGGTATTCCTGGTGAAGATTATCTCCTTCTCAGAGTCAGCGTGAATGAAGTCCCTGACTACCTTTCTGGCACTCTCATACTTCTCTGTCGCCTCAAGGCTGAGCGGATAGAATCCTCTGAGTGGATTCGCATTGCTCTTCTCATAGAACTCTCTCTCAGCGTCTATGACCACCTGTGGCTTCTGCGCTGTGGCCGCATTGTCTATATAAGCTGTGTCATTGTTTCTCAACAGAGGAAAATCCTCTCTATAATTCATGTCTGTCATATTCCATTACCTCCGCAAGCTGCTTCTCCACCAGCTTCTCTGTGTTCTCGTCCTGGATCTTGCGGTAGAGGACCTCCATCTTGCCCTTGGTCATCATGTCCTCGGCTGTCTCCATATCGATTCCCCTTGACGCGAAGTAGAATAAAGTATCCTCGTCAAGCTCACCGATGGTCGCTCCATGTGATCCCTCCACATTTTCCTCTGCACAGAGGATAAGCGGTATAGTCTTGTTCACCACATCATCGCCGAGCAGCAGTACATTCTCAGTCTCAGCGCCCTTCGAATCCGATGAACCTGTCTTGAAATCTATCGAACCTCTGAATATCTTCTCCGCAGCATCCTTAAGTGTTCCATCCACCTGTATGTTGCAGTTGGTCTTCTTGCCTATATGGTTAACCACAAGGTTGATATCTATGACCTGCTTCTTCTGGCCAAGGTAACCTATATCCATGTTGGTTGAAGCACGCTTACCAATGAGCTCAGTTCTCACGCCGTTGTACAGATTGCCCTTGCCGATAAATATCTGAAGCACATCTAGCTGCCCATTCTCCGCACACTCACTTCCCACGTCGTTGAGTATGGTCGTGTTCTCATCCTGCATAAATATCTGTACAAGACGTATGTGTGCGTCCTTCTCTATATTAAAACGCGTACGGAATGCCAGGCTGCCACCCTCCGCATTCTCGCCAAATGTCTCTATGACTGTCATGTCTGAACCTGCATCTGCCTGCACGTAAGCATAACCGCTGCTGCCATTTGCCCCGGTTCCATTTATCAGCACGTGCACTGTCTGACCTTTATTGGTCTCGTCCGCAACGAGTACACTTCCTGCTGCCTGCTGTGCGAAGAGTACGTCCGCATCTCTTCCCGCACCAGTCTCTATTCCATCGAAATCAGAAGCCTGCTTATCAGCTTCCTTGCCGCCATCTATCTTCACACTGCATCCCGCCATGTCCGGATTCCAGTTAAGTGCTGTGTCGTTCATGCGAAGCCAGTACCATGTCTTTGCCGGGAGCTTGTTGATCTTCATCTCGTTATTGTTCTCCATGTCACCGCACCTCCTTAACCTATGCTGCCCTTCATCTCAAGACGGATGAGGTTGTTCATCTCAAGAGCATACTCAAGCGGCAGCTCCTTCGATACATTGTCTGCAAATCCACTGACGATACATGCTCTCGCGTCTTCTTCACTCATTCCTCTGGACATCAGGTAGAACACAGCCTCGTCACTGATGCTTCCTATCTGTGCCTCATGTCCCACATTTACCTTCTTGGTTCTGATATCCATGGCCGGTATGGTGTCCGAACGTGATATCGAATCAAGCATAAGTGACTGGCAGGAAACTGCTGCCTTGGAGTCCTCAGCCTCCTTTGTCACTACAACTGATGAACGGAATGTGCTTATACCCCCGTCCTTGGAGATAGACTTTGTGTTGATATATGAGCTTGTGTCAGGTGCCGCATGAACTACCTTCGCTCCTGTGTCAAGGTTCTGTCCCTTACCGGCAAATGTAACTCCGGTGAACTCCATCCTGGCGCCCTTGCCCTTGAGCACGCTCATCGGGTAAAGGTATGACACATGTGATCCAAATGAACCCGATACCCACTCGATGGTTCCACCCTCTTCAACTCGAGCTCTCTTGGTGTTCAGGTTGTACATGTTCTTGGACCAGTTCTCTATGGTTGAATATCTGAGCTTTGCGTTCTTGCCGACAAACAACTCCACACAGCCTGCGTGAAGGTTCGCCACATTGTACTTCGGTGCCGAACATCCCTCTATAAAATGGAGGTCTGCTCCCTCATCTACTATGATGAGTGTGTGCTCAAACTGACCCGCGCCCGCTGCATTAAGTCTGAAGTATGACTGAAGTGGGATCTCAACCTTTACTCCAGGTGGCACATATACAAATGAACCGCCTGACCACACAGCTCCGTGAAGTGCTGCAAATTTGTGATCATGAGGGGTGACAAGCTTCATGAAATGCTTCTGCACCATGTCTGCATACTCACCTGTGAGTGCACTCTCCATATCAGTGTACACAACGCCCATGTCCGCAACCTCCTGACGGACATTGTGATATACGAGCTCTGAGTCGTACTGTGCACCAACTCCCGCAAGGGATTTTCTCTCAGCCTGAGGGATTCCAAGTCTCTCAAATGTATCCTTGATATCCTCAGGAACTTCATCCCAGCTGCCCTTCATCTTGGTATTTGGTCTTACGTAAGTAACTATATTGTCAATATCCAGTCCCTCGATGGATGGGCCCCAGTCAGGCACCTGCATATTGTTGTATATCTGTAAAGACTCAAGTCTGAAATTCTGCATCCATGCCGGATCATGTTTCTCCTTTGAAAGCTGCTCAACTATCTCAGGTGTGAGACCAGCTTTAAGCTTATAGGCATCTTTGTCGTCATACTTGAAGTCATATATATTTCTGTCTATGTCCTCTACATATGTCTTTTCCTTCATCTTCTATATCCTTTCATACTCTGCAAATCCAGACTCGTTGATTTTGTCCACAAGTGATGCGTCACCAGTCTCTATGATCTTACCCTCAACCATGACATGTGTATAGTCAACAGTGAGTGACTCAAGGATCTTGGTGCTGTGTGTGATGATAAGCAGACTTCCCTTGCAGTTCTTCTGGTATTCCTCGATACCTGCTGATACTGTACGGACTGCATCAACGTCAAGTCCTGAATCCGTCTCGTCAAGGATTGCCAGTGATGGCTTGAGCATCAGAAGCTGAAGTATCTCTGCCTTCTTCTTCTCACCACCTGAAAATCCCACATTCAGGTCTCTCTCCGCATAAGATGGATCCATCTGAAGGATCTCCATGGTTCTCTCAAGCTCCTTCTTGAAATCCCAGAGACGGATTCTCTTGCCTGTCTTCTGCTCAAGGGCATTTCTTATAAATGAGCTGAGTGTCACACCAGGCACCTCTAGAGGATTCTGGAATGAGAGGAATATTCCTGCCTTTGCACGCTCATTGACAGCCTCTTCTGTGATGTTCTTACCATCAAACCATATCTCGCCCTCTCTGACTGTATATCTAGGATTGCCCATAAGTGCATATCCAAGGGTTGACTTTCCGGTTCCATTAGGTCCCATAAGTACATGTGTCTCACCCTTGCCGATCTCCAGGTTCACACCGTGAAGGATCTGTTTATCCTCAACATCAACATGTAAATTCTTAACTTCCAATAATTTTTTATCTGACATCAGTCTGCCTCCTTTTATACCAAGCCCGGCAATTGCTTTATCACTTCTATATCCGGCGATTCAATTGTCCCGCTTTAATTATCTTTTTGCTTGTATCAAATTACTCTGCTCATTCCACATTTCTGGCTATATCCGCCAGTGTCTTACCCTGGAAATAATCCTGTATCAACTCCGCCAGTCCCTGCCATATCGGCAAAGTGTAGCACTGTCCGGATCTGTCACAGGTCATTGCGCTGTTCTTCATGCATGCCACCGGAGCAAGTCCACCTTCCGTGAGTTCAAGTATCTCCCACAGTGTATATTCCTCAGGGGCTTTTTTGAGTCTGTAGCCGCCACCATGTCCACTGGCTGCCTCTATCAGATTTGCCTTGGACAGCATGCGCATTATACTCTCCAGATACTTCTGGGACAGTTCCTCTTTCTGAACTATTTCTTTTAACGGAATGAATCTGCCGTCGTGGTTTATGGCAAGGTCTGCCATGACCCT
>ENA-UEPN01001956-UEPN01001956.1-human-gut-metagenome-genome-assembly--contig:-NODE-1956-length-9926-cov-9.824449_pt1 | contig 9926 bp, 6 predicted proteins | sample MGYA00242897_ERZ507910 | MGnify/ENA primary metagenome ERZ507910 (study PRJEB26167, sample SAMN06115525) | human gut metagenome | host: Homo sapiens | place: China:Jiangxi | collected 2015-08-20 | study...
CGTAATGGGCGATGAACGTACATATGAACGTGCGGTCGCTTTACGTGCTGTTACTTCTACAGACGCAATGACCGACCGCATGATTCACGAGGTAAACCAATCTGTTCACCGATGAACTTGAAGCCCGTCAGAACTTCAATCAGTTCTACACCGTAAGCTTTGCAGATTGCTTCTACAATGTCAGTGGTAACGATGGTCTTTACTGCAACCGGATGCTTCGGCATCGTGCCCTTCTGAATCCGCTGTTCGCAGATATATTCCAGCAGCATTGCACCAACTTCATTACCGGAGAACAGTGCATATCCGCCTTTTCCATCTGGAACGGCAATGCCAACACGGTCAGCGTCTGGGTCAGTTGCCAGCAGCAAATCCGGCTTTACCTGGTCGCAGTACTGCAAACCGAGCTGCAATGCTTCCCGAATTTCTGGGTTCGGATACGGACAGGTGGTAAAGTTGCCGTCTGGATTTTCCTGTTCCTTAACAACGGTCACTTCCTGAATGCCGATGCGGTTCAGAATGGTGCGAACCGGCTTGTTTCCAGTGCCGTTCAGCGGGGTGTAGACAATCTTCAGACCGCTTTTTGCACATAGGTCGGTATTGATGCCCTGTGCCAGAACATTTCGGAAATAATCTTCAATGACATCATCGCCGATATAGGAAATCATGCCGGCAGCAAGTGCTTCATCAAACGGCATGTGCTTGACATCGTTGAAAATGTCCAGTGCATTGATTTTTGCAAGAACAGCATCCGCAGCATCAATGGTCATCTGGCAGCCATCACTGCCGTATGCCTTGTAGCCGTTGTACTTTGCCGGGTTGTGGCTGGCAGTTACCATGATACCAGCACTGCAGTGCAGTGCACGAACAGCAAAAGACAGCATCGGAGTTGGTTTCAGTTCGGTGTAGATGTGAACCTTTACCCCATTTGCAGCAAGAACTTCCGCAGCAGCCTTTGCAAAGTCTGTGGACTTGATTCGGCTGTCATAGGAAATTGCAACGCTTGGTTCGGAAAATGCTTCTTTTACATAGTTCGCCAGACCCTGAGTTGCTTTGCGAACGGTATAGATGTTCATACGATTGGTGCCAGCACCAATTACGCCACGCAGACCGCCTGTTCCAAAAGCAAGATCCCGATAAAAGCGATCTTGAATGGCTTCTGCATCGTTTTCAATGGCAGACAATTCCGACTGTAAATCCGGATCGTCTATGGCGTTTTTCCGCCAGCTCTGATAGAGTTCCATTTCAGTCATAAAAAAAACCTCCATGTCAAGATTTCATTACATCCTTTATTATACCACACGAAGCGAAAAAAGCAAATAGAAATTGCTACGGTTTTATAAAATATTTCGGAAAGAGTAAAAAAATGCTTGTTTGTGAGGAAAAAGATGGAGAAAATGGGATGATGAAATTTGAAATTTTGTCGAATGTAGAAGAATGCTTCTATTATATAGTTATATAAGGGCTGTGAAAAGTGAATTTATGCAAAAAGAGATTCGGGTAGTAAATCCAGAACAGAAACTTGCAAAACTTCTGCCAGTGCTACGAGTTCCAAATCGGTTACGGTGCGGGAATAATCCTCAATGCGAGAAATAGACCCTCTGCAAATGTAAACCGCTATGGTTTCCAGTTTATCGGCAAGCTGTTGTTGGCTGTAACCACGCTGTATGCGATAAAATCGAACCTGTTCGCCGATAAGATTCTTTTTTTGCTGGTCAATGATGCGTGCCATGAAAAAATCCTCCTTTTTGTCTTATTATAAGACAATTGCTATGATACAATGAAAAATAAAAATAGCTGTCCTATGATAGGACAAAAGGAGGAAATTTTTTGTCACCCTATTTCTATTTGTTTGATGCAATCGAAAATACAATTGCTACATTGAAAGAATGGCAAGAACGATTAGTGGAACAACTAAAATCTAATATGGAGTTGGAAAACTTGATTTTATACCTTATAAAAGTAGAACAAACAGCCGAAGAGTGGGATTTTGGAGCAGAACAGCGTAGATTTATACAGATTATCCAAAAAAAGCAGTAAATTTTGTAGAAATATCGGCTTGACAAATCACGATTCGTATGCTATAATAATAAAGCTGTCGCACGAGGAAAGGCGGCGTTAAGAAACTCGAAAGAGCGTGTAAACCGGAAGCGGAAAGCTGAGGAACACCGATGCAGGAAGCAGGGTGCAGCGAAGGGAAAGGGGAGCAAGACTTAACGAAAGCTTGGACGTGAGAGAGCGAAGAAAAGATTGTATGCATTTCTTTGAGGATGTTGAGCAAAGATAGATGGAAAAGAACAGAAAGAAATTTCAGTTCACAATTTATTTACTTGACAAAATCGAAGAGATGTGATATAATAAAGAAGTTGCAGCGGAGAAATGAGAATTTCGAGGATGCGACAAAGAGAACAGAGTCTGGCAGAACTTCATGAAATGTTAAAAACATTCACAAAAAGTTCACTTGACAAAAGTTTGAAAGTATGATATAATATAAAAGTTGCAGCACGAAAGTGTGACCAACAAAAAGTTATATCGAGTACGGTATCTTGAAAATTGAACAATGCACTACAAGTACAAAAGACCCTTGAAATTCAAGAGAGCGTCAGAGAAGACGATAAAAAACACAAACAAGTCAGTGAGTAACTGACAGGATCGATATAAACAGATTTATCTGTGTATATACAACTTTACTAAAGAGTTTGATCCTGGCTCAGGACGAACGCTGGCGGCACGCCTAACACATGCAAGTCGAACGGAGAAAATAGCTTCGGTTGTTTTCTTAGTGGCGGACGGGTGAGTAACACGTGAGGAACCTGCCTTTGAGAGTGGGATAGCTTCTGGAAACGGATGGTAATACCGCATAACATAGCGAAACCGCATGATTTTGCTATCAAAGTATTTCGCTCAGAGATGGCCTCGCGTCTGATTAGATAGTTGGTGAGGTAACGGCTCACCAAGTCGACGATCAGTAGCCGGACTGAGAGGTTGAACGGCCACATTGGGACTGAGACACGGCCCAGACTCCTACGGGAGGCAGCAGTGGGGGATATTGCACAATGGGGGAAACCCTGATGCAGCGATGCCGCGTGGAGGAAGAAGGTTTTCGGATTGTAAACTCCTGTCGTAAGGGAAGAGGAAGGACTGTACCTTACAAGAAAGCTCCGGCTAACTACGTGCCAGCAGCCGCGGTAATACGTAGGGAGCGAGCGTTGTCCGGAATGACTGGGTGTAAAGGGAGCGTAGGCGGGATGGCAAGTCAGATGTGAAACCTGAGGGCTCAACCTTCAGACTGCATTTGAAACTGCTGTTCTTGAGTGAAGTAGAGGTAAGCGGAATTCCTGGTGTAGCGGTGAAATGCGTAGAGATCAGGAGGAACATCGGTGGCGAAGGCGGCTTACTGGGCTTTTACTGACGCTGAGGCTCGAAAGCGTGGGGAGCAAACAGGATTAGATACCCTGGTAGTCCACGCTGTAAACGATGATTACTAGGTGTGGGGGGATTGACCCCTTCCGTGCCGCAGTTAACACAATAAGTAATCCACCTGGGGAGTACGACCGCAAGGTTGAAACTCAAAGGAATTGACGGGGGCCCGCACAAGCAGTGGAGTATGTGGTTTAATTCGAAGCAACGCGAAGAACCTTACCAGGTCTTGACATCGAGTGACGTATCCAGAGATGGATATTTCCTTCGGGACACAAAGACAGGTGGTGCATGGTTGTCGTCAGCTCGTGTCGTGAGATGTTGGGTTAAGTCCCGCAACGAGCGCAACCCTTATCATTAGTTGCTACGCAAGAGCACTCTAATGAGACTGCCGTTGACAAAACGGAGGAAGGTGGGGATGACGTCAAATCATCATGCCCCTTATGACCTGGGCTACACACGTACTACAATGGCGATCGAACAGAGGGAAGCAAGACAGCGATGTGGAGCCAATCCCAAAAAATCGCCCCAGTTCAGATTGCAGGCTGCAACTCGCCTGCATGAAGTCGGAATTGCTAGTAATCGCAGATCAGCATGCTGCGGTGAATACGTTCCCGGGCCTTGTACACACCGCCCGTCACACCATGGGAGTCGGTAACACCCAAAGCCGGTCGTCTAACCTTCGGGAGGACGCCGTCTAAGGTGGGATTGATGACTGGGGTGAAGTCGTAACAAGGTAGCCGTATCGGAAGGTGCGGCTGGATCACCTCCTTTCTAAGGAGTAGAAAACAAAGGAATTTGTTTGAACTCTAAAAGGTCAATGAGAGGGAGAAGTAGGAAAGTAGAGAAAGACATTGTTCAATTTTGAGGATACCGGAAAGAAAACGGAAGATTGAAAAAAGAAGAAGTAAGGCAATGGGGGTGTAGCTCAGCTGGGAGAGCACCTGCTTTGCAAGCAGGGGGTCAGGAGTTCGATCCTCCTCATCTCCACCAAACCGGGCGCATAGCTCAGGTGGTTAGAGCGCACGCCTGATAAGCGTGAGGTCGATGGTTCGAGTCCATTTGTGCCCACCACTTACTTTTCTTTTTACTAAAAAAAGAAAAGGTAAGCAAAAGAAAAAAGAGCATGAAAATGCTTGAATAAATTGCCTTATGATATGCATTTCAAGAGTGTATATCAGAAGATAAGTTAAGATTTATCTTTTGATATCTGTTCTTGAAAGAGAGCAGAGAACAAAAAGCAGCTTGAAAACAGAATAGAAAGAAAACAAGATGAAAATGAGGAAACTACGAGTAAGTAAAGAAACGACATGAGAAATCAAGTCGGGTGAAAAACTGCAAAAGTAGGAAAATCATAAGAGAACGCGAAAGTGACCAAGAAGCAAATGGTAAAGCGTAAAAGAGCGTAGAGTGAATGCCTTGGCATTGGGAGCCGACGAAGGACGTGGTTAACTGCGAAAAGCTACGGGGAGTCGTAAGCAGACATTGATCCGTAGATGTCCGAATGGAGCAATCCGCATGGAGTTAGTCCATGCATCCATAAGTGAATTCATAGCTTATGGAGGGGAACCGCCTGAACTGAAACATCTAAGTAGGGCGAGGAAGAGAAATCAAACGAGATTTCGTAAGTAGTGGCGAGCGAACGCGAAAGAGGCTAAACCAAGAGAAGAAATTCTTTTGGGGTTACGGACTGCGATATGTATCTGAGGACTTAGCAGAATGGTATGGGAAAGCCAACCAGAGAATGTGATAGTCATGTATGCGAAAAGGAATCAGAGCTAGCAGGATCCAAAGTACCGCGGGACACGAGGAATCCCGTGGGAAGTCGGGGGGACCACCCTCCAAGCCTAAATACTACCCAATGACCGATAGCGAAAAGTACTGTGAAGGAACGGTGAAAAGAACCCCGGGAGGGGAGTGAAAAGAACCTGAAACTCTATGCTTACAAGCACATAGAGCACGTCAAAGTGTGATATGGTACCTTTTGTAGAATGGTCCGGCGAGTTATTGTATGCAGCAAGGTTAAGGTCTTCAGGACTGAAGCCGAAGCGAGAGCGAGTCTGACAAGGGCGGTAAGTTGCATGCAATAGACCCGAAACCGGGTGACCTAGCCATGTTCAGGTTGAAGTGGAGGTAAAGCTCCATGGAGGACCGAACCGACCTCCGTTGAAAAGGCGGCGGATGAAATGTGGCTAGCGGAGAAATTCCAATCGAACCCGGAAATAGCTGGTTCTCCCCGAAATAGCTTTAGGGCTAGCGTTGTATTAGATTTCTGGGGGTAAAGCACTGAATAGGCTAGGGGCCGAGAGGTTACTGAACCTTATCAAACTAAGAATACCAGAAAATTGATGTACAGCAGTCAGACTATGTGAGATAAGTCTCATAGTCAAAAGGGAAACAGCCCAGACCCACAGCTAAGGTCCCAAAACAGATTTAAGTGGAAAAGGATGTGGGATTGCCCAGACAACCAGGATGTTGGCTTAGAAGCAGCCACACATTAAAAGAGTGCGTAATAGCTCACTGGTCGAGTGATCCTGCGCCGAAAATTCAACGGGGCTAAAATTTGTACCGAAGCTTGGGCTTGATACTTTGTATCAGGGGTAGGGGAGCGTCATGTATGAGGTGAAGTCGTAGCGAAAGCGGCGGTGGATTGTACATGAGAGAGAATGCCGGAATGAGTAGCGAGAATTATGTGAGAATCATAATGGCCGAAAATCTAAGGTTTCCTGAGGAAGGTTCGTCCGCTCAGGGTAAGCCGGGAGCTAAGGTGAGGCGGAAACGCGTAGCCGATGCACATACGGTAGAGATTCCGTAGCCTCCGAAAAGTAAAGCACAGGGACGCTTCAGAAGTGTTACGCCGGGCGATGGTAGCCCCGGTTGTAAAGGACACAATTGAGTGGAAGGTAACATGGATGGAGACAAGAAAAGCTGTGTGTATCTGGAAGGAGCCCGTACCGCAAACCGACACAGGTAGATAGGAAGAAGATTCTAAGGCCAGCGGGAGAAGGGTTGTTAAGGAACTCGGCAAGTTGACCCCGTAACTTCGGGAGAAGGGGTGCTTACGAAGGTAAGCCGCAGAGAATAGGCCCAAGCGACTGTTTAGCAAAAACACAGCTCTATGCTAAATCGAAAGATGACGTATATGGGGTGACACCTGCCCGGTGCTGGAAGGTTAAGAGGAGATGTGAGAGCATTGAATTGAAGCCCCAGTAAACGGCGGCCGTAACTATAACGGTCCTAAGGTAGCGAAATTCCTTGTCAGGTAAGTTCTGACCCGCACGAATGGTGTAACGATTTGGGCACTGTCTCAACAACCTACCCGGCGAAATTGTAGTACCGGTGAAGATGCCGGTTACCCGCGACTAGACGGAAAGACCCCATGGAGCTTCACTGTAGCTTAATATTGAATTTTGGTATTTCATGTACAGGATAGGTGGGAGACTGGGAAATACAGGCGTCAGCTTGTATGGAGTCACTGTTGGGATACCACTCTTGAGGTGCTGAAATTCTAACCTGCGTCTTTGAATCAAGACGGGGGACATTGTTAGGTGGGCAGTTTGACTGGGGCGGTCGCCTCCAAAAGAGTAACGGAGGCGCTCAAAGGTTCGCTCAGCATGGACGGAAACCATGCCAAAGAGTGCAAACGCAAAAGCGAGCCTAACTGCGAGACTGACGGGTCGAGCAGTAACGAAAGTTGGAGTTAGTGATCCGGCGGTATGTGAGTGGAAATGCCGTCGCTCAACGGATAAAAGCTACCCTGGGGATAACAGGCTGATCTCCCCCAAGAGTCCACATCGACGGGGAGGTTTGGCACCTCGATGTCGGCTCATCGCATCCTGGGGCTGTATTCGGTCCCAAGGGTTTGGCTGTTCGCCAATTAAAGCGGTACGCGAGCTGGGTTCAGAACGTCGTGAGACAGTTCGGTCCCTATCTGTCGTGGGCGTAGGATATTTGAAAGGAGCTGTCCCTAGTACGAGAGGACCGGGATGGACGCACCTCTGGTGAACCAGTTGTCACGCCAGTGGCACGGCTGGGCAGCTAAGTGCGGAACGGATAAACGCTGAAAGCATCTAAGCGTGAAGCCGACCTTAAGATAAGATATCCGTTCTTCGGAATAAGACCCCTTGTAGACTACGAGGTTGATAGGCTTAAAGTGTAAGCATGGTGACATGTTTAGCTTGCAAGTACTAATCGGTCGATTGCTTTTCCTTTTGTGATTGGTCTTTCAGTTCTCTGAAAAAATTCATTTGTGAGTATTTCAATTCTGTTTTTTAAAGCAGCCGGTGTCGATAGCAAGGAGGTTCCACCCGTTCCCATTCCGAACACGGAAGTTAAGCTCCTTTACGCCTAAGATACTTGGTCGGTGACGACCTGGAAAAATCGGTAGATGCCGGCATCTTTTCTTTGAGGCGAATCGTTCAAGATTCGCCTCTTTTTCGTTTCTTCCCTCTGCGGGCCATTAGCTCAGTTGGTTAGAGCTCCCGGCTCATAACCGGATGGTCCTGGGTTCGAGTCCCCGATGGCCCACCATATCTGAAAAAGGTCGTTTTCCTTGCTATTTGGCGAGGAAAACGATTTTTTTTAAATGACTTCTTTACAAAAAAAGCTTGAATCGGCTCTTTATTCTGGTTATACTAAAAATAGAACAGAGTCGATAAACAGCTTTGAAGGAGGAATTTTTATGTGGAAAACAAAGAAAACCATGGCAGGACTGCTTGCCGCAACCGTATTACTGGGGGCAACTTCGGTTTTGCAGGCAGTACAAATTGAACCCGTATCAGCAGTCAGCGACCCGGTGAAAATAATAGCGATGGGTGATTCTATCACACATGGATATATCAATGGCGACAACGGCTATCGAAAGTATTTTTGCTACGACTTGCAGCAAAACGGCATTACTAATTTTGATATGGTAGGGCCAAATAACAATTGGACGGACAGTGCAACGTATGATTGGAACGGCACAACCATTACCTATGACCCAGCACATGCCGGTTACAGTGGTTATGCGATTCAAAAAATTGGTAGTCGGCAAGGCTTACAGGAAACCATTTTCGATACTACTTATGTGAATGGTGATGTTTCGGGCAATATGATGGAAGCTTATCAGCCGGATGTCATCATGCTGCAAATCGGCACAAATGACGTTCTGGATGCTCAATTGACCGGAATTGGCGACCGTTTGGAAGAACTGGTGGACAAGTTAATTCCGTATGTTTCTGGAGATGGACAGGCACTCTATCTGGCATCCATTCCAAATATTGATGCGATAGAACGCTATGATTGGTTGGGTGCATATGAATGGACTTATGGCGTTTCTTATAAAAGTGACCCAGAAAAATTTGTTGCAACCGTGCAGGCTGCAGTGGATGATTATAATACGATTGTAAAGAATCTGGTTGCAAAAAAGCAGGCGGAAGGCGCGCACATCGAATTTTCTGATATTAATAGCACAATTGAGATTTCTGCTGGCGATTTGGAAGACGGCGTGCATCCAAGTGAACAAGGCTATGCAAAAATGGGGCAGTATTGGTCGAATCTGCTGACCGAAACCTATTTCCACGGTACAGTTACCCCGACAACAACTACTACAACCACAGCAACAACGATGACTACAACTGAAACTACTACGACGACAGGAACGACAACTGCAACCGATTCCACACCTGCGGAAACAACCACTTCTGCACAGACAACTACCACTGAACCGCAAACCAATCCATCCGGTGATGCTGCATTTACGTTGACGGATGTTGCCTTTGATACAGATATTGACTTGCAACCATATTCTGACATCACTTTCATTGATGTGATTTTTTCCGCTGCGGATGGTGCGTTTTATAATGGTAGCGTGACATTTGATGGCTGGAATGAAGCGACCAGCTTTACCAGTACAGACTTGAAAAATCAAATGCTGACGGTTACACCATCCAAGGAGTATGGCAAGATGATGGTTCGTAAGTATTTCGGTGATGTGACATTGGAAAAGGTAATTGTGCATACAAAGGGTAGTGCAGAATCTACTACCACAACGAAAGTAACTACTACAGAAACAGCTGTTACTACCACAGAAGCAAAAACAACAACCGAAACCACCACGACAACAGCACCAGCTGTTACAACAACCGTGGTTACGACTGTAACAGAAGCTGTAAATGGCGATGTCAACGGAGATGGAACAGCTGATTTAACGGATTTGGTCATGCTGCAAAAGTATCTGGTTCGGAAGGGAACGCTGATCGCAGAACAGAGCAGCCGAGCAGATTTGAATGCAGACCATGTTCTGAATGTTGTGGATGCCATGTTGCTCCGGCAGTTGCTGTTGAAACATGCGTAACATCAAAAATTGAAGAAAATCATCGAAAAAACAGCAGTTGGAAAAACCAGCTGCTGTTTTTGTTAGAAATAAAAAATCAAATTGGTTTCAAAGAACGAGCCGCAGGCAACGAAAAAGTTTTTCGGTGCAGCAGTTTTTCAAAAATGCTGCCGAGGTGTGGGCGAGCAGCCCA
>ENA-UEPN01001960-UEPN01001960.1-human-gut-metagenome-genome-assembly--contig:-NODE-1960-length-9910-cov-3.290654_pt1 | contig 9910 bp, 7 predicted proteins | sample MGYA00242897_ERZ507910 | MGnify/ENA primary metagenome ERZ507910 (study PRJEB26167, sample SAMN06115525) | human gut metagenome | host: Homo sapiens | place: China:Jiangxi | collected 2015-08-20 | study...
CCAATTCCGCCATATCCGCATATTCTGTTTTGTTCGTGAGCTGTGTTGCTCGGAACGATAGTTATTATACCAGATATACGAAGAATGTCAAGCATTATTTTCAGATTTTCTCGACAAAATTTTGCTTGAAAATTGATGCATTCTGAATGGCAGCTGCAGGGCGAAATTTTTGCCAAAGTGTGATACAATAAACAGGACGCGCCGGGAGGGTGTCCTGCGCGCAGACTGAGAAAACGAGGGAAATGCAGAATGTTCAATATCATTATTTTCCTGCTGGGAGCAGGCATCATGTTCTTTATGGCTCTGCGCAGTGTGCTGGCACGGCGCAGGCTGTGCACGCAGGGGCAGAAGGTCACGGCCACGGTGGAGGGCACCGTGCAGAGCCGGGATGGCGGTGCCTATGTGCTGGCCTTTACCACCGCAGGCGGTAGCCATCGGCTGCACTACCCGAAGCCTGCGCGGGGCAAGAGCTTTGCAGTGGGGGATACCGTCACCTTATATTATGACCCCGAAAACCCGGAAAAAATGTATGTAGAGGGCGACCGCGCTACGCTGGGAGCCGAGGTGCTGTATGCCGTGCTGGGTGTGGCCCTGCTGGTACTGACCGTGGGCATTGCCCGCTGAAAGGGGAAAAGAGGATGAAACTGGAACATTTTGGCATGGCTGAGCCGGGCGACTGCCGTCTGGTATTCACAGCCGGTGCCGAGGAACTGGCGGCAGCCATTGCACAGGTGCAGGCAGGGCCGGACGCGCCGCAGGAAGAGGACGGTCTGCTGACCGAGGCGGTGAACCGCACCATTCTTGGCGGCTTTTCGGCGCTGTATGAGCAGCTGGTACAGGAGTACCATGTGGTGCCGGTGACCGACCCGGATTTTGAATTGCTGGCGGTGAACCGGGCTGAGGGATTCCGGGCGGGTGCACAGTTCTACGCGCTGCCGCCGCTGGAAGTGGGAGCATACACCGGTTTCGTGCAGCCCATTGAGCCGCACCCCATCCGGCAGCTGACCATTGAACTGGAGATCAACCGTCACCACGGCGACGAAGAACGTGCAGCCGATGCAGCGGGCAAGGCGGCACTGCGGCAGCAGGTGGCCCGCGAGATCTGGGCACAGCGCTGTGCCCAGGCTGAGCAGCGGGCACGCAAGGAGCTGGTATGGCAGCTGGGCGATGCAGTGAAAGGCCCGCTGCCAAAGCAGCTGGTGGGCGGTAACTATTTTGCCGAGCAGCGCCAGTTCAACCTGAGCCTGCAGGCCAATGGCATCAACTTTGACCAGTTCCTTAAAGTGCGCGGCCAGACGGTGGAAGAGTTCCGTGCATGGCTCCACGCGCAGGCAGAGCGCAAGCTGCGCAGCTGGCTGGGGCTTCTGCTGGTGGCAGAAAAGGAGGGCCTTGCACCCACGGATGCCGAGGTGGAAGCAGCCGCTGCCCACTGGGATGCCAAGCTGGACGGCGAGCGCACTTTCCCCGCCAACGATGCACGCAAGGTGCGCCAGCGTCTGGCCCGGGAGCGGGCGGAGCAGTTCATCGTGGAGCATTCCACCCTCACTCCGCCGCCCGATGAACCCATCGTGCAGAAAGTTGAAAGCAAATAAATAATAATAAAAAGGAGCGATGCAGTGCACCGCTCCTTTTTGTTATTATTATCGGGAACTCTCAGGTCTCCACGCCCTCGAACTGGCTGTTGTAGAGTTTGGCGTAGAAGCCGTTTGCAGCAAGCAGCTCGTCGTGGCTGCCCTGCTCCACGATGTGGCCGTCCTTCATCACAAGGATCACGTCCGCCTCGCGGATAGTGGAAAGGCGGTGCGCCACAATAAAGCTGGTACGGCCCTGCATCATGCGGGCAAAGGCTTTCTGGATACGCACCTCGGTGCGGGTATCGATGGAGGAGGTGGCCTCGTCCAGGATCAGCATCGGCGGCAGGCAGAGCATCACGCGGGCAATGCACAGCAGCTGCTTCTGGCCCTGACTGATGTTGCCGCCGTCCTCGGCGATGACGGTATCGTAGCCCTCCGGCAGGCGGCGGATGAAGCTGTCTGCATGGGCGGCTTTGGCTGCTGCCACGATCTCTTCAAGGCTTGCATCCGGCTTGCCGTAGGCAATGTTTTCCCGCACGGTACCGGCCCGCAGCCATGTATCCTGCAGCACCATGCCGTAGCTGCCGCGCAGGGAAGCGCGGGTCACATCCCGGATGTCGGTGCCGGACACCTTGATGGAACCGCCGTTCACATCATAGAAGCGCATGAGCAGGTTGATGAGGGTGGTCTTGCCGCAGCCGGTAGGGCCGACGATGGCAATGCGCTGGCCGGGCTTTACGTCGAGGGAAAGGCCCTCGATCAGCGGGCGGTCGGGCAGGTAGCGGAAGGAAACATCCTCCAGCTGCACATGGCCGTCCGGCTGCAGCACGGAGGCGTTCTCGACTTCAGGCACCTGATCGTCGGCATCCAGCAGCTCAAACACGCGGGCGGCGCAGGCCAGAGCATTTTGCAGCTCGGTGACTACACCGGAAATTTCGTTGAAGGGCTTGGTGTACTGGTTGGCGTAGCTCAAAAACACGCTCAGCTGGCCGATGGTGATGCCGCCCCGCACCGCGTACACGGCACCCACAAGGCCCACGCCTGCGTACACGATGTTATTCACAAAGCGGGTGGCAGGGTTGGTCAGGCTGGAAAAGAAGATGGCCTTCAGGCTCACGTCCTGCAGACGGCCATTCACCTCGTCAAAGGCGGTAAGGCTCTCGGCCTCGTGGCCGAAGGCCTGCACCACCTTCTGGCCCTCGATCATCTCGTTGACCAGCGCGGTCTGCTCGCCGCGCACGGCGCTCTGGCTCTGGAAGTAACCATAGCTGCGCTTGGCAAGGAAGCTTGCCACCACGAGGCTCAGCGGGGTGATGCACACCACCACCAGCGTGATGGGCACATTCTCGCTGAGCATGAACAGCAGGGTGCCGAGGATGGTCAGCACGCCGCTGAACAGCTGTGTAAAGCCCATCAGCAGGCCGTCCGCAAAGGTATCCACATCGGCCACCATGCGGCTGACGATATCGCCGGAGGGATGGCTGTCGAGGTAGGAAAGCGGCAGGGTCTGAATTTTGCGCAGGGCTTCGTTGCGCAGGTCGCGGCTGACAAGGAAGGTGATGCGGTTGTTGCACACGCTCAGCAGCCACTGCGCAAGAGCGGCCACACCGGCAACCACCAGCACCTCGATGATAATGCGCATCACACCGCCAAAATCTACGGCACCCTTGCCCAGCATCATATCAATGGCGCTGCCGCAGAGGATGGGGATATACAGCTGTGCACCCACGCTCACGGCAGCAACGATCAGGCTGCACACCACAAACAGGGAATAAGGTTTGATCTTGCCCAGAACACGGGTCAGGGTGGCCTTGCGCTGCTGCGGGGTCAGCTTTGTTTTTGCTTTTGCACTCATTTCTGCGCATCCCCTTTCTTGAACTGGCTCTCGTAGATCTCCTCGTAGACGGGGCAGGTCTGGCGCAGCTGGTCGTGGGTGCCGATGCCCACCAGATGGCCGTCGTCCAGCACCAGAATTTGATCCGCGTGCTGCAGGCTGGCGGCACGCTGGCTCACGATGAACACGGTCAGGCTGCCGGGCAGAGCAGCCAGTGCCTTGCGCAGGGCGGCATCGGTGGCGTAGTCCAGTGCGCTGGCGCTGTCGTCAAGGATCAGAATTTCCGGCTTGCCCACAAGGGCGCGGGCGATGGTCAGGCGCTGCTTCTGTCCGCCGGACAGGTTGCGACCGCCCTGCTCTACAGGCTCGTCCAGCCCAAGGGGCTTGGCTTTGACGAACTCCGCAGCCTGTGCTGTTTCCAGTGCAGCCCACAGGTCCGCATCGGTGGCATTCTTGTTGCCCCACAGCAGGTTGGAGCGGATGGTGCCGCCAAAGAGCTGGGCCTTCTGCATGACCATGGCTGCCTTGCCGCGCAGTTCTTCGCGGGGATAGTTCCGGGCATCGCGGCCCATGATCTCCACCGTGCCTTCGGTGGCATCGTAGAAGCGGGGGATCAGGTTGACAAGGCTGGATTTGCCGCTGCCGGTACCGCCGATGACACCAATGGTCTGGCCGCGCTTTGCAGTGAAGCTGATGTCGGAAAGGCTGGGTGCACCGGCACCCGCATAGGTCAGGCTTACATGCTCAAAGCGCACGGCATCGCCGGATTTTTCGGCGGGCACCTCGCCCAGAAGCTTTTCCGGGAAGGCCATGCCGGGCGTGGTGTCCAGCACAGCCTGCACGCGGCCTGCGCAGGCCAGCGCCTTGCTCACCTGCACGATCAGGTTTGCCAGCTTGACCAGCTCCACAAGGATCTGGTTCATGTAGTTCACCAGCGCGATCACGTCGCCGGAAGCCATGCCACCCACATTGATCTCAATGCTGCCCACATAGAGCAGTGCCACAATGGCAATGTTGATGAGCACATAGGTCAGCGGGTTCATCAGGGCAGAGATATGGCCTACATGGAGCTGCATCCGGGTCAGCAGGTCGTTGGCATTCTCAAAGCGCTCTACCTCGCTCTTTTCCTTATCAAAAGCGCGCACCACGCGCACGCCGGTCAGGTTTTCGCGGGTCAGGCCCAACACCCGGTCAAGGCGATTCTGTACCGTCTTGTACAGGGGCCGGGTAGCAGCCATGATGCCGAACACCACCACGCTCAGCAGCGGGATGGTCACTACAAAGATCAGCGCTGCACGGGCATTCACTGTAAAGGCCATGACCATGGCACCGATCACCACGAACGGGCTGCGCAGGAACAGGCGCAAAAACAGGTTCAGGCCGCTCTGCACCTGGTTCACGTCGCTGGTCATGCGGGTGATCAGGGTGCTGGTGCCGAGGGTGTCCATCTCGGTAAAGCTCAGGGTCTGGATGTGCTCAAACAGGGCGTGGCGCAGAGCTGTGGAATAGCCCACGGCCGCCTTTGCGGAAAAATACTGTGCCGTCAGGCTGCAGGCAAGGCCGATCATGGCCAGCAGCAGCAAAATGCCGCACCGCACAAGGATATAGTGGAAGTCGTGGGCGGCAATGCCGATGTTCACGATATCCGCCATGACCAGCGGCACAAACAGGTCGAACGTGGCTTCCAGCATCTTGAAAAGCGGTGCAAGCACGCTCTCGCGCTTGTAGTCCTTCAGATAGCCTAGCATCTTGTTCAAGGCGATACTCCTTCTTTCTTGCTTTCTTGCATTATAAGGTTTATGAAATCCTACTTATTATAGCGTACAAAAACTTAAAAAGCCATAGAAAATGTTTTTATTGCAAAAGTGTGCTGAAAACCGCCGGGCAAAATGCCGAAAACGGTTGAAACCAGGGTGGGGGTATGCTACAATGATTTTAAATATTGCACAAAAGGGGAAACAGGAATGCTGATAAGTTTGGTCGTTCCGTGTTACAATGAGGAAGAATCACTTCCCATTTTTTATAAAGAGGCCAGCAAGATCGCACAGCAGATGGGAATATCCCACGGAGTAGATTTTGAGTTCATCTTTGTGGATGACGGCTCAAAAGACCGCACACTGCAGATCGCGCGGGAATTGCACCGGAAAGATGCCCGTGTGCGGTACATCTCCTTCAGCCGGAACTTTGGCAAGGAAGCAGGCATTTATGCCGGATTAAAAGCGGCAAAGGGCGATTATGTAGCAACGATGGATGCGGATCTGCAGGACCCGCCCTCGCTGCTGCCGGAAATGCTGGAGCTGCTGCTCTCCGGCGAATATGACTGCGCGGCCACCCGCCGCACGACACGCGAGGGTGAACCGCCCGTTCGCAGCTGGTTTGCCAAAAAGTTTTATCAGATCATCAATAAGCTCTCGGATACAGAGATCGTGGATGGAGCAAGAGACTTCCGCCTGATGAGCCGCAAAATGACTGATGCCGTGCTGAGCATGGCGGAATATAACCGCTTCAGCAAGGGCATTTTCAGCTGGGTCGGCTTTAAAACGAAGTGGATCGACTACAAAAACGTAGAGCGTGTGGCGGGCACAACAAAGTGGAACTTCTGGGGTCTGCTCAAATATTCGATCGAAGGCATTGTGGGCTTTTCCACAGCTCCGCTGCTGATGGCGGCGGGCCTTGGCCTTGCCTTTTGCGTATTGGCGTTTGTAGGCATCATGATCGTGGTGGTGCGTGCACTGATGTTCGGCGACCCTACTTCCGGCTGGCCGAGCCTTGTCTGCATTATCCTTTTGTGCAGTGGTGTGCAACTGCTGTGTACGGGCATTGCGGGCGAGTACCTTGCCAAAACGTATCTTGAAACAAAGCACAGACCGATCTATATTGCTGCTGAGACCGAAGAAGATCTGGACGCGGAATAAGGCGTTTCAGGAAAAATGTTTTTTTAACGGGGTGCCAGAAGAAGCTGATCTGGCACCCCGCTTTTTTGAGTAGGGAAAAATGGATACATACAGATAGGCGTTGTACCCAAAGCCATTTCCTGCTATACTAAAAATTGACTAGAAACTGGAAGAATGGTGAGCAGATGGCAAAAAGACAAGACGGCGGCATCCGGCTGCGCCCGGTGGGCACCCGCAAGCATCGGCAGAACGCTCCGGCCTACAGCCCGGCGGGCACCGGCTGCCCGGCCTTTGAGCAGGCAGTGGAAAATTTATATAAAGGCCAGAACGAAGAAAGCTTCTGGACGCTGATGGGCGCTTTGAACTATGCACTGGAAATGGAGACCCATGTTCTGGTGCCGCTGCGCACGGCACTGACGGTGCACAACACGCCTGCACCGTGGACGGAGCATCCGGTGCCCACGGCAAAGGCGAAGGACCTGCAGCTGTGGACCCTGCGCAACGAGAAGGGCCGCACATGGCTGCCTATGTTCACCTCTGCAGCTGCGGCCTGCGCCGACCGCAGCACTTCTGCCCGGCCAATGGCGGATTACACCCTGCAGGATGCCATGGAGCTGGCCCTTTCCACTGAGGGGATCGACGGCGTGGTGCTGGACCCGTGGAGCCACTCGGCTACGCTGGACGGCGCTCTGCTCAACGGTTTGCTGCACGCGGGCCATACGCCGGAAGACCCCGGTGATGAGAAAGCGGATGCCGGAAAGGAAGCCGCCCGCAAGGGCAACTGGGCGCAGGCTGTGGAATGCTTTGAAAAAGCAGCCGAGCTTGGCAGCACCATGGGACTTGCCCTGCTGGCAGACTGCATTTATAAGGGCCGCGGCACCCGCACGAACCGTGCCGAGGCCCGCCGCATGTGGAAGGAAGCAGCGGACAGCGGCGAGATCTTATCCAACATTGCACTGGGCGATGACTGCGCTGCCCGGGGCGACAATGGCCGGGCACTTTTGTATTACCGCCGTGCCCGCGCCAACGCAGCCCATATGCCGGATATCGAGTACACTCCGCAGGTGTGCCTGCGTGTGGCCCAGACCGAAACGCGCTACACCAGCCGCAAAAAGGCGCTGGCACTGGCCGCAGAAGCAAGGCAGGGCTTTGCCATCAAGGCCCGTGAGCACGAGCCGGACGCAGAGCAGTGGCTGGCCGAAGCCGACCAGCTCATTCGGGAACTGACCAGTGAACTGCCTGCCCGAGCCACAGCTTACGACATGGAATCTTTACAATTGGACTAAAAAATCGTCATATCGGGACGGTAAGATATACTCGGAAATGATTTGAAGAGCTGCGCCCAAGATGCACAGCACCGGAGAGGAAACAGACAGTATGAGCAAAGTAATCGGCATCGATCTCGGCACGACCAATTCCTGTGTGGCAGTGGTGGAGGGCGGCAAGCCCGTGGTCATCACCAATGCGGAGGGTGAGCGCACCACCCCCAGCGTTGTGGCCTTCACGAAGGACGGTGAACGTCTGGTGGGCGGTGCGGCCAAGCGCCAGATCGCCACAAATTCCGGGCGCACTATCTCCAGCATCAAGCGCCATATGGGCAGTGACTACCGGGTGCACATCGACGGCAAAGACCTGACCCCGCAGGAGATCAGCGCCATGATCTTGGCCAAGATCCGCCGCGATGCCGAGAGCTATCTGGGCGAGCCGGTGACCGAAGCGGTCATCACGGTGCCCGCCTACTTCGACGACAGCCAGCGCAAGGCTACGCAGGATGCAGGCCGCATTGCAGGCCTGAACGTGCTGCGCATCATCAACGAGCCTACTGCTGCCGCTGTGGCCTATGGTTTGGATAACGAAGCATCGCAGAAGATCCTCGTCTACGACCTCGGCGGCGGCACCTTTGATGTGTCCATCATCGAGATCGAGGACGGGACCTTTACGGTGCTTGCCACCGGCGGCGACACCCATCTGGGCGGCGACGACTTCGATCAGCGCATCGTGGAATATGCCGTGGCCGAGTTCAAAAAGTCGGATCGCATCGACCTCTCCCGCGACCCGGCGGCTATGGGCCGGTTGAAAGAGGAAGCCGAAAAGGCAAAGAAGGAGCTTTCTGCCGCGCCGTCGGCACAGCTGAACCTGCCCTTTATCGCAGTGGGCAAGGACGGCCCTCACCACTTGGATATCTCGCTTTCCCGCCCGCAGTTCGAGATGATGACCGGCGACCTGCTGGCCCGCACAGTGGCTCCCGTGCAGAATGCGCTGCGGGATGCAGGCATTTCTGCCAGCCAGCTGGGCAAGGTGCTGCTGGTGGGCGGCAGCACCCGGATGCCTGCCGTGGAGCGTCAGGTGAAGGAGCTGCTGGGCTGCGAACCCAGCCACAGCCTGAACCCGGACGAGTGCGTTGCCATGGGTGCGGCTGTGCAGGGCGGTCTGCTGCAGGGCGGCGGCAAGCTGGCCGGTGCCACCGGCGCAGCGGCGCAGGGCCTTGTGCTGATGGATGTGACCCCGCTGACCCTCTCCATTGAGACGCTGGGCGGCGTGGCCACCCCGCTGATCACCCGCAACAGCATGATCCCCACCCGCAAGAGCCAGATCTTCACCACCGCACGGCCCATGCAGACCAGTGTGGAGATCAACGTGCTGCAGGGCGAGCGCCACTTTGCCCGCGACAACAAGAGTCTGGGCAAATTCAAGCTCACCGGCATCCGGGCAAGCTTTTCATCCAAACCGCAGATCGAAGTTACCTTCGATATCGACGTGAACGGCGTGGTGAAGGTATCTGCCAAGGACCTTGGCACCGGCAGGGAGCAGAACATTACCATCACCGGAAGCACCAACCTTTCGGAAAATGAGATCCAGCGCGCCATGGCAGACGCTGCCGCCTATGAGGCCGAGGACAGCCGCCGCAAGGAGCGGCTGGACCTGCACAATCAGGCCGAGGTGCTGGCCTACAAGGTGGACGAGGCTCTTTCCAAATGCAAAAAGGAGCTGGATAAGGACGAGAAGAACCGCATCAAAACGGACCTCGCCAACCTCCGCCGCTGCCTGCGCAAGGATAAGCCCGAAAAGATGAATGAAAACGAGGAAGCCGCCCTGCGTCAGGCCAAGACCCAGCTGGAAGAAAGCGCCAACCATCTGATGGTGCTGTATACCAGTGAGCAGGGCGAAAGCGGAAACGGAGAAAATAATCTGTAACACGTAAAAAAGGTCGCCCTTGACAGAGCGACAGAAAAAAGTTATACTACAAACAGAAGGGGCGCTGACTGCAAAGGTCAGCTTTCCATCCCGTTAGTCAAAAAGATTGACCGCTCGGCTGGTAACTGTAGGCGGTCAATCTTTTTTGTTATCATCGCTTTTCGTCTGGGAAAACTTTGCCATAACCTCGACGGTCAGGTGGATCACATCCACGATCAGACCCAGCAGCGTGAGAATGAACGTAAGCAGTGCGAGAGTTTCCAACAGAGTCATCCGATATCCCTCCCTTCGCCTTCAAGGCTCCAGGAAGTTTCCTTCAAAAAAGTTCCGTCCCCGGTATCCTGCTTTATTCCATGTAGGAAGAATCAGCGATACGGGACAGAAAGCATGACCACCAATGATGCAATCAGCGT
>ENA-UEPN01001965-UEPN01001965.1-human-gut-metagenome-genome-assembly--contig:-NODE-1965-length-9894-cov-2.733422_pt1 | contig 9894 bp, 9 predicted proteins | sample MGYA00242897_ERZ507910 | MGnify/ENA primary metagenome ERZ507910 (study PRJEB26167, sample SAMN06115525) | human gut metagenome | host: Homo sapiens | place: China:Jiangxi | collected 2015-08-20 | study...
GGTATGTGTTAAATCAACACATACAGAGACAGCAGGAACAACAAGAGGCACTGAGAAGTGCTTCGAGTTCAAATTTTGTTGTTCTTGCGTTCATTTGGTTAGACCTTTTGGGTAAATTCTCTCGCCCGCATTCTTCATTTCGAAAAAATTTTTAGCAGGACAGTTCTTATTGTATGAAGCAAAACAATGAAAAACGGACTCCAACGAATTATTTTTTTACCCATTTTGGTAGCAGCGACTCAAACTTTGCCGTTTTTTCTTCGTCATTGAAAGCAAAAAACAAAGAACTTGGTCTTTACTCAGATTGTTTTTGAGATGCAGATCAAGGAAAACGTCTAGAAGAGCCCTGCGTGCAATATGTGACGAAGTGTCGCGATAGCGTACAATCAAACAATTCAAATCAATCTAGAAGAGAAATTACATGCTTGATTCAAATCTTCTTCGCAAGAATTTGCCCGAAGTTGTCGCTCGCTTGGCAACTCGTAAATTTCAATTCCCTACTGAAAAATACGAAGCCTTAGAAGGCGAACGTAAAGCGATTCAGACTGAAACGGAAGAACTTCAGGCTCGCCGCAACCAAGTTGCCAAGAAAATCGGCGCTGCCAAAAAGGCCGGTGAAGACGCTACGGAACTCCTGAAAGAAGGTGCAGCTATCGCTGAAGGCTTGGCCGCCTTGGAAGGCAAGAACGCTGCTGTTAAAAAAGCTCTGAACGATCTTCTTTTAACAATTCCGAATCTCCCTGATCCTTCCGTTCCCGTTGGTAAGGACGAAACCGAAAACGTTGAAGTCCGCCGCTGGGGCACACCTCGCGAATTTGATTTTGAAATCAAGGATCACGTCGATGTCGGCGGTCCCTTAGGCCTCGACTTTGACGTCGGCGCTAAGCTTGCCGGAACACGCTTCTGCTTCATGAAAGGCCAGGTTGCTCGTCTTCACAGAGCTTTGGCTCAGTTTATGCTTGACACTCATACTCAGGAAAACGGCTATACAGAGTGCTACACACCGTACATTGCTAATCAGGAAACCCTGATCGGTACCGGCCAGCTGCCTAAATTCGAAGAAGACTTGTTTGCAGCTAAGAAGGGCGGCCAGGAAGGCGAAGGCGAAATCTTCTACCTCATCCCGACTTCTGAAGTTACGCTCACAAACTCCGTTCGCGGTCAGATGCTCAAAGAAAGCGATCTGCCGATCAAGATTACCGCTCAGACACCTTGCTTCCGTTCCGAAGCCGGTTCTTACGGTAAAGATACACGCGGCATGATTCGTCAGCACCAGTTCGAAAAAGTCGAAATGGTTCGTATCGTTAAACCGGAAGAAAGCTACAAGCATTTGGAAGAAATGGTTGTCTGCGCAGAAGGCATCCTTCAGAAACTCGGACTTCCGTATCGCGTGATTACACTGTGCACCGGTGACATGGGCTTTGGTTCCGCCAAGACTTATGACTTGGAAGTTTGGATTCCTGCTCAGAACACTTACCGTGAAATCAGCTCCGTCTCCAACTGCGAAGCCTTCCAGGCTCGTCGTATGCAGACTCGCTTCAAGAACGCTCAGGGCAAGACCGAGTACGTTCATACATTGAACGGTTCCGGCTTGGCTGTCGGCAGAACTCTCGTTGCCGTTCTGGAAAACTATCAGAACGCAGACGGTTCCGTCACGGTTCCTGAAGTTCTCCGTCCGTACATGAACGGTCTGTGCGTATTGAGACCTGAAAATCAGAAATAATTCATTTCGTTGAATTGTGACGCTGCTTCGGCAGCGTCTTTTTTACCTGAAAGAAAATGAAAGAAGACCTCCCCACCATCGCCATCCTCGGTACCGGCGGTACGATCGCCGGGAAAGCCGGATCTGCCTCTGCAACAACCGGCTATGTTCCGGGTTCTGCCACTGTTGAAGATCTTTTAGCCTCTGTCCCCGGGTTAGAAGACATCGCCAACCTTAGCTCTGTCCAAGTTTCCAATATCGGTTCTGAGGATATGACCGATGAAATTTGGGCTCGATTAGTTAAAGAAACAGAAAGCCAGCTCAAGGATCCGGAAGTCACCGGTGTTGTTATTACGCACGGTACGGATACTTTGGAAGAAACAGCTTTCATGCTCAATCAAGTATTGAAGAGCGAGAAGCCAGTTGTTCTAGTCGGTTCTATGAGGCCTGCAACTTCGATTTCTGCCGACGGTCCCATGAATCTTCTGAATGCTGCAAAGGTGGCAGCATCTCCGGAAGCAAAAGACAAGGGCGTTTTGGTCGTTCTTAACGACGAAATCCACGGCGCCAGAGACGTCACAAAAACCAATACCACGAATTGCGACACCTTTGCTTCTCCTCGCTTAGGCGCGCTCGGGTTTATTACCGGCGGAAGAGTTTCTTTCTTTAAAGAAAGTGCCCGACCCCATACGCTCAAAACACCGTTTACTTCCGATCTTCTGTCTGACCACAAAGATCTTCCGATTGTCGACATCATTTATGCGCATTCGAACGGCGACGGACGTTTAATTAAGGCGGCCGTTCAATCCGGAGCTAAGGGAATTATTTATGCCGGAATGGGCAATGGTTCCATTCATTGCAAAGATTTGCCGGAACTTGAGAAGGCATTGGAAGAAGGCATTCCGGTTGTTCGTGCTTCCCGCTGCGGCAGCGGAGAAGTGGTTGATTCTTCCCCTGAATGGACAGAAGCCGGCATGATCAACGCCGGAACTTTGAATCCTCAGAAGGCGAGAGTGCTGCTTCAGCTGTGTTTGGCCGCAGGCTACTGCCATGAAAAAACAGCGGAAGTGTTCTTGAACGCATAACTCGCAAGCTATTACTACACGAGTTAAAAAATCAAAAATTGAAGAAGTCTTGAGGCTCAGGGAATTTTAACGAATTTCCTGAGCTTTTACTACTAAAGATTTACTACGGAAAAACCGAAGACTGAGAGGTTATAGCGCTTTCAAGAAGTGCCAAAAAGGACCGGCGCCTAAAGCGCCGGTTCGAATCACTCGATTAGCTTAAAACAGCTCCGGAAGTACCGGAAGAAACAAGCTTGGCGTATCTCGCTAAGTAGCCGGTCGTGATCTTCGGCTGGCGAGGCTTCCAGTTCTTGCGGCGTTCTTTCAAAACTTCATCCGAAACTTCAAGGTCGAGCTTGTGTTCTGGGATGTTGATGGAGATGATGTCGCCTTCTTCAATCAAACCGATCGGGCCGCCCAGTGCTGCTTCAGGAGAAACGTGACCGATAGCTGCACCGCGGCTGGCTCCGGAGAAGCGGCCGTCGGTAATCAAAGCAACGGTAGAACCTAAACCGGCGCCCATGATGGCGGAAGTCGGGGAAAGCATTTCGCGCATGCCGGGACCGCCCTTCGGACCTTCGTAGCGAATAACCACAACATCTCCGTCTTTGATCTTGCCGCCCCAAATAGCCGCAATGGCTTCTTCTTCAGAATCGAAGACACGAGCCGGTCCTTTATGGACAAGCATTTCAGGAGCAACAGCGGAACGCTTCACGACGGAACCTTCAGGGGCGAGGTTGCCGAAGAGGGCGGCAATACCGCCGGTTTCACTGTAAGGTTTGTCGACCGGACGAATGATTTCTTCGTCTTTGTTTTCTGCGTCGGCAATGTTTTCAGCAACCGTCTTGCCAGTAACGGTCATGAGGTCTGTCTTGAGCAGTCCTTTCTTATCAAGCTCTTTCATTACGGCAGGAATACCGCCGGCTTCGTTGAGTTCTTCAATAAAGTGGGGGCCGGCCGGAGAGAGATGGCAAAGATTCGGTGTTTTTTCCGAGATTTCATTTGCCAAGTGCATGTCGAGCTTGTAGCCGCATTCATGAGCAATAGCCGGCAGATGCAGCATGGAGTTCGTCGAGCAGCCTAAAGCCATATCAACCGTCATGGCGTTCAGGAAGGCATCGTAAGTCATGATGTCGCGCGGACGAATATTCTTTTCCAGAAGTTCCATCACTTTCATACCGGCCTTTTTAGCCAGACGGATGCGGGCGCTCTGAACAGCAGGAATCGTGCCGTTGCCCGGTAGGCCCATACCCAAAACTTCGGTCAGGCAGTTCATGGAGTTTGCTGTGAACATGCCGGAGCAAGAACCGCAGGACGGACAGCATTTCTGTTCAATTTCCGTCAGTTTCTTGGCATCAATCTTCCCTGCCTTGTAAGCGCCGACCCCTTCGAAGGCGGATACAAGAGAGAGCTTCTTCTTACCGATGATGCCGGCGCTCATTGCGCCGCCGGAAACAAGAATAGTCGGAATATTCAAACGAGCGGCAGCCATCAAAAGACCCGGAACGTTCTTGTCGCAGTTAGGAACCATGACCAAAGCGTCAAAAGCATGGGCAATAGCCATTGCTTCGGTACTGTCTGCGATCAGTTCACGGCTGACGAGAGAATACTTCATGCCTTCGTGTCCCATTGCGATACCGTCGCAGACGGCAATAGCCGGGAAGACGATAGGAACACCGCCGGCAAGGGCAACGCCTTGTTTAACAGCGTCAACGATCTTGTCCAGATTCATATGTCCCGGAACGATGTCGTTCTGGGAGCTCACGATACCGATGAGAGGTTTTTGGATTTCTTCATCGGTTAATCCCAGTGCATAGAGAAGGGAGCGGTGGGGGGCGGCCTGAGGACCAACTTTTATTTTGTCACTGCGCATTCTTTTAATTACCTATGTAACGATGTGATTTTTAAGAATAATATCGTTTGCTTTACACGATTCTGCGGTATCCGACGATCTTGTTTTTCCAGTAGACACCGGAGAGACTTTCCATTCGGACATAACCGCCTGAAGAGGGTGCATGAAGGAAGCGCCCTTTATCAGCGACCAAGCCTGTGTGGAGTCGTCGGCCGATCCTGAAAACACCAATATAGCCCTGCCGGGCGTTGCGGGCAGCCACCCATTTGCCGGCTTTTGATTGAGCGGCGGTGTGGCGGGGAACGGTAATTCCGTGTTTGCCGTAAGCCCAGAAAATGAGACCCGAACAGTCAAAACCGTCCGAGGGAGAAGCTTTCCCGTATTTATATTTTGCTCCGTACTGACTCATTGCGGTTCTGAGGACTTTTGATCCTTCTGAGTTGTCATAGGAGACGGGCTGATAGCTATAACGATCAGAGGAGAACATAGAACAGCCGGAAAGAAAGGAGGAAACTGAAGCCAAAAGGATCAGTTTTCTTCGCGTCATGAGCTGTTCAAGCATCAATTTGGAACTCCTTCGGGTCTTATTTTAGATACGATTCTAAAATTTTATACGATGCACAATGTGAAAACGGATTGCGGTAGGATCAATTCATTTGCCGCGGGTAAATCCGCATCAAAATTTAGTTGCCTCCGAAGGAATTTGGAAAACGCCAAGTACAAAAAGAAATTGCCGCGTAAAGCGGCAATCCCAAACACGATTAAGTGTTCAAATTATTATTTAGCAGGAGCTTCTTCTTTTTTGGCTTCTGCTTTAGCGGCCGGGGCCTGCTCCTGAACCATAACAGTAGAGAGCTGGCAAAGACGCATATGGAAGTCGTCGGCTTTGGCCGGGTCGATGGGCAGACCGCCGTCAGTGAAGACCTTCAGGACTTTGTTGAAGTCTGCGAAGATGTCGCCGCGAGCGAAAGTGTGTTCGTGATGACCGCCGATCATGTCAATCCAAGCAAAAGTAACGGTGAAAACGTTGTCTTTGCGTTCGAATCCGAGGAAAGAAACATCGCCGGGATTCATCTTTGCTTTTAACTGCTCAGGGGGGACCGAGGCTTTAACATTGCCGAGAGGTGCTGTCATTTTTACTCCTTTTTGAAATGAATCGTTATCTTATTTCAACTGAATCAAAAATACAATTGTTTTCAAATGGGTAAGCGTTTTCCTGCAGTCATTCTTCTCGCTTGTTAATGGTTTTTAACCACGCTTCGGCTTGGTTGGGTGAATATACACTTTGCGTAATCGGATCAGCTTTGAAAGAATCTTCTTTTGCAATGGCCATGGTCAGCGCTTCCGTGGCGAGCTGAGCCATGGTCACGTACCAGAACTGACCGGCCACGGTCGGAGAATAGATGTCTCCCGATTTTTCTAAGAGGCCGGCTTTAATCCATTGGTCCATAACGGGTTTTAGCGGCTTTTCAATATCGACGCTGAAGTTGTCACCAATCTCTTTCAAATTGAAGGGACCGGATTCCACGCTGCTGGCCAAAGTCCGCATCAAGTGTCAGTGTTCCTGAGGCTTCATCATGACAAAGACCGGCTTGAGTCCTTTCTCAACCATTTCTGACCATTTGGCAAGTTTGCGCTCCTGCATCCAGCTGTAGCCGAAAAGTTTTCCGCCGGCTCCGCAGCCGAAGGGAAGGCAGTCACTCGGACCTTTTGCCAAACGGTTGTAGAGATTCCTTTCAAGCGGCGTTCTGGCCCAATGGGTATTCGTCAGACGATGCCAATTGGGATTAGCAGAAAAATGCTCAACGCTTTCAGCATACATGTCGGCGGCTTCAGCAAGCGTCGCTGCGGGTTCGCAAAGACCGGATTTGATGCGGGTGTTGAGCGGCGATTTCTCAAAGACATTCAGCTGGTAGCAGTCCACACCATCAATCGGAAGCTCGGAAGCGATCTTTAAATCGTCAGTCCAGACTTTTCCTTTTTGTCCCGGGAAGCCGAAGAGGAGGTCGATCACTACGGCAAGATTGTCGATGGCTGAGATTTCCTCAAGTCGACGAATAATGTATTCAGGGGAATCGAGGCGCTGCATTTCTTTGCGGATATCGGCATTGAACGTCTGAACCCCTATAGAGAGTCGGTTAACGCCGCCTTCGACGCAGGCGGAGAGCTTCTCATCAGTTAGTCCGTGAAGTCTTCCCTCGAAGGTAATTTCGCAGTCATCCGCAAGCGGAAGATTCTTTCTGGCGGCTTCAAGAATCTTTTTAATATTGTGGGGCTCTAAAGCTGTTGGTGTACCCCCTCCGAAATATAAAGCCTTAATCGGCGCAGAATTCTGAGCGCCTCGTTGGTTCCATAGTTCAAATTCTTTAATTAGCGTGTTCGTGTAAGCATCCGCAGCTTCCGAAGAATAAGGATTCTGATAAAACATGCAGAAAAGGCACCGGCTTTCACAGAAAGGAATGTGAACGTAAGCAATGCCGTCCGTTTGTCTTGGTTCAAAAGACTTCTTTTCTAGGAAGTTTCTAGCTGAGTTCCAGAGCATCGGAATACCGAACGGCCCGGCATGAACCGTTGCCTTAGCAGGAAAGGCTTTGTGCAGCGCATCGGTTTCATCTGCAAAGAATGCAGAGTAACTTCTCTTCTTAATTAGTATGTTTTTTAGCAGTCGGACACCGGTTTCAAAGGACGGCATGACTAATCTCCGGACGAGGTTGATTCTTTTGAGGCAATTATCTCAAATTGCAAAAGTGATATTGATAATTATTTACAAAAAACTAAAGAAAGAAAATTGCAACGGAATAAATACTTATGCATAGATTGCATTGATCTTAATGCTGCATAACTGTTGAAGATTTATCATTCCTACATTGAATTTGAAAATAGAGGCGAAGCCCTAAGACTTTCGCCGGTGAAAAGGATTGGAGATTTTATGAAAGAAGTTCCGAAACTTAGTGATTTTCCGGTCGGAAAACCCAATGATGCTTATGCTAAATATTTCATCGGTCAAAGCTGGCTTGCTCCGTTAACAACGAAACAAGTTCCAACCTATAACGTTACTTTCGAACCGAGATGCCGAAACAATTGGCATATTCATCACGCTGAAAAAGGCGGCGGACAAATGCTGATTTGTGTTTACGGCCGAGGCTGGGTACAGCTCGAAGGCGAACCGGCTCATGAATTGAAAGCAGGGGAGGTCTTCAATATTCCGCCTAATGTTAAACATTGGCATGGTGCAGCAAAAGACAGTTGGTTCCAGCACTTATCTCTTGAAGTCCCGGGAGAAGGTACTTCTAACGAATGGTTAGAACCGGTGACCGATGAAGTCTATGACAAGCTTCCTTAATTATCTGAACTTCTCGGGGTTGCGTACACTCAAATCCGTAACCCCGACTCTAACCTTAGCCTTTTAGGAAGGTCATAAGTTCCTCATAGCTTCGACCGCTTTTTCTGAGAGCCGACAAGATTTCGGCAGCTTGGGCGGTTTGCAGCTCCTTTTTCATAGCCAGCAGCTCCCGGGATTTCCTTTCATATCGTTCCTTTAACTTTACGAGAGCCGCCTCTGTTAATTTAATCCTGGATTTCAAAGTCTTAGTACGCATCATCGCAGATTTCTCCGTCCTCGTAATCTTCATCCTCAAGTTCTGCTTCCTTAGCATTCGTCTTGAGGATCCTTGCAATTTGATTGGCGTACACCTGTACGTCTTCTAAGTTGATGCCAAAGGAAGACAGGATGGTTTTTTGTGTTTTAGTAATAGCGTGGTGCAGCTGATAATCTCCCTGACCGACTTTTACCATCTCCAATTTATTAAGCTCAACAATAGCCGCCGGCACCGTCATGTAGTTGCGTCTAATGTTTAGCTTGAGCATTTGGTGCTTGAGCAGCGAGTAAATCCGATTTCTTATAATCAGAGCCGTGAAGCCGATGAGCGCCTTTGCATCTAAGGCTGCGTTCGAACAAATCCGTAAACTCTTTGAACCAAGGTAGGACTTATCTGCTCTAAAGAGTTTCTCCGTGCTGTCCCGCCCCTTATAGAGAAGATAGGCGTCCTGAGCCGACATCTCCTCTGAAGTGATGATGCTGAAGTAACCGCACAAATCCAATTCTTCTTCGATTACCTTCGGGCGCTCTCGTGTAAAGAGAAGCTCTTTATTTTTGCCGTAATGGAAGTCGAAGTAGTGCTCGTATTTTCCGCCGAAGAGGACCTGTTTTCCTTCCATTTTCCGGATCTCCTGCTTCATCTTCTCCAGAAGATTCTCAAGCTTTTCCCTCTCGCCGGCCGCTTTCCCGGAACTGTAATAAAGATGGAAATACCTTTGATGTTCCTTCTCCATGCCGGGGATCGCTGCTTTCACACTTGTTCCGTAAACATGGTAAGCGCTGATAAAGCAATTCCGCTTAGATTCAAATCTGTGTCTATGTTCTTTGATGATTGAGCTTACAAGCTGTTTGCAGCCCTTGACCATCATGACGAAGGGACATTTCTTTTCATCAAGATAGCGGATATTTTCACGGCTGAAGTAACCCCTATCGAGAATAAAACCCATCCTCTTATAACCGTAGGCTGTCACTTTGTCGATGACATACTTAAGCTGAGCGACATCAGTTACAGAACCGGGATATTCTTCATAAAAAAGAGGAACACGATTGTTCTGATCGAAGACCAGGGAGAGGTTAAAGACGGGCAGTCCTTTGTCATCCTTCGGTTTGCCGTATTCAACGATGTTCAAATCACCGGCCTGACTGTTCTTATTGGTGGAGTCGTAGGAGATATATACCTTAGCTTGGTGGTCTTTATCCTCGTTCCAGTCATCGAGAAAGCCAAAGATCTGATCCTTAGTTACCGAGGAGAGAAAGCGCGAGACCTTAGAGTCACTGACCAAACGCATTCCTTCGGTAAACAGAGGATGGTTGAATGCGTACCCGGGATAGTATTGGCCGACATTATCTTCCGTGACAATCATGTAAGCGGCTAAGTCCAGAAAGAGGCCGGCATCCTTGCCGAACCAGTCGGAAGCAATTTTATCGAGCTTGTAATGCTTGATGATTTTATCGATGACAATGAAGCTGCCGATTTCCAGAGCGCAGCTCCTAAGAGAGTTTTCTTCGGTCGGTTCGACTTTATCAACAGTCTGGGGAAAGTGTTCGAAGTACTTTTCGTTGGGATACATTTTCTCCGGATCGTTAGGGTCAGCCTTGCCGATGACTACTCGGTGAGGAACATTGTATTTTTTAGCGGCGTTATAAGTACGCCCGATTTCATAAAGGATATAGACCG
>ENA-UEPN01001977-UEPN01001977.1-human-gut-metagenome-genome-assembly--contig:-NODE-1977-length-9827-cov-2.881436_pt1 | contig 9827 bp, 8 predicted proteins | sample MGYA00242897_ERZ507910 | MGnify/ENA primary metagenome ERZ507910 (study PRJEB26167, sample SAMN06115525) | human gut metagenome | host: Homo sapiens | place: China:Jiangxi | collected 2015-08-20 | study...
TGAATACTGTTCCATGACAGACTCCCCTGCACAGATGGTCATGGCAACGAACATGTTCATCTTAAATACCTTGGCTGCACTGGCTGCCAGCAGGAAGGGCAGGAAGGTGAAGATGGCCATGGAAATGGCAATGATGGTTTTGAACGTGGGAGCAGAGGAGTCAAAACCCAGCGCCATGAAAATGCAGATGAGTGCGGACAGGAAGCCGCAGCCGGCCAGAGCGGGAACGATGGGGTTGAAGATAGCGGCGACCGTCTCAAAGAAGCGGGTCAGCAGCTTGCCCTTCTTGTTCTTCAGCTCATCCTTCAGATCCAGGTTCTCATCGATGGGGGCTTCCTCGTCCACACCCGCCTGCGCAATAAAGTCCTTGTAAACATTGTTTACTTCAGCACCGATGATAATCTGGGTCTGTGTGCCGTTGTTCACAACGCCCAGCACACCGGGGATCGCCTTCAGAGCGGCTTCATCGATCTTGCTCTTGTCGCGGGTGGTCACACGCAGACGAGTCGCGCAGTGAGTGGCCTGTGCAAGGTTCTCTTTGCCGCCAAGAGCCTGTATCAGAGCCGGGATGGATACCTTTGTTGCCATATTGTTGCCTCCTTATGATTTTGCATTATTCCAAAAAGGCTTTGTGCCTTTTTTGCTTTAATGAGAAGCAATGACTTCAACTTCAACCAGTGCGCCCTTGGGCAGAGACTTCACTGCCACGCAGGAACGAGCCGGCTTTCCGGTAAAGTAGCGGGCGTAGATCTCGTTAAACGCAGCAAAGTCAGCCATGTCTGCCAGGAAACAGGTGGTTTTGACTACGTCCTCAAAGGTGCAGCCTGCAGCCTGCAGCACAGCGCCGATGTTCTTCATCACCTGCTCTGCCTGTGCGGCGATCTGCGGCTCGGCCAGTGCGCCGGTAGCAGGATCGATGGGCATGGTGCCGGACAGAAACAGCAGGCCGCCAGCCTGAATTGCCTGAGAGTAAGGGCCGATAGCAGCCGGAGCTGCCGGGGTGGAAATGATCTGATTCATCGCAATGCCTCCATGTGTATGAATGAAATTTATTTCATTGACATCAGGATAGCATTGCAATAGGGAAATGTCAAGAGAAAATTGAAAAATAATGAACAAATTTTTGCTTTGACAAAAAAATTAGATAAATCGATAAAATATATTGCATTCGCGCACGTGCTAGAATAAAAATGATGAGCCTGATGGAGACAGGCTGGATTTAGTCAAATTTATTTTACTAAAAAGGAGCTTTGATATGGAACAGTGTCGTAAGAGCTTTCCCGAAGGATTTCTCTGGGGCGGTGCAACGGCGGCCAATCAGGTAGAAGGTGCATGGGATGCGGACGGCAAAGGCCCGAGCCTGGCCGATGCAATGGTAGCCGGCACCCATCAGCTGCCGCGCCGCATTACGCTTGAGATCGACGAGAGCCGGAACTATTATCCCAGCCACAGCGGCACCGATTTCTATCACCATTATAAAGAGGACATCGCCCTCTTTGCCGAGATGGGTTTCAAGTGCTTCCGGCTGTCCATCGCATGGACCCGCATCCTGCCGAACGGCGACGATGCCAAGCCCAATGAAGAGGGCTTGAAGTTCTATGAGGATGTGTTTGATGAGTGCCACAAATACGGCATTGAACCGCTTGTGACCATCTGCCACTTCGATACCCCCATTGCCCTCATAAAAAAGTATGGCGGCTGGAAAGACCGCCGCATGGTGGATGCCTATGTGCACTACTGTGAAGTGCTGTTTGACCGCTACAAGGGGAAGGTGAAATACTGGCTCACCTTCAACGAGATCAACATGCTGCTGCATCTGCCCTTTACCGGCGCGGGGCTAGTGTTCTATCCGGGCGAGAATGTGCAGCAGGTGGAGTATCAGGCGGCACATCATGAGCTGGTGGCCAGCGCAAAGGCGGTCAAGCTGGCCCATGAAAAGATGCCCGGTGCCATGGTGGGCTGTATGCTGGCGGCAGGCCAGTATTACCCGCGCACCTGTGCACCGGAGGATATCCGTGCCGCGCAGGAAGCGGACCGCGACAACTACTTCTTTACCGATGTGCAGGCCCGCGGTGCCTACCCGGTGTGGGCAAAAAAGCGGATGGAGAAGGCCGGCATCACCCTACACACCGAGCCGGGCGATGAGCAGGTTCTGAAAGAAGGCACCGTGGATTTTGTCTCCTTCAGCTACTATTCCAGCCGCTGCATCACCACGGATCAGGAGATCCTGGCAGAAGAAAAGGCCGACGGCAATGCGGTGCTGGATGCCGTGAAGAACCCGTACCTCAAGGCCAGCGAGTGGGGCTGGGCCATCGACCCGGTGGGCCTGCGCGTGACCCTGAACACCATCTACGACCGGTACGAAAAGCCCATGTTCATTGTGGAGAACGGCCTTGGTGCGGTGGATACCGTGGAAGCGGACGGCTCCATCCACGACAGCTACCGCATCGATTATCTGCGCGCCCACATCGAGCAGATGGAAAAGGCCGTCAACGAGGACGGCCTGCCGCTGATGGGCTACACCACATGGGGCCCTATCGACCTTGTGAGCGCATCCACCGGTGAGATGAAAAAGCGCTACGGTTTTATCTATGTGGATAAGGACAACGACGGCAACGGCACACTGGCCCGCAGCCGCAAGGACAGCTTCTACTGGTACAAAAAGGTCATTGCTTCAAACGGCACCGACCTTGCCTGAAATTTGCGAAAAAATAAATTTGTGAGAAAGAATTGGAATTTATGACACCTGAGATCATTGCACACCGCGGCGCGTCCTATCTTGCGCCGGAAAATACCCTTTCTGCGTTCCGCAAGGCGATGGAGATCGGCGCGGACGGCGTGGAAATGGACGTACAGCAGACCAGCGATAAAAAGCTGGTGATCCACCATGATTTTGTCATTGACTGGCACACCGATATGCGTGGCCAGATCTACGACATGACCGAGGGCGAGCTGAAGGCGCTGGACTTTGGCAGCTGGAAGGATGTGAACTATCGGAACGAGAGGATCGCTACCCTGCAGGAGGCACTGGCTCTGTGCAGGGAAATGGAAGGTACCATCGTTCAGCTGGAAATGAAGGCCACCATCGATGACGACCCGGATTTTGTCCCCCGCGTGATCGAGGAGGTGCGTGCAGCAAACATTACCGACCGGCTGGTGGTGATCTCGTTCAACCACGACCTGCTGCGGCAGGCAAAGCAGCTGATGCCGGAGCTGAAGGTGGGCGTGCTGGTCTACGGTGCGTTGGAGACCATGGCGCTGCCCACTAGCACATGGGAAATGCTTGGCCTGCAGAACGGACTGGAAGAGGATGATTTTCCACAGCTGCCGCCGCTGTCGGTGGAAAATGTGGATGACGAAAACTGCAGCTGGGCCCTGCGCTGGATGGGCAATCAGATCAGTATGCTGCAGGCGAACTTTCCGGGCAAGAGTCTGGTAGAGGTAGCCCAGCGCCTGCTGGAACAGCGGGACCCGGTAAAGTATGTGCAGACGCTGGACTTCAAGCCGGACTGGGTGAGCTGTGAATATCACACCGCTTACCAGCAGCCCAGCATGGTGCAGAAGCTGCATGATCTGGGCATCAAGGCGGCATACTGGACGGTGGACGGGGAACAGGCCGTGAAAGACCTTTGGCCCCTGCAGCCGGATGCCATCGTCACAAACCGCCCGGACCGCGTGCGGGAATGGATCTCTGAACTGGAAATGACAGAATAAAGGGCAGAAGCTGCATCCCTTCGGTGCGGCCTGATTCCCCAAGCAACATCTGAAAAGCAAACAGCGGACAGCCTGCAGGCCGTCCGCTGTTGTGCTATGCAAAAGATGTTATAAAATATATCCGAGGCTCCGCAGCACGAACAGCCAGAAGGTCAGGCTGAATGCGCTGAACAGGGTGGTGGTAACGCACACGCTGCCGGTAAGCACACCTTCGTGGCCCATCTGCTTTGCCATAACGTAGCACGCTGGGGTGGTGATGCTGCCCAGCATCACCAGCAGGGCCACCAGCTTTTCGTCGGTAAAGCCAAAGCGCACAGCCAGCGGCAGGAACAGCGCAGGCAGCACCATCAGCTTGACCACAGTAGCCACAGCGGTAGGCTTGAGGTATCCCAGAGCTTTTTTGCCCTTGAAGCCTGCACCAATGGCAAGCAGGGCCAGAGGGCTGGTCAGACCGGCCACATTGGAAAGGGCCTTATCCAGCATGGCAGGCATGGAAATGTGCAGCATGCTCCACGCAAAGCCCGCTGCAATGCCCAGAAGGATGGGGTTCGTCAGGATGCCTTTCACACTCTTTTTGAGCTTTTCAGCCATATTGCCGGTCTGAGCCTGCGCAGTGGGCGCTTCCAGCATCAAAATGACCACTGCCATGATGTTATACAGCGGCACACTGCCAAGGATCATCAGGCTGGACATGCTGGCATCGCCGTAGATGCTCTGCAGAAAAGCCGAGCCGAGGATGGCAGCCGACGAGCGGTAACACACCTGAACGAACTCGCCCACAAGGCCGGTGCCCTTTAAAAACAGCTTTGCCAGCGCCCAGATCACAAGGATGCACGCCAGTGTGACCGCAAAGCAGAACAGCACATACCGGCCATCGAAGGTGGCGCGGACATCGTTTTTGCCAAGGTCGCGGAACAGCTGCACCGGCAGTGCCACATAAAACACGAACTTGTTGGCCCCGGCCACGAACGCATCGCTCAGAAAACCGGTGCGGTGCAGCACATAACCCAGCAGCATGATAAAGAACAGCGGCATGGTGCTGTTCATGCTGAACAGAATATTTTCCAGCAAGGCTCACACCCCGCCATGACGGCGCTGTTCCGCTGAAAGCTCCTGCTGCAGAGCAGCTTTGCGGTGGTCCAGCAGCAGGTCTTTGTTGTATCTGAAGTAGCGCTCGCAGCCGTTCTCGGTGAGGAAGGCGTGGGACACCGGGTCCACCGTCAGCTCGGTGACGAACACCACCATCTCCTGGCTTTCGGCAAAGGCCTGCTCCATAAAGTCGAAAGCGGCTTCCAGCGCGGCGCTGGCGGCCTGCTGGGCCTTTTCGCGCTCATCGGCAAGGGACTGGAACTGCCCACGCAGCAGGTCGAAGGCTTCCTGTGTACCGGCGGCGTTGGCACGGCGCAGTTCGCCCTCCCAGCCGCGCAGCACGGCCAGCACTTGCAGGCGGGTGGTCAGAGCATCTTTGCTCAGCAGCCCGGCGGCACGCTTTTGCTGTGTTTCGGTGTCGTAATCCATGATCTGCTGGTGGAACATTTCTGCCGAGCCGTCCGGGATATCCTCCGGAACGGTGGCAAGGGCTTTTTTGGTCTCCCGCAGAAAGGCATAGCAGCTGTCGGCCACTGCATCTGCCTGACGGGAGGCCGTGAACCGGGTGCCGAGGCCTGCAAGGATCAGGCTGACCAGCGAAAGCCGCTCGTCAAAGGGGGCCTGCAGCAGCCGTGCGAACACAGCGGGCTTTGCCTGCCCGGCAAGGATCTCCTCCACGCCGTAGTCGTCGCGGTACTTATAGTAAAGGTCGAGGTAGGCGGAGAAGTCCTCTGCGATCTTCGGGTGCTGGATGTACTCGCGGATCAGGTCTTCATCAGCCTGCAGACCCAGTGTTTCGTAGGTGTTCAGCAGATTGGAAAGATCCTCCCAGCCGCGGGCGGTCACGAACTGGGTGCCGTCCACATCGGCGTTGATCTGGTAGAAGTTCTGCGGGTGCAGCTCCAGATAGCTCAAAATGGCGCTGTGGATGTGGGCAGCGCGGGCATAGTCCTTCCACACGGGCAGGTCCGGCTCAATGTCCATGCGGCGCACGCGGTCCAGCGTAACGATATCAAAGTCGCGCACAGATTTGTTATATTCCGGTGGGTTGCCTGCCGCCACGATCACCCAGCCCGCAGGCACGGCCTGATTGCCAAAGGTCTTGCATTGCAAAAATTGCAGCATGGTGGGGGCCAGCGTTTCCGACACACAGTTGATCTCGTCGATGAACAGAATGCCCTCGGAGAGACCGGTGGCCTCCATCTTGGCGTAGATGCTGGCAATGATCTCGCTCATGGTGTATTCAGTCACCGAGACGTCCTTTCCGCCGTAGTTGCGCTGGCGGATGAAGGGCAGGCCCACGGCGCTCTGGCGGGTGTGGTGGGTGATGGTGTAGGCCACCAGCGCCACGCCGCACTCCAGGGCTACCTGCTCCATCACCTGCGTCTTGCCAATGCCCGGAGGCCCCATGAGCAGAATGGGACGCTGCCGGATGGCCGGGATGGCGTATTCGCCCAGAGCATCCTTGGCAAGGTAGGCTTTTACGGTGTGTTCAATTTCTTCTTTGGCTCGTTTGATATTCATAACAAATTCCCTCACGAATTGTTCAGGTCACGGTACAGGTCGTCCTCTTCGGCCAGCGCGTCTGCAAGAGCATTGGCCGGGCGGGCTGCTGCGCCGGTAAATTCTTCTTCGTCCAGAACCACCTTCATGGCCCACGGCGGCACATTGGCATCATCGAACCGGTCGCCTAGAAACAGAAAAGCGGTGTCGTAGGCCGGGCGCTTGGCGGGGTAGGTGCCCATGCCGTCGGTGAAGTACAAAAGGCCCCGCAGGTTCGCGAACTTCTTCTCGGCGCACAGCTGGTTCACGTATTCAAAGGCCGGGCGGAAGTCCGTTCCGCCGCCGCCCCGCAGCTCAAAGTGGTTCATGGCGTGGATCAGCTCGTCCTCATTGTGGATCAGGATATCCTGCCGGATGGCGTTATCAGCCTGGATCAGGTGCAGGTTCATCCGGTGAAAAAAGTTCTCCTGTCCTTTCAGCAGAGTGTAGGTCTCCGCAAGGAACGCCCGCACCAGTTCACCGGAGGTGGAGTAGCTGGTGTCGATGACAAGGGCCAGCTCCTCGATCTTTTTGCTCTCCCGGCTTTCCAGAGGCTCGATGAGGGGCAGGTTTCCGTACACCGAAAGGCCGTAGGTGTAGAAGTTCAGGTCGAACTCGTCCGGGTCCAGCTTGACTTCCTCCCGCATGACACAGAACCGGCGCAGAAAATCCTTGTAGCTGCGGCGGCTGCGGTTGGCGGCCTTCACCTGCTGTTTCAGGGCGTCGGTCCCTTCCCCGGCTTCTTTGTCCCGCAGGTCCAGCTCTGTCTGCATCCGCTCCCCGATCTTCTGCCACGTTTTCTGGGGCAGCGGCGTGGGCATCTGCTGGGGCTGGTCAGGCGCATCCTTCGGCCACAGACGGTGGTCGTCGGTCACGAACTCCCGCTCCAGCTGGCGCAGCACACCGGGGGTCTGCCGGGTGAGCCACCGATACACCGGCGCGGCTGCCACCACGGTTTCCTCGGCGGTGATCTGCTGGTAGGCGTTCTGGCGCACATAGGTCAGCGGGCGCATCACGCTTTTGCGCTGTAAGCTGTCAATGACGTTTTCCACCGCGATATCACACGCAAGGCTCCACAGCTGCGGCTCGCGGCGGCCTTTCAGCCACAAATGCCGGAATACGCAGTGGAATATGGTGTGCAGATACAACCGGTTGAGATATTTTGGATTGTCCTGATAGAGCCGCAGCAGGTGGCTGGGCTGATAAAACAGGACCTGACCGTCCGTAGCCAGCACCCGGCAGCGCTCGTCCGGGGCGGGGGACAGGGCACTGAGCGCCATATCTAAAAAGCGGAAGTCCAGATACAGCCCGCTGCGCACCACCGCCAGCACCTCGCCGCCCATGCGTGCCTGCCACTCCTCGTGGGTCTCCGGCCGCTGGGACTGGAACGGCTTGCGCGGGTCAAAAAATTTTTCTTTTGGCAACGTGTGGTCACCTCTCAAAAATCAAAATCGTACCGCTGCTTTTTGGGCTGAGGAACATACTTTTTGTGCTCCGCATCCGCCAGCAGAGCGGCGGCAGCGGCGTTCCCGGCCTTGGCGGCAAGGGCTGAAGCTTCGGCAAAGCCGTCTTTGTCCAGCACATCCAGCGCAATGAGTGCACGCACGGCATCATTGTCCTGCGCCTTCAGCAGGCGGGCCAGCACCCGGTCGGTGTTGGCTGCCAGAAATGCCCGGTAGTGCCCGGCGGCGGCTTCGGTCAGCTGCCACGGATACCGCAGCCGGTCAAAGCAGAGCATTGCCATCACATTGGCATCGTCGGCATCGTGGCCCTGCGGGAAGATCGCGTCGTATTCTGCGGGGAGGAATTTGTTCTCTAAAAAACACTGCCGGTAATGATATCCTTGGCCGGAAAAGGTGTGCAGAAGGATGTGGGCGGGGGTCTCCTCGATATCCTCCCAGTAGGCGGGATACCAGAGCGCCGCCAGCGGGGCTGCTGTACCGGCAGGGCAAAACTCAGCCCGCACCGCTTCGGTGATGTTGTTCACAAGGGCAAACAGGCCGGTAGGTTCTTCAGGGCCTGCCTGCACCCGGATGGTCTCCAGCGCGAAGCAGTTCAAAAACACATCGCTGCCCATGGTCAGGCTGCCCGTGCCCACGGTGAGCAGACGAAGCTTGCGGCAGTTGTAGAATGCGCAGCTGCCGACGACCTGTAAGCTGTCCGGCAGGGTCAGCTCTTCGAGAAAGTTCCCACACACCGGGTGCAGATCGTCTGCATCCGAACCGGCAGCGGGCGCGTCAAAGTCGAAGTCGTACCGGCGGCAGATGCCGCCTACCGCCTGCCCAAAGGCCCGAGTCAGCCGCGCCGTGCCGTGGCCGCCTCGTAGCGGCAGGTCTTGTCTGCCGCAGGCAGGCTGCGTGGCTTTTCGAAAAAGCAGTAGTCGCCCAGTTCGGTAACAGCAAAGTTGCCGCCCTCCGGTGCTGGCAGTGTGCCGGGCAGCGCGATACACGGCTCTGTACCGTACACCCGCACCAGCCGGGCTGTGTCTGCCGAAAGCGGCAGGATATCCAATGTAAGGGCGTTTTCCGGATATGCCATGTTCTGACCTCGTTTTCCTGCAATTCATTCAAGGTTCAGTATACCGCGAACAGGGGGTGATTGTCCAGAGCGGAGAAGAGAAAAGGAGCCGCCGCACGGCGATGTGCCGGTGCGGCGGCTCTTTTGAGAAGGTAGAAAAACGCTTAGTTTTCGGCCAGATTGCCGGTGTACAGCTGGTAATACTTGCCTTTTTTAGCGATCAGCTCGTCGTGGCTGCCGCGCTCGATGATGCGGCCCTGCTCCAGCACCACGATGCAGTCTGCATTGCGGACGGTGGACAGGCGGTGCGCAATGACAAAGCTGGTGCGGCCGTACATCAGGCCGTCCATGCCGCGCTGCACCAGCGCTTCGGTGCGGGTATCGATGGAGGAGGTGGCCTCGTCCAGGATCAGCACCGGGGGATCTGCCACGGCCGCACGGGCGATGGCCAGCAGCTGGCGCTGGCCCTGCGAGAGGTTGGCACCATCGCCGGTGAGCATGGTGTTGTAGCCTTCCGGCAGGCGCTTGATGAAGCCATCCGCGTTGGCAAGGCGGGCGGCGGCGATGCACTCTTCATCGGTGGCATCCAGCCGGCCGTAGCGGATGTTTTCCATCACCGTGCCGGTGAACAGATGGGTGTCCTGTAGCACGATGCCCAGAGAACGGCGCAGATCGGCCTTTTTGATCTTGTGGATGTTGATGCCGTCGTAGCGGATCTTGCCGTCCTGAATGTCGTAGAACCGGTTGATGAGGTTGGTGATGGTGGTCTTACCGGCACCGGTAGAGCCGACAAAGGCGATCTTCTGGCCCGGACGGCCATAGAGGTTGATATCGTGCAGGACGGTTTTTTCCGGCACATAGCCAAAGTCTACATCGGTAAAGGTGATGTTGCCTTCCAGCTTGTGGTAGGTGGTAGTGCCGTCGTGGTGCGGGTGCTTCCATGCCCAGATGCCGGTGCGCTCGGT
>ENA-UEPN01001979-UEPN01001979.1-human-gut-metagenome-genome-assembly--contig:-NODE-1979-length-9824-cov-6.118190_pt1 | contig 9824 bp, 9 predicted proteins | sample MGYA00242897_ERZ507910 | MGnify/ENA primary metagenome ERZ507910 (study PRJEB26167, sample SAMN06115525) | human gut metagenome | host: Homo sapiens | place: China:Jiangxi | collected 2015-08-20 | study...
TTTAATACAAGATAATAATTTAGAAAATCAAAGCAGTTTCTAAATAGGATACTTTATAAGATATAAACATGAAGAAGAATTATATATTGCTGCTATTGCTTTGTCTTTGTTTTGCAGGGTGCAAGGAAAAGCTGGTTGTAGAGTCCGACCATCTGCCCATTGCCGACCCTTACGTAATGCTTTACGAAGGCAAGTATTATGCCTACGGCACCGGCGGTACGGTGGAAGGAGAGGGCTTTGCCTGCTTCTCTTCCGACGACTTGAAAAACTGGACGCGTGAGGGGCAGGCACTGTCGGCTGCCAATTCCTACGGTACGTGGGGATTTTGGGCACCGGAGGTGTACTATATCAAGTCTAAAAATAAATTCTACTTGTTTTATTCCACCGAGGAACATATCTGCGTGGCAACGGCAGATGCGCCCCAAGGGCCGTTCCGTCAGGAGGTGAAGCAGCCGATATGGGGTGAGAAGAGCATCGATACCTCTCTGTTCATTGATGATGACGGCACGCCTTACCTTTATTTCGTGCGCTTTACAGATGGCAACGTCATTTGGGTGGCAGAGATGAACGATGATTTGACTGGCATCAAGCAGGAAACGCTGACGGAGTGCATCAAGGCGGAAGAGCCGTGGGAGCTCTCGCAGGACAAGCCCGCCAAGGTGGCAGAAGGTCCCTCTGTTCTGAAGAAGAACGGCATCTATTATCTGATTTACTCGGCAAATCACTTTGAAAGCAAGAACTACGGAGTGGGTTACGCCACCTCGGACAGCCCGATGGGACCTTGGACGAAATACGTGGGAAACCCCATTCTGCAACGTGTAGACGAATTGATGGGTACCGGTCACGGAGTACCTTTTCTTTGCAAGGACGGTAGCTGGAAATACATCTTCCATGCACATTGGAGTTCCACGAAAGTACAGCCGCGCACTTCGTATATCAAGGATTTTGCCATTTCGGACCGGGGAGTTGTCTCTATCGGCGGTGACATTATTCGTCCGCAGGTGGTGAGCAATGCGTCGGAAAAATAAGAAGCTAATTATATAACAACAATAAAACAGATGTAACTATGAGACTAAAAAGATTGTTTTTGGGGATAATGCTCTTTACGGGCATTACGGGTGCCGGAGCGGCAAATGCTGCTCCGGAAGACATCTCTGCTTCTATTTCCTTGAAAGTGCCGGGGAATGATGCCAAGCAATATCCGCTGGCCTTGCAGAAGATGCAGGATGGTATGTACAGCTGCCGGGCTTCGGAAACGTTGCCGTTGGACATCATCCGCCAGGTGGTGGACAAGGATGGCAAACAGCGCATTACCGTCACACTCAAGGCGCTGGAAAATGTGTATTTCAACTACGGGGAACAGATAAAGACCGGTTACAAGCATTCGGACTGCCAGTTCTACATGCCGGGCTTCTGGTATCGCCGCAACCTGCGTTCGCCGAAGGAAGCTCCTTCTTTCCACACATCGGACAGTTGGCTGGTGCGTGAGGACCGTTTGAGCACTCCGCTGACGGCAGCTTTCAATCCAGCAAGCGGTACGTCCATGTCGGTTATCCGTATTGACAAGTTCGACAAGGAAGCTTTGACCACTCATAAGGAAGGAGAGGTAATCTTGTCCGGCGAGACTTCCATCGGATATACCGGTTTCTGCAATGTGGATGGTATGACTGTCTTGGCATACGGTTTCCCCTATAAGGAAGCACCGAAGACATATATCCGCAAATTGACGCTGGCTCCTGCCGTTGAGGCTTTCCAGTTGCTGCGTAAGGGTGACAGCATCTCCATGACTTGGGAGGTGTCCGAAAGGAATGCTGCCGATTTCTCGGAATGCGTACAGCGCACCTGGGAGTATTGTTATGACACTAACCGCCCGAAACCGGTTGACACACCTTACACGGTAGACCGCATGAAGGAGGTGATGAGCAACTTCTTTGTGGAAAGCTATGTCAGCAATACCCCCACTCATTATTACTCCGGTGTAGAGTTGGAGACTGCTACTTGTGCCAATACCGATGTTGCCGAAGTGGGCTTTGTGGGACGTACATTGCTGAACGCTTTCAATGCTTTGGAGTATGGCAAACAGCAGAACCGCCAAGACCTGGTGGACAATGCCAACCATATCTTTGACACTTATCTCCAGAACGGTTTTTCGCCTGCCGGTTTCTTCAACGAAGTGGTACACTACAACCGCGGCTTCAAGGAAACCAGACATAGCATCCGCCGTCAGTCCGAGGGAGTGTATGCCATCTTGAACTATTTGAACTACGAGAAACAGCAGAAGCGTAAACACCCCGAATGGGAGAAACGCATCAAGGGCATGCTGGACAGCTTCCTCAAGTTGCAGAACGAGGACGGCAGCTTCCCGCGCAAGTTCAAGGATGATTTCTCTGTCGTGGATGCCAGCGGTGGTAGCACGCCTTCGGCAACATTGCCTTTGGTGATGGCGTCCAAGTATTTCAAAGACAAGCGTTATCTGGCAAGCGCCAAGCGTACGGTAGACTATCTGGAGAAGGAACTGATATCCAAAGCCGATTATTTCTCTTCTACGCTGGATGCCAACTGCGAGGACAAGGAAGCCTCCTTGTATGCTGCTACGGCTGCTTATTACCTGGCTTTGGTTACCAAAGGAGAAGAGCGTGCACACTATGCCGGTCTGGCAAAGAAAGCCGCTTATTTTGCCTTGTCATGGTATTATACTTGGGATGTTCCTTTTGCCGAAGGTCAGATGCTGGGAGATATCGGCTTGAAAACCCGTGGTTGGGGAAATGTGTCGGTAGAGAATAACCATATCGATGTATTTATCTTCGAATTTGCCGATGTGCTGCATTGGCTCTCCAAAGAGTACAACGAGCCGCGCTTCTCTGACTTTGCCGAGGTGATATCCACTTCCATGCGCCAGTTACTGCCGTATGAAGGACACATGTGTGGCATTGCCAAAGTAGGCTATTACCCGGAAGTGGTGCAGCATACCAATTGGGATTACGGACGTAACGGAAAGGGATATTACAACAATATCTTCGCTCCGGGCTGGACGGTTGCTTCTTTGTGGGAGTTGTTCACTCCGGGACGTGCGGAGCAGTTCTTGTTGAAAAAATGATAGTCTAAACAGTAACCAATATTGTATTTATGAATAAGATGATGACTTTGTTGGCAAGCGTGATGCTATTGGCATCGGCTTGCACGGGCAAACAGGCGAGTGAAAAGACTGCTTCTGGACTGGAACCTGCGAACTTCCGTACGGAAGTGGATGGCAAGCAGACAGACTTGTTTGTTTTGAAGAATAAGAATGGTATGGAAGTTTGTATTACGAATTTCGGTGGACGTATTGTATCAGTGATGGTGCCGGACAAGGATGGCGTTATGCGTGATGTGGTGCTGGGCTTCGATTCCATTCAGGACTACATCAAGTTCCCTTCGGATTTCGGCGCTACCATCGGACGTTATGCCAACCGTATCAATCAGGGTAAGATTACAGTGGATGGGGTAGAGTATCAGCTGCCGCGCAACAATTACGGTCATTGCCTGCATGGAGGTCCCAAGGGATACCAATATCAAGTGTTCGATGCCCGCCAGTTGAGTAATCAGGTTTTGGAACTGACTTATCTGTCGAAAGACGGAGAGGAGGGCTTCCCGGGTAACCTGACCTGCAAGGTCACTTTCTCGCTGACAGATGACGATGCCATCGACATTCGTTACAGTGCCGAAACAGACCGTACCACTGTTGTCAATATGACGAACCATTCTTACTTTAACCTGGACGGTGACCCCTCCAAGTCCAATTCGGATTATCTGCTCACTATCGATGCAGATGCTTATACCCCCGTGGACAGTACCTTCATGACTACCGGTGAGATTGTTTCCGTAGAAGGTACGGATATGGATTTCCGCACTCCTACTGCTGTTGGCGCCCGTATCGACAATGACTTTGAGCAGTTGAAGAACGGCAAGGGCTATGACCATAACTGGGTACTCAATACGAAGGGTGACATCACCCGTCCGTGTGCCACCCTCGAATCTCCCGTGACGGGCATTGTCCTTGATGTCTATACCAACGAGCCGGGCATTCAGATTTATGCCGGTAACTTCCTGGATGGCACACTGACCGGAAAGAAAGGTATCGTGTACGGTCATCGTGCGTCCGTCTGTTTGGAGACGCAGAAATATCCCGATACGCCCAACAAGCCGGAATGGCCTTCGGCGTTGCTGAAGCCGGGAGAAAAGTATGACAGTCATTGCATCTATCGCTTTTCGGTGAAGAAATAAATATAGGGGATGTGTCATCTGTGTGCTATCAACCGTTTTGATACCCTCTTATTGTATGGCCTTTTTTGTGAATCTAAAATATAATATACAATGAGACACTTTAGTGTTTTTTTATTGGCTACTTTATTCCCTTTGATTTTCATGGGTTGCAAAAGTGAGGAAGACTCTTATCCTCCTATTCATTATGGATACAATTTAGCATTTGTCGATGAAAATGGCAATGATTTGATTGAGGGAATGCAAACCGGTCTTGGAAGAAATGGTAAGCCTGCTTTGAGAGAGAAAGATTACTCCTATAAATTGGTAGAACCCGATTCTAAAGATGACTTTACCGGACCGGACTGTATCTATGTGGAAAGCAGGGACGGACTTTTTACTTTGGCAATCTTTGATGCACTATGGGATGGATATAAATATGACAAGAAGCCTGAAGTATTGAGGCGTACGTTTGTTTGTCCCTATATCTTTGGTGACGGAGAGGAACATTCTATTATTTCCCATTGGAAGTATAATGATGGTTATGGCAGTGTTGAACTTATTAGAGTAACTATAGATGGTGTGGATGCCCGCATCGAATTAGGAGCAGACAAATATCACCCGTTAGTTGTCGTTGTGTTGACAAAGTAACTTGTTTTTCTTAAATACTCTGTCTTGGTAAAATCAGCACTTTATCAAGACAGAGTTTTTATTCTTTGGAATTACCGCATCGCCAGCGCCTTATTCTCCGCCTCCTCCATAATCTCCCGTTCTCCCGGCCCTTTGTCATTGATGCCGCAAAGGTGGAGGATGCCGTGGATGATGACACGGTACAGTTCATGTTCGTAGTTGTTATCGGCGAACTGTTCCGCATTGGTGCGTACGGTATCAAGGCTGATGAAGAGGTCACCGCTGAGACGGTTTCCTTCGCAATAGTCGAAGGTAATGATATCTGTATAATAATCATGTTGCAGATATTGGCGGTTCACTTCGAGTATCTTCTCGTCCGAGCAGAAGATGTAGGCGATTTCACCGACTCTTTTTCCGTAAGTGGCGGCTACGGATTTTATCCATTCCGTGGTTTCACGCTTCTTTATGGATGGCATTTCCACGCCGTCTGTCTGATAACTAATCATTTTATTTACGATTTAATGATTTACGATGTACGATTGAAATTACGTTCTTGCGATTAAGCTAGTTCTTTTAAAAGAAGAATAAGTAACTGATGATGATGGCTGCAATGATGCCGGAAAAATCGGCAATCAGCCCACACGTCACGGCATTCCTCGTTTTGGTGATACCTACGCTGCCGAAATACACAGCAAGAATATAGAATGTGGTGTCCGAAGCGCCACGTGCCACGCAACTCATGCGTCCTACAAATGAATCGGCACCATACTGTTTCATGGTGTCAATCATCAGTCCGTTGGCACCGCTGCCGCTCAGTGACTTCATCAGGGCAGTGGGTAGGGCACCTACAAAGCTGGTATCTACACCGAATAGTCCTACCACATAACCGATACCGTTCACCAGTATATCCATGGCACCGGAAGTGCGGAAAACGGCGATTCCAACGAGAAAAGCAACCAGATAGGGGATGATGCGTACGGCGGTGGTGAAGCCTTCTTTGGCCCCTTCGATGAAGGCATCGTATACATTTATCTTTTTCCATAGCCCCCAGAGGATGAACAGCAGGATGATGGAGAACAGCAGTATGTTGGCAATCAAAGTGGAATATACGCCCATTTCATCGCGGCTAATCTGTGTGAACAGGTAGACAAGTGCGGCAAAGAAAAGACTGATGCAGCCAATCAGGATAAGTATGGGCTTGTTCAGCAGGTTGATGCGTTGTGCAATGCTGACGGCAATGACACCGACAATGGTCGAGATGGCAGTCGTTATCAGTGTGGGGATAAAGATGTCCGTGGGTTGGGCGGCACCCATCTGCGAGCGATACATCATGATGCTGACGGGGATAAGTATCAGTCCCGAGGTGTTGAGGACAAGGAACATTACCATCGGATTGGTGGCAGTATCCTTTTTCGGGTTTAGTTCCTGAAGTTCCTTCATGGCTTTCAGCCCCATTGGGGTAGCGGCATTGTCCAGCCCCAGCATGTTGGCAGAGAGATTCATGAAAATGGAGCCCATGGCAGGATGTCCTTTCGGTATTTCGGGAAAGAGACGGCAGAATACCGGACTCAGCCAACGGGAGAGGGCATTGATCATGCCGCTGTTTTCGCCTATTTTCATCACGCCGAGCCAGAGGGCGAGTATTCCCGTCAGTCCCAGGGATATTTCAAAAGCTGTTTTGGAAGAGGAGAAGGTGGAGTTGACGAGTTCTGTGAATATCTCCACATCACCCATAAAGATGAGTTTGCAGAGGGCCACGATGAATGCGATGACGAAGAATGCTACCCAGATGTAATTTAAAACCATGTATCGTTACTTTGTTCTAATGGATTAATATTTGTTTTCGTTGGCAAGATTCCAGGCGTTGAGGAAAGCTGCTTTGGTTATTTCTATCATTTTCTCCCAGTTCAGCCGATCGGTGTGGTCCGAAGGCTGGTGATAATCGGGATGTCCGTCTGTGTGGTACCAGATGATGGGGATGTTGCACAGGGCAAAAGAAGCATTGTCACTTCCTCCCGTGGGGCGGTCCCAGGCGCGGTAGTCCGGTTGCAGGCGCAAGCTGTAGCGTGCAATGTCCTGCTTCAGCCAGTCGCCGAATACGGGGTGGGCGGCGGTGTAGAAGTAGACAACGTGTTGAGGCTGCTCGGGCTTATTGTTACGGCCTATCATGTCGAAATTGAGATAACCTTTCACCTGGCTGATGAAAGGACAGCTTTGTACAAAGTATTTGGAGCCGAGCAATCCCTTTTCTTCCCCATCCCAAAAGGCAAAGATGACCGTGCGCAGAGGCTTCTGTCCGGTGGCAAGAAATGCACGGGCTATCTGCAGGACGGCAGAGACACCGGAGGCATTGTCGTCTGCACCGTTGTATATCCGGTCGTTTGCCAGCGTCTCGTCCACACCCAGATGGTCGAAGTGGGCACCTACGATGACATATTCATCCGGTCGTTCTCCCGGGATGGTTCCCAATACATTACTCATCTGCAGGATGCGGTGGACGCCTTGTTCGAGGATGGCGATGGAGTCGGGATGCACTTGCCACCGTCCCCGTTGCTGGCGCTCCTTGTTGTATGCCTCGAAGGGTTGATAATAATTGTCCTTTTCCAGCGGGGCAATGCCGGCTTCTTTCAGGCAGGATGCCAGATAGCGGGCAGCCAGTCGTGAACCGTGCATGCCTGCTTCGCGTCCTTGCAGCTCATCGTCGGCAAGAAAACCGACAATAGCCTCGGCCGAAGTGCGGCTGATGCTTTGCAATCCCTTTTCTTGTGGAGATTGTGCATGTAAGGATAGTGCGAAAGAAAGGCAGCAGATTGCTCCCAAAACAGCTTTATACATGTCGTACGGTTTTAAGGATTGGACATACCGGTTGCAAAATTAAAGATAACTTTCCATAGTTCCGATATAAATGTCGTATTTTTGTCCGTTGGTGGATGAATTCAAATCCGTGTAAATCAAATGAGAGAAGGATGAAAAAGAAGAATGAAGCAGTGGAAACCGTCTTGTGCGAACGTGTGCTTTCGGCAGAAGAAGTGGCGTGCATCTCGGTACAGATTCAGCAGGAATTGGAGGCGTATATCGACCCGGTGAAAAGGGAGTATCTTCCCCGTTTCTTCAAGACCGGAAAGGGGCAGTATGGCGAGGGGGATAAGTTTCTGGGAGTGGTGGTACCCAACACCCGGCAGGTGGCAAAGCAGCACAAGCACGAACCTTTTGAGGTAATGGCAACCTTGCTTCAGAGTGAATGGCACGAGTGTCGCCTTTGTGCCTTGCTGATGTTGGTGGAGCGATTCAAAAAGAGCGATGAAAAGGGGAAAAAGGAGATTTATGACTTTTACCTTTCGCAAACGGGCCGTATCAATAATTGGGATTTGGTCGATTTGTCTGCCCCCGGCATTGTGGGCGAATATTTGAAAGACAAACTTCGTAAAGACCTCTACCGGCTGGCGGATAGTCCGCTGCTTTGGGACCAGCGCATTGCTGTGGTATCTACCTATACACTTATCAAAAATGGTGATTTCATCGATATATTAGCCCTTTCGGAGCGGCTGCTCCATCATAAGCATGACTTGATGCAAAAGGCGGTAGGATGGATGCTCCGGGAGATGGGTAAGCGGGACAAGGACTTGCTGGTACAATTCTTGGAGAAGTATTGCAGGACGATGCCGCGAACGATGTTGCGCTATGCCATAGAGAAGTTTCCAGAGGAGGAGCGCAAGGAGTTTATGAAGCGCTGATGGGGAATGAAAATCGTTAAACTGTATTTTGCTCTTCTTGCCAACAAGTTGACAAGTTTTTGCCACCTTATTGGCAAGACTTTGCCACCGCGTTGGCAAACTTTTGCCATAGGCATGGCAAAGTTTTGCCAAAGGTGAGGCAAAGAGTTGGCAAAATTAGTCTCTGATGGTCAGTGTGTTACCAAAGGTAGCCTTCTGCGTAACTATCAAATTCTGTAGCCATGCCGGCATCCAGATGTCTGAAGACGTTCAGTACGGATTGTTGCTCTTCGGGGAGCAGCAGGCGTTCGCCTTTGCGGGCGCGGTAGTAGGTGCGTTGGCCGAAGCCGGCTATCAGGTTGGCGATGGCGATTCCCCGCTTGTTGTAGGGTAGGCTGTTCAGCATGTTCATGAAGCCTTTGGCGTAACGCGCCTTCTGACTGGAGCGGTAGAAGGGGCATTCCCCTTTGACGGTGGCAAGGCGTTTGGGGCTGATGATTTTCCAGTAATCCTTTTCGGTAGGCATGCTCTGCATGGCGAGCTGGCGGAGGCAGGTGGCAGCCTTGGGGCATTGCCCGTTGAGGCATAAGGGGTAGTCGAAGGGGACTTGGGTAAAGGATATTTCTTCTTTCATAAGTAGCGTGTTCTATGCATTGTGCTTTCAGCAGGGGGGAGATTCGGCTTGCTGTCAGTAAATGGCTGGTTATTCTGCACAAATGTAGGAAGAAAGTGTGAGCCTGCAAATATATTTCAAGTATATATCTTGCTACTTCTATCGTTTTTTCTGTAATTTGCCTCCGGGCAGCATAATATTCCGTTGTATGGAGCGTGCCAGGCATGCCATACGCCTTTTACTTATGTGAAAAAAGAAAGGGGATGAGTGCTATCTCAAAATAAATTCGTTATTTTGCAGGAAACAAAAGGAATATCCCTATGATTACTTATCTTAAAATAAATGGTTTTAAGTCATTTCATAATTTTGAAATGGAGTTTACCCCTTTGACCATTGTTGCAGGAACAAATGCTGCTGGGAAGAGTAACTTGTTTGATGCATTGAATCTGTTGTCACGCTTGGCTGAAGTGGACAAAATACATACAGCATTCAGAGAAGGGCAAAGAGGTGATTTGTTTGAACTATTCACTCAGTATGATGAACATGCTTATGCCGATGAAATGGAGTTTTGTGTGGAAGTGCTGGTAAATCGTGAAGTGACTGATGCTTGGGGAGCTACTGCAAGATTG
>ENA-UEPN01001981-UEPN01001981.1-human-gut-metagenome-genome-assembly--contig:-NODE-1981-length-9820-cov-3.428821_pt1 | contig 9820 bp, 7 predicted proteins | sample MGYA00242897_ERZ507910 | MGnify/ENA primary metagenome ERZ507910 (study PRJEB26167, sample SAMN06115525) | human gut metagenome | host: Homo sapiens | place: China:Jiangxi | collected 2015-08-20 | study...
GTTGGAATAGATGCGGATGGTGTAGCCGGAGTAGTCCTTGACCTCTTCCTGATCGTCGGGCGTCTCGGGCGTGTCCGGAGTCTCCTTCTGGCCGCAGGCGACAAGGCTGAGGACCATGACGGAGGCAAGCAGGAGCGCTAAGAGTTTTCTTTTCATCGTTGTTCTCCTTCGTTTGTAGTTGCGGCATAAAATACCACATACAGTATTATACCTTCCGCGGCGCCGGCGCGGAACGGGACAAGTCTGCGATTATGCGGGCATTTCTGCGAAATGCTGTGAAAGTCCGCCGAGCTTGTCCGGTATGTTCCGTACTTTTTTGTGCAGCTTGCGCGTTCTACCGGCAGCGGTCCTGATACTCCGAGGGGGAGAGACCGGTGAGCTTTTTGAAGGTCGAGCCGAAGTAGGCGACATCGCGGTAGCCGACCATGCCGGCGACCTCGTAGACCTTGTAGCGGCAGTCGGCGAGGAGCCTGCGCGCCATGTGGATGCGGTAGAGCGTGAGGTAGCCGAGCGCGGTGTAGCTCGTCTCCTTTTTGAACACATGGCTCAGATGGCCCTCGCTGATGCCGATGGAACGGGCGATGGTGGTGATGTTGATGTCCGCGTCGGCGTAGTGCGCGGCGATGTATTCGAGCGTCTGGAGCACATATTTGCTCTTGTCGCCCTTGGGCAGCGCCAGCAGATCGTCCTGCGCGCTGCGGCTGGAGAAGGCCTCGGCCTTCTCGCGCACGCGCTCGATGGCGGCGACGAGCTCCTGGTCGCGGAAGGGCTTCAACAGATAGTCCGCCGCGCCGAAGCGAAGCGCCGAGCGGGCATAGTCGAAGTCGTTGTGGGCGGTGAGCACGATGACGTGAGCGGTGCTGCCGCGCTCGCGCAGGACGCGCATCATCTCGATGCCGTCCATGTGCGGCATCCGCACGTCGGTGATGATGAGGTTGGGGCTGTAGCGCTCGGCGGCGGCCAGACCCTCCTCGCCGTTGGCGGCTTCGCCGACCACGGCACAGCCGAGCGAGGCCCAGTCGATGCCGAGCACGATGCCGCGGCGCACCACGGCCTCGTCGTCAACGATCAGTACCTTGAGCATGGTCCTCTCCTTTCTGCATCGGGAGCCGCAGCTGCACGCAGCTGCCGCCGCCCTCGTTCGGATATGCGCTCAGACCGCAGCTCTCACCGTAGCTCAGGCGCACGATGCGGTCCACGTTGTTCAGGCCCAGATGGCCGCCGGGAATAAGCTCATGGCTGTTGAGCCGTTCGAGCACCTCCGGCGGGATGCCGCTGCCGTTGTCGGACACCTTGAGCAGCAGATAGCCCTCCGCGTCCTCCTCCGCCCAGAGCTTGATGAAGCCCTCGTCGCTGTCGGCCACGCCGTGGATGATGGCGTTTTCCACCAGCGGCTGTAAAATGAGCTTGGGCACCACGCAGTGCTGGAAGCGCTCGTCCACATCAAGCTCACAGACGAAGCGGTCGCCGAAGCGGACCTCCTGAATGGCGAGGTAGCGCCCGATCAGCTCAAGCTCCTCCTCAAGCGTGATGTACTCGCTGCCGGAGATGCCCGCGCGCAGCAGCGCGGCGAGGTCGGCGGCCAGCTCCGCCACCTGCGGCACGCCGCCGGTTACGCCCAGCCACTTCATGCAGTCGAGCGTGTTGTAGAGAAAGTGCGGGTTGAGCTGGGACTGGAGCATCCGCAGGCGCGTTTCGTTCAGCTCGCGCTCGCGCTGCACGCTGCGCTCAAGGTTCTGGCGGTACTCCGCCGTCATGCGGTCGAAGCTCGCCGCGAGGCGGCCCATTTCATCCTGCCGTGTGCTTTCGATGCGCACATCGTAATCGCCGCCCTCGACGCGGCGCATCGCGCCGTCGAGCTCGTTGACCGGCTCAAAGAGACGGCGGCTGAGCCACCAGGCGCACACGAGACAGAGCACCAGACACAGCGCGCCCATCAGCGCGGCGACGAGGTAGATCGACCGGACGACCTGCGCGGTATAGGTCTGCGGCTGCTGCAGAATGAGCGAAAAGCCGCTTTCCGCGCAGGCGCCGACGTAGTAGCTGCGCTCGCCGTCCCCATCGGAGAGAGATTTGCCGGAGAGCAGCTGCGCGCGCAGCAGGGCAAGGGTATCGTCGGCGCGCAGGGGTTGGGAGGCGTAGAGCAACCGCCACGTCGCATCGACGAGCAGCAGATCGTCCGCGCCGCGCAGCAGGGGCGCGAAGAAGGCGTCGAAGTTGGCGTCGTCCATGCGGAACACGGCATAGCCGAGCACCGCACCGCCGCGCGCGGTCACGGGACAGGCTCCGGCGAGCCCGCCGTTTCCGGCGCGCAGCACAATGCCGTCTGCCGCGCGGGCCGCGCTGAGTATGCCCCAGCCGGTGCTTTGCGCGGCGGGCCATACGTTCGCCGTGGTATAGAGGCAGTCGCCGTCCTCGCCGTAGACCTCAAAGTCGGCGTATTCGCGCAGCGCGACCGTGCTGCGGTTCAAAAGCTGATAGAGCGTGCGCGAGTCACTGCCGCCGCGGCGCAGGGCGCTGCGCGTCACGGTGCTGCCGGCCAGGGCGCGCGTGACGTCGCCGCAGTCGGTAAGCAGCGCGTCGAGCTGCGTGGTGAGCAGCGCCATCTCCTCCTGCGCGTCGGTACGCAGGGTGTGCTCGCTGCGGAAGATCATCACCTGCGTCATCAGCACGTCGCACAGCAGCAGCGGCACGAGCGCGACGAGCAGGACGGTGAGAAAAATGCGGTTTCGGAAGGACCGCTCAAGCCATGCTCTCATGCTTCCACCTCCCCGCACAGCGCCTGCCAGGCGTCGAAGAGCTCCTGCCGCCGCTCATCCGCGCGGCGCAGATCGTAGGGGAGGACGGTCAGCTCGGGCAGCGCGTCGGAGGCGGTATCCGTGCGCACGCTGCGGCGGCTGAGCTCCGCGCCCAGCAGCTGCTGAACATCGGGCGAGAGCAGAAAGTCGATGAATTTCCGCGCGTTTTCCTCGTGCGCGCAGCCGCGGACGATGGCCGCGCCGTCCGGCAGGACGCTCGTGCCCTCGGCGGGGTAGACGATGGCGACGTCGAGCCCATCGGCGATGGCCTTGCGGGCGTTTTCCTCCAGCGTCACGCCGACGTAGCAGCTGCCGTCTGCCACGGCGGGGACCACGCCGCCGCTGTCGGCGATGATGCGTCCGTCAAGATTGCGGAAGAACGCGGCGAGGGTGTTGTCGGTGTTGCCGCCGACGGCCTGCAGAAGGGTGCCGAGCGCGGTGCAGCTCGAGCCGGAAACGGTCGGGTCGGCAAAGGCGATGCGCCCGCGCCAGCCCGCGTCGAGCAGGTCGGCCCAGCGCTCGGGCGGATTCTGCCGCACGAGCTTGGTGTTGTAGATCAGCACGACCGGCAGAGCGGAAAAGGGCGTCCATATACCGCCGCCGAGATCGTATTCCGGCGCAACGTCGCCGGCGTATTCGCTCACATAGGGCGCGAAGCACGCGCTGTACGCGCTCAGACTGTCCGCGCCGCCGCCGAACATCAGGTCGGCGCCGCTTTCCCCCGCGGCGATGCGCTCAAGGAGCGTCACGGTGCCGCCGGTCTCCAGCTCGACCCAGATGCCGGTGCGCTGCTCAAATTCCTTGAGGATGGGCTCATAGATCGTTTCCTTGTGCGAGGTGAAAATGACCAGACGGTCCCCCTCAGCGGGCGCGAAGGAGGAGACGTCCTGCGTGTCCGCGCGGCCGCAGCCGGTGAGCAGAAGCAGGCAGACGAGCAGCAGACAGCAGCGGCGCATAACGGGCATCCCTCCTGATCCGACGAATTTCTTTACCATTTTAACAGGAAAAAGCGCACTTTGCAATCCATTCTTCTGGACGAAGCGGGCAAAGCGTGCTTTAATAATAAAGTAAAATTTTCTGCTGGAGGAAGACGATGACCGCTCTGAACACTTACCGCCGCTGGCTCGCGCGTGTGGAGGATGACGCGCTGCGCGCGGAGCTTTCCGCGCTCGACGAGGTGCGCGATGCCGCGCAGATCGAGGACCGCTTTTACCGTGACCTTGCCTTCGGCACCGGCGGACTGCGCGGCGTGCTCGGCGCGGGCACGAACCGCATGAATGTTTACGTTGTCCGCCGCGCGACGCAGGGGCTTGCCGCTTACCTCAAGGCGGCGGGACTGCCGCTGCGCTGCGCCATTGCCTACGACAGCCGCATCGGCTCGGCGCGTTTCGCGCGCGAGACCGCGCGTGTGCTTGCCGCCAACGGCGTGACCGCCTATCTCTATCCGCGCCTGGAGCCGACGCCCGCGCTGAGCTGGGCAGTGCGCTATTACGGATGCGGGGCGGGCGTGTGCGTTACGGCGAGCCACAACCCCGCCGCATACAACGGCTACAAGGTCTACGGTCCCGACGGCTGCCAGATCACGCTCGAGGCGGCGGATGCCGTATCGAAGCACATCGGGGCCGCAGATCATTTTGACGGCGTGCGTCTGTGCGGCTTTGCCGATGCGCTGGCGGACGGAACCATCCGCATGATCGGTGAGGACTGCCTGGAGGCCTTCCTCGACGCGGTGGAGCGCCGGAGCGTCTGGGATGGCGACAGATCCGCGCTGCGCGTGGTCTATACGCCGCTCAATGGCACGGGGCGCGAGTGCGTGACAAAGATCCTGCGCCGCATCGGCGTGACGGACGTGACGCTCGTGCCCGAGCAGGCGTGGCCCGACGGGAGCTTTCCGACCTGTCCCTACCCGAATCCCGAGGAGCGCGCGGCGCTGGAGCACGGCCTCGCGCTCGCGCGCGAAACGCGCGCCGATCTGCTGCTCGGCACCGACCCCGACTGCGACCGCATGGGCGCGGCGGTGCCCGACGGCGAGGACTACCGCCTGCTCACGGGCAACGAGATGGGCGTGCTGCTGCTCGATTACCTCTGCCGCCGGCGGAGCGAAAACGGCACGATGCCCGCGCGTCCCGTGGCGGTGACGACCATCGTTTCCACCGACATGGCGGACGCGGTCGCCGCGCATTACGGCGTTGAGCTGCGCCGCACGCTCACGGGCTTCAAATTCATCGGCGAGCAGATCGGCGAGCTGGAAAGGGCGGGGGAGGCGGAGCGCTATCTCTTCGGCTTTGAGGAGAGCTATGGCTATCTCTCCGGCCCGCACGTCCGCGACAAGGACGCGGTGAACGCCGCGCTGCTCTGCTGCGAAATGGCTGCATGGTACCGCGCGCAGGGCATGACGCTCGCGCAGGCGATGGGCGCGCTGTACGAGAAATTCGGCTATTACCGCAATGAGCTGCAAAGCATCGTCCTGCCCGGCGAGGACAGCATGGAGCGCATGAGCGCCATTCTGACGGCCCTGCGCGCGGCTCCGCCGCACACGCTCGCGGGCGAGCGCGTCACGAGGGTGCGCGACTACCTCGGCGGTCTGGACGGCCTGCCGGCAAGCGACGTGCTGGAGCTGCGCACGGCGCACGTTAAGGTCATCGTCCGCCCGAGCGGTACGGAACCAAAGCTCAAGCTCTACTACTCCGCGCACGCGCGGACGATGGCGGAGGCCGCGGCCCTCTGCGCCGCCGCGCGGCGGGACATGAGCGCAAGGCTCGGGGAATAGGAAAGCGCTGCGCGGCCTGACCGCAGGATGAAAAAAAGAGTCCGCTGCCGAGGACAGCGGACTCCTTTTTTGCAGTCAGATAGGTTTTACAGAACGTGGACGGTGTCGGGCGCGAAGGTCAGATGGCACTGCTCGCCCACGCGGTAGATGCGCTTGTTGCGCGGATCGTTCTCGGCGAGCTTGACGAGCGTATTGCCCACGCGGACGTGATAGTTCTGGTACGAGCCCATGAAGCAGGAAAGCTCAACGGTGCAGGGCAGCCCGCCCTCGTCGGAGAGCGCCGCGGACTCGGGACGCAGCACGACGGTGTACTCCTCGCCGACGCGCATCCCCTCGCGCGGGACGACGGCCAGACGCTCGCCCTCGACGTCCAGCACAGCCAGACCGTTCTCCGTGCCGGTCATTTTGCCGCGCAGGAAGTTCGCCTCGCCGATGAAGTCGGCGACGAACTCGCTCACGGGGTGATAGTAGATCTCCTGCGGCGTGCCGATCTGAGCGACGACGCCCTTGTTCATGATGATGATCTGGTCCGAGAGCGCCATCGCCTCGCTCTGGTCGTGCGTGACGTAGATGGCGGTGATGCCGACCTCCTGCTGGATGCGGCGGATCTCGGTGCGCATGGAAACGCGCAGCTTGGCGTCGAGGTTCGAGAGCGGCTCGTCGAAGAGCAGCACGCTCGGCTCGATGACCAGCGCGCGGGCAAGCGCCACGCGCTGCTGCTGACCGCCGGAGAGCTGGTTGGTCATGCGGCCCTCCATGCCCGTCAGCTCGACGAGGTCGAGGATGTGCATGACGCGCTCGCGGATCTCGTCCTTCGGCACCTTGCGCAGCTTCAAGCCGTAGGCCACATTGTCGAACACGTTGTAGTGCGGCAGCAGGGCGTAGGACTGGAACACCATCGCGGTGTCGCGCTTGTTGGGCGTGAGGGCGTTGATCGGCTCGTCGCCGAGGTAGATCTCGCCCTCGTCGGGGCTTTCAAAGCCCGCGATCATGCGCAGCGTGGTGGTCTTGCCGCAGCCGGAGGGGCCGAGCAGCGTGACGAAGGAACCCGGCTCGATGGTCAGCGAGGTGTCCTTGACGGCATAGAAGTTCTTGCCGGTCTTGGGGTCCTGATAGATTTTGGAGATATGGTCGAGGCGAACGCCCTTCTTGATCTTATCCATGGCTTAGTCCTCCTTCATTTTTTTGCTGGTGCCGAAATGGTTCATAAAGAGATTCATCAGCAGCACCGCGCCGTAGGTGATGACGATGAGGATCGTCGCGAACGCGCAGGCGAGGCTGTAGGAGCCCTTTTCGGCAAACTCGTTGATCTGCACCGTGATGAGCAGGAACTGCGGCGTCACGAGCAGGATGATGGCGGAAATTGCGGTGATGGAGCGCACGAACGCGGTCACAAGGCCGGAGAGGAAGGAGTCCTTGATGAGCGGCAGCGTGACGGTCATAAAGACCTTGAAGCTGTCCGCGCCCATGTCGTAGGCGGATTCCTCGATGGACTTGTCGATCTGACGCAGGGCGGAGATGCCGCTGCGCGTGCCGGTCGGCAGCGAACGCACGACAAAGACGATGATGAGGATCAATCCCGTGCCGTAAAGCCCCTGCAGGAAGCCGGTGCGGAACACGCCCGCGGAGAAGCCGCGGATGTAGCCGACGCCGAGCACCGTGCCGGGCACGGCCATGGCGAGCATGGACACCGCCTCGATGAAGCCCTTGGACTTAAAGCTCCGCTTGACGACGAGGTAGGAGATGATCATGCTCAGCAGCGCCGTGATGGGGGCGGAGATGAGGCTCAGGCGGAAGGAATCCCAGAACGCCTGCAGACCGTGGTAGCGCGTGAAGATGAGCTTGAACCATTTGCCGGTGAGCGGGAAGAACTTGTAGCCCCAAGTGGGGAAGAACGCGCCGATGGGCACGCACAGGTACATGAGGATGACGAAGGTGGCGGCAAGACCGCAGAGAATGGTCAGCGGGATCTTGACACTCTTATCCTCGATGAGCATACGGCCGCGGGAGGCCTTGCCGGTCAGGGTCGCGGCGGTCTTGCGCTCGAGGTAATACTTCTGCACCGCAAACATCGCCAGCGTGATGCACAGCAGCACGACCGCCATCGCCGCCGCGCCCGGCTTATCGTAGGAGCCGGTGATCTGCAGATAAATGGTGGTGGCGAGGGTATCGTAGGAGCCGCCGATGAGCATGGGGTTGGCGAAGTCGGCGATGGACTCGATGAAGGTGACGAGGAAGGCGTTGCCGAGACCGGGGAGCATCAGCGGCAGCGTGACGCTGGTGAAGACCTTCCAGCGGCTCGCGCCCATGTCGCGCGCGGCCTCCTCGAGCGAGGGGTCGATGTTCTTCAAAAGACCCTTGAGCATCATGTAGCACACGGGGAAGAAGGTGAGCGTCTGCACGACGGCGATGCCCCAGAAGCCGTAGACGCTGTTGTCGTAGATGCCGAGCAGGAAGCGGGTGATGATGCCCGACTTGCCGAAGAGCATGATCATGGAAAGCGACAGCACGAACGGCGGGGAGACGACCGGCAGCATCGAGACGACCTTGAAAAGGCCGCCGACAAATTTACCGACGCGGACGTAGACTTCGACATAGGCAAAGAGCAGGCCGAGCAGCGCCGAGAGGATGCCGACGAGGAAGCCGACCTTGAGCGTGTTGGTGATGGCCTTGGTAAAGGTGGGCATGGCGAAGATGCGCTCGAAGATGCCGAAGCCGAAGCTGCCGTCGCCCACGAAGCTGTCCACCAGCAGGATCGCCAGCGGATAGAGAATGAACAGAGTCAGAAAGGTGATGAGCACGACGATGGTGGTGACCATGATGGGATCGGCCATCAGCTTTTTCCGGTCCAGCGCCGCGCTTTGAGAACGTACCATAGGGAACTCCTTTCTTGGTGGTTTGGAGGAAAACGCAGGCGGGGCAGCGGCTCATGCCGCCGCCCCGTCGGGATCGTTGGGTCGATGCGATAGACGATGTAGGGAGAATTACTTCACCTGGAAGCGGTTCTCGTCGCCGGTGTTCGCGCCGGAGGCGGCCAGAGCATTCATGACCTCCTCAACGTAGGTCTTGATGTTCTTGGTGGCGTCGTCGAAGTCATAGTCCATGACGTTCTCGGGGTGCAGACCGAACTCCGCGGCAACCTCGGGCTGGGTGGCGTTGTCAATGACCAGGAACTGATAGGAGCCGTTCTGAGCGGCGAGGTTCACGCAGTCGGGAGAGAGCGCGTACTCGATCCACAGCTTCGCGGCGTTGGGGTGCGCGGCGCCCTTGAAGATGGCGGTAGCGCCGATCTCACAGGAGGTGCCGGAGGACGGGATGATCAGCTCGATGTTATCGTAGCCGTTGTCGATGATCTGGGTGATGCCGTCATGCAGGAAGCCGATGCCGATGACGCACTCGCCGGTGCCGACGTTCTTGCTCGGACCGGAGCCGGACTTGGTGTAAACCTCGATGTTCTTATCGAGGTCGACGAGGTACTGGATGCCCTCATCGTGGCCGTACTTCTGGATCATGGTGTTGATGACCAGCTTGGCGGTGCCGGCGGTGTTGTAGTTGGACAGCCAGATCAGGCCCTTGTACTCGGGCTTGAGCAGGTCGGGCCAATCCTGAGGAGCCTCAAGACCCATGCGCTCGAGCTCGTCGGTGTTGACCATGAAGCCAAGGATGCCGGTGTAGATGCCGTACCAGTAGCCGTCAGCGTTCTTGTACTGGGGCTTGGCGATGTGAGAGGCGTTCTCCGCCTGATAGGCCTCGAGCAGACCCTCGGCCGCGCAGACGTTGTAGGGATCGGTCGTGCCGCCGAACCAGACATCGGCAGACGGATTGCCGTTCTCTTCCTCGATCTTGGCCTGCACCTCACCGGTGGACAGACGCTGATACTCGACCTCGATGCCGTACATCTTCTCGAAGTTCTCACAGGCGGCGGCGAGGTACTCCTCCTCGCAGGAGCCGTAGACCACGAGCTTGCCCTCGGCCTTGGCGGCGTCGATCAGGGACTGCTCGGGAGCAGTGGTCTCCGCTGCCGGAGCCTTGGTATTGGCGGCCGCGGGAGCCGGAGCAGGCTCGGTAGCAGGGGCAGATGTATTGCCGCCGCAGGCTGCCAGAGAAGCAACCATCAAAACGGCCATCAGAACTGCAAGAATCTTTTTCATCGTTTATGTTTCCTCCATTTGTTGATTTTGCTGAGAAAGTACGCTTATTTGAAGCGCACTTCGTTCAGAATGCTGACATTATACACGGGAGATTTCTTCTT
>ENA-UEPN01001999-UEPN01001999.1-human-gut-metagenome-genome-assembly--contig:-NODE-1999-length-9753-cov-2.416081_pt1 | contig 9753 bp, 8 predicted proteins | sample MGYA00242897_ERZ507910 | MGnify/ENA primary metagenome ERZ507910 (study PRJEB26167, sample SAMN06115525) | human gut metagenome | host: Homo sapiens | place: China:Jiangxi | collected 2015-08-20 | study...
AGCGCCACTTTTTATACCGCTCGTCATAGCTGCCCGCGTCTGCCATGCTGATAAGATGCCCGATGCACCACGACACCAGCAGCCCGTCGCCGGAAAGATACCCGTCTTTTTGCTCCGCAGCGCCCAGCGCAAGGGCAACAGTCTTTGCCACGGAGGGCTTTTCACAAATAATCAAAACACTCATTCTTCATTCTCCTGTTCATCGGGATCGCTGGCGCTGTCTGCGTCCTCATAATCCCCGTATTCTTCGGCTTCGTCATCCTCGTCAAAATCGAACTCATCCAGCTCGTCGCCGCCCTTGGTGTCGGCCTTGGGCTTCTTAAACTTGAAGAAGTAAAGGGCCGCGCCGCCGCCGATCAGGGCCACCACAAGGAACACGACAAGGCCGCCCATGCCGCTGCCTTTCGCTTCATCTTCCTGCGGCTGCTTGTTTTTCTTCTCCGGGGTCGGCTCGTCGGGCTGTTCTGTTTCCTCCGGCGTCGCTTCCTTTCCGGCACAATTCGTCATATCCGTTTTGCAGAGGGCGCAGTTCGTATTGACCTTGCCAGCGGTGCATTTTTCGGTGCAGGAGCAGACAACGGGCGTATTCTGGCTGTCGTCCTCCAACAGTGCCATCAGATCGGCTTCGTCCACGGGATTTAAGAAATATGTCTGATAGCGTTCTTCTTCCTCGTCCAGCAGCTTATCGTAGTCAATGACAATATACAGCGTATGCCCATTTCGGGTTTCCACGGTGATAAACTGCTTGTTGGTGTGTTTATCATAGAGGAGATCGCGGGTCGCAGCGATGCCGTCCTCGGTGAACGGAGTGCCGGGGACAATCGTGTTGTCCTCCGGCTGCGTTTCCTCCTGCCACGTTTCAGGCGGCAGCTCGTCATCGTAGTAGTCGCCGCCGTCCGCATAAGCGACGGTGGCAAAGGCCGTCATGCACAGCACCGCGCAGAGCAGCGCGGCGAATACAGAGCGAAAATGCTTATTCCTCGTCATCGGTCATGTCCTCCTGTTCGTGATAGGCGGTTTCCACGGGCGGCGCGTCGTTGCCGCCGCCGCGCAGGAAGTTCATCAGCTCGTCGCGGCTCATGCACATAGAGCGGACAAGATTGACGATTTCAAAGTTTTCCTGCTCGGTGCGCTGGGCTTCCAGCTCTTTCAGCCTGTTTTGGTACTCGGTGATTTTGCCGCGGGTCTTTTCGATTTCGCGGTCAATGCGGTCAATTTTGCTCATAGCCATAGGTGATTACTCCTTTCCGAATCGGTCTTTCCATGCGTAATTGCGCCCCAAACCTTTCACTTTTTCCAGCCGAGGACGGGCATTGTCCTCAATGGCAATCGCACGGGCATATAAATCAGGATGCTGTTCTTTCAGAAGCATAATTTCCTCTCGCTTCATGCTGGGGCAAAAAAAGCAGGAGGATTTTCCGGGCTGCGGCAAGTCTGCCGCTTCCAATACCCGGACACAATCCGTCCTGCTCCATCCCCATTCAATCAGAGGATAACGATTATGATACTTTTTGTCTTTCGCGTCGTATGTCTTGGAATGATTGTACCGTCTGATCTCGCCTGCATCGTAGCCGAGGAAGCGGGTCACGCGCTCGCCGGATGCCCACACCGCACGGCACGGAGGATAGTTATTGCAGAATTTTCCCTGCGGTGCGATCTTGTGCTTTTGTGAACATCTCTTATACCCGTAGGCAATCGAGGGCAGCGTTTGAGAGCGCAAGCACTCCGTTTCAAGGGACAGCCGATTTCCAAAGCGGTCTACATTCTCTACGGTGATGATAGAGGGCATATTGTGTGCTGCAAGCCATTCGTTCATCGTTTCAATGAAGCAATAGGTGTGCGGCTGCTCTGCGCCTGTATCGGCAAACAAAATCAAATCGACGGGGATGCCATGTTGATGCAGCCCGACCAGCATTGCCGCGCTGTTCGTACCGCCCCCAAAGGAAACAATATTGATAAGCTCAACCTCCATTCAGCCGCTTTTCATAGCGGTATTTCATTTGTGCCGGATAGAGCGGCTGGGTGGGACGGCGGCTGCCTGTCCATGCCTTGCCGCCCGCAAGTCCGGCGTTCGTCCAGCCTGCGGCGCGTAGGCTTGCGCCGCTTTCGGTGTCTAAGGTGTAGGTGATAATTTTGCGGTAGCCCATCGCCCGCGCAGCCCGTGCCGCTGCCGCATAGAGGATACTGCAAGCGTTCTTCGTGCCATCGCTGCACAGGCGGTTGACCTCCAGCGTAAAGCCGTCGTCCAAATAGCGGCTCACAGGCCGTCCCACAATGGCAACGGCACAAAGGCGCCCATTTTCAGCGCAGCCAATGGAAAACTTGTGTCCGGCAACGGGCTTGTGGTGGCGGTGATGCTGCCGCACAAACTCGTTCGCCTGCGCAAGAGAAACAGGAATCAGCGTCAGCATAGCCGCTCTCCTTAGCTGTACGGCGGTCTGGCGTAGGCGTAGAAATGCGCCTGCCAATAGCTGCTGTTCAGGTTGGAATAAGAGATCGGATCTCCGCAATGGATCATCATGGAATTGCCGACGTAGATTCCCACATGGCTAACGCCCGGAGTATCGTATGTCCCGACGAAAAACACGAGGTCGCCCGGCTGCGGGTTGTAAACAGGGGTGGAAATGTTGTAAAGCCCCTGTGCGCCCAGCCTGCCCGTATTGCACACGCCGCTGTTTGTCAGCACCCAGCTCACGAAGCCGGAGCAGTCAAAAGAGGTGGACGGACTGCTGCCGCCCCACACATAGGGATACCCCAAATACTTTTCTGCTTCTGTGATAACGGCGGCAAAGGTTTCGTCCTCCATTGCAGAGGGCGGGATCTCATATCCCTCCGGGCGGTTTGTGATGTACTTGGGGATGTACTCGCTATCACCGAACAGCTCCGGCTTGTTGCCCAGCACCGACATATACAGCGCATATTTGGACAGCGTTTCTTCATCCATGATATAGACAGGGATATGCGAGAGGTCGAAGTTTTCCAGTTCTACGGTGCAGATGTAGTAGTTATACGGAACTTCTACCTCATACTCATTGCCCTCGCTGTCCGTCCGGGTAACGGTGCGGTAGCGCACCTCGGTCACGACGGTTTCCGTGAGAATATATTGTTTTTCAAAGAGCATTTGCAGCGTCCCTTGCACCTCGCTTGCCGTCCATGCGCCGTCATGCAGCGCGGAGAGGATCGATGCCAGAACATAGGGATCGTGCTTGATCTCGTCAAGGTCATAATGGTACTCGTCGTAATCATGGGTGCGTTCATAGGTGTCGAGATATTCTTGCAGCTCGGCTTCCAGCGCACAGTAGGCGGCTTCGGCGGCAAGAATGTCCGCGTCCTCCGACTGATAGCTGGATGCAGCCACACCGCCGCCAGCCGCACCCACCAGCGCAGAGCAGGATTGCAGCCCGCCGATCAGCATGACAATCAGCAGAAAACCAGCCAGAACGACCAGCACACCTTTCCAATGGCGGGCAACGAACTCGGCTGCTTCCTTTGCCTTTTCTGCCGCTTTTTTCGCTGCCGTCGCTGTGGCTTCTGCGGTTTTTTCGGCGCTTTTGGCGGTTGCCTGCGCGGTGCTGCCCGCAGCCTTTGCCGTTCTTGCAGCCTTGGCGTACTCCCGTTTTAACCGCTGCTTCTGGAAGAAGCGATTGAGCGGATTGCCGGAGAGCATTTCAGAGTTATCATGCAGCGCCTTTTGGTAGAGGTATTCTGCATTGGCATTTACGGCTTTGCGTTCGGCCTTTTCCGCAGCGCGGTAGGGTTTCAGCTTGCGGTGACGGCGCTCCCAGCGAATTGCACCGCCTGCGCCATGCTCGACAAGTTCTTCGGCTTTATGCCCGCTTTCCACACCGACGTTCTCATGCTCGACCTCATGGATTTTTCCGTGCGCCTGTACTGTGACCTCCCGCAGCGGACGACCTAACGGATTCGGTTTCAGCTTGGGCGGGGACTTATCCACGGTATCAAAGCGCAGCTTGGTCTTGGCTGTGCCGCTGGTTTCATCAAAGACACGTTCCTTGCGCAGCACCCGTTTCTTGGGAATCGCTGCCTGCGCCGCATCCAGCTTGTCGGCGGCCTTTTCCGCACGGTGGATATGCTTGTGCAGCTCCGGCGCAGCGCGTTCTTCCTCGGAAAACTGCAAACGGGATGCAGAATACCGCTGCTGCGCCGCGTCGCGGGACATCCGCGCTGCCTGCCGCGCCTTGTGCGCATCATGCTCTGCGGCCGCACGGTCAAAGAGCTTTTCCGCTGTACCGCCCGGCGCAGCGGACGTTGGAATGTCCTGCGGGATATGGGAAATGGGGCTGCCGCCCTGCGGCTGAAACGGCTCGGTGCTTGGCTGCTGCGGTTTGGGCTGCTCCTTTTCCGGCTCTTTTTGCTCCTGTGGGCGGAGCTGCCGCCCGTGCTTGGGGACATCCTCTGCCGGATTCATAGGTGCATCGCGTATCCCCATCTGGACAGGCTGCCCATTCGGGGAAAGCTGTTTTTCCGCGTCGCGCTCGGAAATATGGATTTCTTCACCCGTGGTCTGATTGTCCAGCACCGCGCCGTCGCGGGTCATGCGCTGGGTGAGCTTATCGCGGGGCTTAAATTCTTTCAATGGGGATCACCTCCGATCCGTTCCCGTGCAAGGGAACAAAACTCCGTGTTCAGTTCAATGCCGATGTAATGCCTGCCGTGCCGCTTCGCCGCAAGCCCCGTTGTGCCGCTGCCCATAAACGGGTCAAGGACAATGCCGCCCTTGGGACAGCCCGCCAGAATACAGGTTTCCGCCAGCAGGGGCGGATAGGCGGCAAAATGCCCGCCCTTGTAAGGCACGGTGTTGATAAACCACACATCGCGCTTTGCCCGGACGGGTGAGATCATGTCGTCGGTGATACTGCCTTTTTCCCTCGGCTTATTGATATTCTGCGTCTGCGGCTGTCCCGGCACGGGCGCGGAATACTTGCCCACGCCGCGCCCTGCCTTTTTGCGCAGGGCAGTCGTGGGGGCAATGGGTTCGGCAATGGCAAGCCAGTCATAGAAATAGCGTCTGCTCTTGGTGAGCATGAAAATATGCTCATGGCTGCGGGTGCAGCGGTCTTTGGTACTCTCCGGCATGGGGTTTCCCTTTGCCCAGATCACGTCATTGCGCAGATACCAGCCGTCGGCGCGGAGCGCAAAAGCCAGCATCCACGGAATCCCGATCATGTCCTTTTGCTTGCAGCCCCGCACCGCTTGGCAGAGGGAAATGTTCTGCCCGTTGCGCCCCTGCGGATATTTGGGGTCGCGGGTATCGCCTTTGCTGCCTGTGCCGCAATAGCTGTCCGCGATATTTACCCACAAGGTCCCATCCGGGCGCAGGACCCGGCGCACCTCACGGAATACCGCTGTCAGCCGCGAAATGTATTCCTCCGGCGTAGCTTCCCGCCCGATCTGTGCGTCCATGCCGTAATCCCGCAGCCCGTAGTAGGGCGGCGAGGTCACGCAGCAATGGACGCTGCTCTCCGGCAGGGCTTTCAGCACATTCAGACTGTCGCCGCAGAGAATGGTATCAAGCTCCATCGTCATACGCCGTTCACCTCGCTCGGTTTGGTGGACATGATGCGGTAAAGCTCGGTGTCCCGTGGAAACTTGTCTGCAAAGGGCAGGATCACATTTTCAAAGAACAGCAGCCCTTCGCCGGGTGGGGAGTTGGTAACGAACTTTAGCTGCTCCGGCGAGATATTCAGACGTTCAGCAAGAATTTTGCGGTCGCCTGCCGCTTGGTTGAGCATACAGATGAAGTCTGAATTTTCCAGAATATTTTCGATTTCCGGGCTGGACAGCAGATCCTTGACGTTTTGCGTCGCACCTGTTGGCACACCGCCCCATTTTCTGAATCGCTTCCAGATCTCCGCGCTGTATGCTGCGGTTTGCGGCTCTTTTAATAACAAATGAAATTCGTCCGCGTAGTACCATGTCGATACGCCTGTGTTGCGGTTGCGGGTGACACGATTCCAAACCTGATCCTGAATCACCAGCATACCCGGCTTTTTCAGGTTCTTCGGCAGTTCCTTGATGTCAAAGCAGACAAAGCGGTTGTCAATGTCAACCGTCGTTCGGTTGTTAAAGAAATTGAGCGATCCCGACACATACAGATCAAGCGCCTGTGCCACACGGTCGGCTTCCGGCAAATGCTGCGCTGTCAGCGCGGCATGGAGGTCGGAGAGGATCGGCATATTCTCTGGGCGCGGGTCTGCAAAGTAGGGCTGATAGATACGCTGCACAGCGCGGTCAATTACGGTGCGTTCGATGGCTTCCAGCCCGGTCTTGCCGCCCATAATCAGCTCACAGAGGGACAGCACAAAATCGGATTTGAGTGCCAGCGGGTTTTCGTCCTCGGAATAGTTCAGGTTGATGTCCAGCGGATTCAGGTAATCGCGGCTGGTGGGAGAGAGCTTGATGATCTGCCCATGCAGCAGCTTTACCAGCGGCGCATACTCGCCCTCCGGGTCACATACCAGCACATGATCGTGAGTTTTCAGCAGCACACCGATCATTTCCCGCTTGCGGGAGAATGACTTGCCGCCGCCCGGTGTGCCGAATACAAGGCCGTTGGGCGAACGTGCATTTTTGCGGTCAAGCATAATCATGTTGCCGGACTTGGCGTTTAGCCCGTAGTAGAGGGAATCGCCGCCTTGAAATAGCTCCTGCGTCACAAAGGGAACGATGATTGCCACGGCCGAGGTCGTCATGCCCCGCGTGATATGGATTTGATTTTCCCCCAGCGGCAGCGAGGACACAAGGCCGCGCTCCTGCTGGAAGTCCAGCCGCGTCAGGGTGCAGTTGTGCTTTTGCGCTACGCCTGCTGTACGGAATACCTCGTTTTCCAGCTTGCGCTTGGTGTCGCCGTAATTCAGGACAAGAAACGTCAGCAGAAAATACCGCTCGTTGCGGCTTTGGAGATCTTGCAGCAGCTTTTTCGCCGCACCGCCGTAGGTAGCAAGGTCGGACGGCAGAATATCCATATCGTAGCCGTCCCGGACAGCCTTTTTCTGCTCCTGAATCTTCATTGCATCGAGGTCGGTGATTTTGCGCTTCACCATTTTTACGGCTTCTGTCTGCTCCAATGCCTGAATATGGACATTGACGACAAGGCTACTGTCCGTATCAAGAAAATCGGTCAGTATGCGGTCGGTCAGCTCCGGCGTAATGATCTGCAAAAAACTTGCAGCGCAGAGCTTGCCGCCCATCTGGAACATACGGCTATTCTTGAACGCAAAGGAGGATGGCGCGATAAAGTCCTTGGTGGAAAGCCCGCCAGCGGCAAGCCACTTCCAGTCAAAGTTGAAGCGTTCTCCATCCGGGTGCATGATGCCGTGCAGCACCTCCAAGCGCTCCTTGCCGTCCAGCACACGGGACACCGCACCCATGATTTTGAAGTAGCCCTGAATATCCAGCGAGATACGCGACAGCCTTGCCCGTGCCGCCTTGAGGTTATCGGCTTCAATGGTATAGGTAATGTATTTGGTTTTCAAGCTGCCGTTGTTGCCGCGGGCAAGCTGCCGCTTGAGAATGTCCGTCTGCTCCTGCCGGATCGGGTCTAAACCGTCATTGCAGGGCGGCATTTCAAAGCTCCGAGCAAGCTGCTCCCGATCGGACTTGCGGTTGGGATAGGTGAACTGCACATGGATGGAAGAATCCAAATAGTTATACAGATCGCAGAGATATTCAAAAATAGCCGTCTGATCGTCAGGCTGCGCGAGCAAATAGTTGATGTCAAAAAACTCAATGCTCTGCGAATAGCGCCTGTTTCCGAGATAGCAGATGCCGTCCGGGTACATGATCTGATAGGGTATCGTGTCCTGCGCGGTATGGGGCTTGCCGTCACCGCGATATTTACGAATGACGGCTTCAATCTGTTTTCTTTCGGCGCGGGTGAGCTTGGGCTTGTCCGCCATGCTTTTTGCTTCCGCGCTGTCTGCTCTTTTCGACAATCGCCTTTACCTCCTGTTTCATTTGATATTGACGCACAAGGGCGGCGTATGCGTTGACGGTCTGATAGGGGCGCTCCTTGGGGCGCAGAAAGCAGCTTTCTATGATTTGCCGCCCCACCACTTCAAGGGGCTGCCCGTTCTTCTCATACACCCCAAACAGAAAACCGGGGAGCATGACAACGATCATCACCATTGCCGCAGCCGTCGTCCCGATGCCGCCTTTGAGCAAAAAGAAAAGCGGCACTCCCATGAGCGCCGCCAGCCCAAAACAAATAAGTTGCCGCTTTGTCAAATTGAAAAGCACCTTGGATTTGATTTTCGTCAAATCCTTTGGCACGTTCACATAGGCCATGCGCTAACTCCTTTCCGCAAGTGTAATATCGCTTGCAATTTCATTGCCCCATGCGTCCCAGCCCGGCGTTTTCTGCCGGGCGAACAGCTCCACGCGGGGCAGATTGCCCATGAGCGCAAGAATTTTGTTCCGCGCTTCATCCGGCTTTTTACTGTGCTGCTCAATGGGACTGATGATAAACTGATGTACGCCTGCCGACTGCCGCTTGGGTTTGCCCTTGGTCGCCAGCAGACAGATTTCCGCATTGCTGCGCGTCCAGTAGCCCATGCCATAAAACCACGACGGGCTTGTGCGGTTGCGTTGGAGCCAGACGAACGCGACGGTTTTATACCGAAAGCCCCATGCGCGAATCAGATGCAGAGCTTCGGATAGCTGCGGAAAGGTCGCCCAGAGAAACAGGGCGCAGTCCTTCGCCGCCAACTCCGGCACGGGCAGGGCGCACAGCTCGTCAATGCTCATGGTGGAATAGTGATTTTCTGCCGCGCCCTGCACCTTTCGCTGCTCATAGCGCCACGGCGGGTCTGCGTAAATGATGTTGTATGTTCTGATAGGCAAGCCCTCCGTCAATGGGCGCTGAACACGGCCTTTGCCATACTGCCCGTTTTGAACAGGCAGAAGCACAGCAGCACCGTATAGCCCATTGCCAGCCAGATTGCGCCGGACACGTCGCCCGTCGCGGAAATGCTCTGGATCAAGACCGAGTAGATGCCCACGACCACCATAATCAAGAACGCCTGAAAGCCCAGCGCCAGCAGAGATTTCAGATAATTTTGCCCGACATTGCGCCATTCTCCGTTTGTCATGGTAGCAAGCGGGATGGGTCCCAACGAGGTCACAAGATATATTTCAATCATTCTCCCGTAGACCACCAGCATAATGCAGATGGAAAGAATGTTCATCGTCAGCCCGACAAACAGAGATTGAAACCACAGTCCAATCAGTCCGCCAAGACTCATAGCTTCCAGCGACGTTTGCAGATCACCCACAATGGAATCTATGTCAATGCTGGTATTGCCGATTATCACGCCTGCGCTCTGATTGACGACCTGCTGCGCTGCATCAAAAACGCCCATGACAATATTCCAAGTGTTCGTGACAATCAGAACAGCCGCGTAAGTTTTGAACACCCATTTGAAGAACATAAAGGTGTCAATGTCGTGCAGATTGTTTTTCTCTGTCACCATCTGGATCAGCTCGTAGGTCATTACAAATGCGAGAATTGCACCCGCAATCGGGATGATGACGGATTCGGACAGGTTGCGGATCATATTGAAAATGCCGGAGTTCCAGCCCTGAGGCGTCGCTCCGACATCAGCGGCAATTTCACCCACCTTTGTATTCACTGTATCGAACAGCCCCGACAGGTTGCCGATGATTCCGTCGATCAGAACGCCCTTAAACCATTCCTCCAGCCAATCAATAATCAAAAGGCAGCACCTCCTTTCC
>ENA-UEPN01002007-UEPN01002007.1-human-gut-metagenome-genome-assembly--contig:-NODE-2007-length-9723-cov-4.346569_pt1 | contig 9723 bp, 8 predicted proteins | sample MGYA00242897_ERZ507910 | MGnify/ENA primary metagenome ERZ507910 (study PRJEB26167, sample SAMN06115525) | human gut metagenome | host: Homo sapiens | place: China:Jiangxi | collected 2015-08-20 | study...
TCACAGGTGAAGCGGAAGTGGATATATTGCCTTAAACTAATACCTTATATTATTACAACCAGATTAAAGATCATAATGTTTATGCTTTTGATGAATTTCAATAGCCAAAATAAAACAGAAAATAAAAATCCGCATCCAGCTTCACAGCTACATGCGGACCAAACAAATAACAAACTCTACTTATATGAAAAAACAAATACTACTAACTTAATCGTCTTAGGAATTTCTTTGGATATAATTCCTAATTCATTTTATCATATAACAGCACATAATTCAGTTTGGTTCAGAAATAATGAAAAAAACTATCTTCCGATCAGCTTAGCTATACATTATAATCCTGTATTACAGAAATATATCATTTCTGTAATAAGTAATATCATTTTTTAAACATGATCATTTTTTCTTTCTTGTACTTTTAAAATCAAAATTCAACCTAAAAAGATATTACCATGAAGGAATTGAAAATGTTTATTGATGGCAGATTCATAGAACATGAATCTGGAAAATGGATTAAGGTATTAAATCCTTCTACTGAAGAAGTTATATCATTAATGCCGGACGGTACGGTCGAAGATGCTAAAAGAGCGATCGATGCAGCAGAAAAAGCTCAGGGTCAATGGGAAAGGACACCTTCTATAGAAAGGGCCGCTTATCTGACCAAAATTGCAGCCGGTATCCGCAAAAGAGAAAAGGAACTGACTGATATAATTGTTCGTGAAGGAGGAAAGACGCAAGGCCTGGCTAATGTGGAAGTTCTTTTTACGGCAGATTATATCGATTATATGGCTGGATGGGCCCGCCGGTATGAAGGTGAAATCATCCCCAGCGACCGTCCGCGTGAAAGCATATTCCTGTTCAAGAAAGCAATTGGTGTAACAACCGGTATTCTCCCCTGGAACTTCCCCTTCTTCCTGGTTGCACGCAAAGCAGCCCCGGCTTTGATTACCGGTAATACGATCGTGGTAAAACCGAGTCAGCTGACACCTGAAAATGCATACGTTTTTGCACAAATTGTAGAAGAAGTCGGTTTGCCAGCCGGAGTTTTCAACTTAGTGAACGGACGTGGTTCGGTGATAGGTCATGAGTTGGCAGCAAATCCGAAAGTTGGCATGGTCAGCCTTACGGGAAGTGTAAGTGCCGGACAACAGACAATGGCAGCAGCAGCTCCTAATATAACAAAAGTATCTTTGGAATTAGGAGGAAAAGCTCCTGCAATCGTGATGGAAGACGCAGATATAGACTTGGCGGTGAAGTCGATCATCGCTTCACGCGTTATCAATACCGGACAGGTATGTAATTGTGCGGAGCGGGTTTATGTAGATAAAAAGATCAAAGATATCTTTATGGAAAAGCTTGTGGCCGGTATGAAGCAGGTGAAAGTCGGCAATCCGAACGAGATCGCAGACTTGGATATGGGGCCACTGATCGAAGCAAATGCTTTGGCTGCCATGGAGCAAAAAGTTGAAAAGGCGGTTCGGCAGGGAGCCAAACTTCTATGTGGCGGTCATCGGATCGGAACAAAAGGGTATTTCTTCGAACCTACAGTGCTGGATTGCGCCACACAAGAAATGGATATCATACGGGAAGAGACCTTCGGCCCTATCCTGCCCATTGTCGAATATACGGATATCGATGATGCGATTGCATGGGCAAATGACTGTGAGTACGGACTGACATCTTCCGTCTATACCCAAAATCTGGACTATGCATTCAAGATCATGCGCTCGCTGAAATTTGGCGAAACATATATCAATCGTGAGAACTTTGAAGCTATGCAAGGTTTCCATGCCGGATGGCGTAAGTCTGGAATCGGTGGTGCAGATGGAAAACACGGTCTTGAAGAATATTTACAGACGCATGTCGTTTATATAGAGACCAAAGAATAGAAGATCGCCTTTATTATATGGCCGTGCCATCGTTGAGACACAATTGTGCCAATGCGATGGCACAACAGACGAGTCGCTTATACTTGCTCCAACAGGTAGTATTCGGAAAGAATATCCCGCACTTTCTCTGGTGTCAGACGTCCATAAACTTTTCCGGCAATCGTGACGACCGGAGCCAGTCCGCAAGCCCCCACACAACGTAGACAATCCAATGAAAACAGGCCGTCGGATGTAGTCTCTCCAACTTTGATCTCCAACTGGCGCTGGAACTCTTCCAAGACTTTCTCGGCTCCACGTACATAACAGGCCGTTCCCAGACAGACGGAAATAGGATATTTCCCCTTCGGAGTCATGGTAAAGAACGAATAGAACGTCACAACTCCATATACTTTGGAAACCGGAATATGCAACCGGCCGGCGATGATCTCTTGCACTTCGCGAGGCAGATAACCGAATATGCCTTGGGCAGCATGCAATATGTTGATCAGCTCTCCCGGATCGTTATTATGTTCATCACAGACAGCCAACAATTCATCGATCTTTATCTGAATCAAATGTATCTTCATCTTATCCATCGTTTATCCCTCCTGATTTTCTTGCGTAAACATGTTAATGGCTTCCTTACGGTCGAAGTAGTGCGTATGCAACAGCTTGTGAGCACGCGGTCCACACGGTTCTCCCAGATAGTCGGCATAAAGAGCTTGAATATAAGGATTCTCATGGCTCTTGCGAAGTGTCTTGCTGCGATCCTCCTGATAGAGAGCCGCCGCACGTTTGCGCAGCACCTCCATCCTGCCCCTGTGGAACGGTTGGCCGCCACCACCGATACAACCGCCCGGACATGCCATAACTTCGATGGCATGATAGGGCGACATGCCGTTTTTGACTTCTTCAACCAATCTACGGGCATTGCCCAAACCATGTGCAATTCCTATTTTTATCGGTGTCCCATCGAAGTCTATTGTTGCACTGCGAATGCCTTCCAGCCCGCGGAGTTCTTCAAAATCAATTTTAGGAAGAGTTTTTTTCGTATATAGCTCGTACGCCGTACGGCAAGCAGCTTCTATCACGCCACCGGTTGTTCCGAAGATAACTCCGGCTCCTGTCGATTCGCCTAACGGACGATCGAAATCGCTATCTGGCAGTTCCGCGAAGTTTATGTTTGCATAGCGGATCAGGCGGGCCAATTCGCGCGTATAGATCGAAATATCGACATCCGGATTGCCATCGACCGCAAATTCCGGACGACTGGCTTCATATTTCTTTGCCAGGCAGGGCATGATCGACACGACAACGATCCGCTTTCGGTCTACTCCCAATTTTTCGGCAAAATAACTTTTGGCAATTGCACCGAACATCTGCTGTGGGCTCTTAGCCGTCGACAGGTTGTCTAATAATTCCGGGAAATGCTGTTCGACGAAACTGACCCACCCCGGACAGCAACTCGTCATCAACGGCATTTTTACTTCCTGATCGCCTTTCAAGTATTTCCCGATCCGTTGCAACAGTTCTGTCCCTTCTTCCATAATAGTCAGGTCGGCGGCAAAATCCGTATCGAAAACATAATCGAAGCCCAACCTGCGGAGGGCGGAAACCATTTTACCCGTTACCAATGTCCCCGGTTCATATCCGAAATCGCGTCCCAAAGCCGTACGGACAGCCGGAGCTGTCTGGGCTATCACGATTTTGTCCGGATCGGCCAGCGCATCCAACACCGGCTGTTGTGTATTCCGTCCGCTCAACGCGTTTACCGGGCAGACCGATACGCACTGGCCGCAATAGGAACACGTACTACCGGCAATATCCCGTTCGAAAGCCGTAGAGACGGCTGCATTAAAGCCTCGATTGACAGCAGTCAAAGCCCCAACGGTCTGGATATTATTACACATGGTCTCACAACGGCGGCACATGATGCACTTGTTCATGTTGCGCACGATAGACGGTGAACGGTCTATCTGGAATATGGACATCTCGCCTTTATAGCGAATCTCACGTATCCCCAGGTCGTGAGCAATTGCTTGTAGTTCACAATGTCCATTGCTACTGCAAGTCAGACATTCTGCCGGATGGTTGGACAGGATCAGTTCCATTACGGTTTTCCGGGCATTCATCACGCGTGGGCTGTGTGTTTGCACAACCATCCCTTCCATACACTCCGTTTTACAGGAAGGAGCCAAATTACGGCGACCTTCTATTTCAACTACGCAGATACGGCAAGCACCCGGATTATTTTCATAGTGCAAATCTTCCAACTTCATATAGCAAAGAGTCGGAATGCGGATACCCATTCCTTTTGCAGCATCCAGGATCGTGGTTCCTTTGGAGACTTCCACTGGTTTTCTATCTATAATAAGCTTTACTGTTTCCATACATTTAATTGTCATTGTCCATTCTTCACTACTTTAGTGCACATAAATAGCACCGAACTTACATCTCTCTATACATGAACCGCACCGGATACAAGTCTGCGGATCAATCACATGCGGAACTTTCTTGTCTCCCGTGATCGCATTCACCGGACACATCCGGGCACAAAGCGTACATCCCTTGCATTTCTCTGGATTGATAAAATATTGCGTCAGTTCGCGACATTGATGAGACGGACAACGTTTTTCCTTCACGTGGGCCAGATATTCATCATAGAAGTTATCCATCGTAGACAAAACTGGATTGGGCGATGTCTGTCCCAAACCGCACAAGGCAGTGTCTTTGATCACACCAGCCAAGTTACGAAGCCGTTCCAGATCCTCGATCGTTCCGTTGCCGGACGTAATCTTTTGCAACATCTCGTGCAACCGTTTGTTGCCAATCCGGCAAGGAGCACATTTGCCACATGACTCCTCGACCGTGAAATCCAGATAGAATTTGGCCATAGCGACCATACAATCGTCTTCGTCCATCACAATCATCCCCCCCGACCCCATCATCGAACCGGCAGCCAAAAGATTGTCATAGTCGATCGGCAAATCCAAATGCTTCTCAGTCAGGCAGCCACCTGAAGGACCTCCTGTCTGCACAGCCTTAAATTTCTTTCCATCTTTGATGCCTCCTCCTATACCGAAGATCACTTCGCGTAACGTCGTCCCCATCGGAACCTCTATCAGCCCGACGTTGTTTACTTTTCCCGCAAGGGCAAAGACTTTCGTCCCCTTACTTTTCTCCGTACCTATACTACTGAACCATTCAGCTCCCTTCAACAGGATAACCGGCACGTTGGCATATGTTTCCACATTATTCACATTGGTCGGGCAACCTTTGTAACCTTGTTCGCTTGGGAAAGGCGGTTTAACAGTCGCTTCTCCGCGAAGCCCCTCCATACTATGAATCAACGCCGTTTCTTCACCACAAACGAATGCTCCTGCCCCATAGCGTATCTCGATATCGAAAGAGAAATCCGTCCCGAAGATGTTTTCACCCAGTAGACCATATTCTTTGGCTTGCCGGATTGCAATCTTCAACCTCTCCACGGCTAATGGATATTCAGCCCGGATATAAACTAGCCCTTTGGTGGCTCCCGTACAATATCCGTTGATCGCCATCGCTTCAACGATGGAATGCGGGTCACCTTCCAGGATGGAACGGTCCATGAATGCTCCCGGATCACCTTCGTCTGCATTACAGACGACATATTTCTGGAGAGCTTTCACCTTACGGGTTATCTGCCATTTCGGGCCGGTAGGGAAACCGCCTCCTCCCCTACCGCGTAAGCCACTATCCATGATCTCTTTGATCACCGATTCGGGCGTCATCTCGGTCAAGGCTTTACCCAAAGCTACATAACCATCTCGGGCGATATATTCGTCTATATTTTCGGGATTGATAAAACCACAATTCCTGAGAGCAATGCGGAGTTGCTTCTTGTAAAAATTGAGATGCTTGGAATCCGGTACTTGCTCGTTAGTTTCGGGATTGACATATAGAAGCCGTTCTACCTTACGTCCCTTCACTAAATGCTCCCGGACAATGTCTTCGGCATCCGTCGGTTTTACCTGAACATAGAACGTATTGTCCGGAACCATTTTAACTATCGGCCCTTTTTCACAAAAACCGAAGCAACCGGTACGGATCACTTGGACAATATCCTGCAACTTATGTCGTTCGACGGCCTCTTTCAGATTTTGAAGTATAAGTTCACTCTGTGATGCACGACAGCCAGTACCGCCACACACCAGTATATAACTATTGTACTGTGCCATTATGTAAGTATTAAGTGTTTAAGGAAGTTTTGTTATTCCGGTTTAACAACCGTGTAAGTGACCGGGATAATATCGTCCAGCAGTTCCCCATTTCGGATATACCGGTCAATGATTTCATCCACCTTCGCTTTCTTCACATGTCCGAAAACAAGAGGTTCTTTACCTGGCAGGGTAACCTCGACAGTCGGTTCGGCATAGCAATACCCCATGCATCCAGTTTGTGTCACCAATGCATCTACTTTTTCACGATCCAGTGCTTCAATGAAATAATTCATGATCTCTTTGGCTCCGGCAGCGATCCCGCAAGTTGCCATAGATATCCGGATCTGTACCATTTGTTCAGGATGATTACTTTTTTCTCTAATATCCAAGGTCGAGCGCAAGGTTTCACGCATCTTCCGAAGATCATCCAATGTTTTCACTTTATTCATGGTCTACACTATTTTAAGGTATAATTCGCTCAAATAAGGTATATCTGCAAACATACATATTTTTCCGGAATAAAGCCTACCTTTTCTCTTTAATCCCAAGGCTATTGTGCAAAAATTGTTAGGGGATTAATAAAGCATAGCTTTAGGGTATCTAATGCTATGGGTTATGGAGCCTAAAGCTATGGGTTTTGAAATAAAAGTGAAAACAATATGCGCCCTGCTTATTTATCCTCGACAGCACGAGTCTGCAATACTTTGGAATTAGGTGGAACGCTATGGGTAAGCCAGATGTTACCACCAATCACGGAGCCGTGACCAATAGTGATCCTCCCTAAAATGGAGGCATTGGAATAGATTGTAACATAATCTTCGATAATCGGATGGCGCGGTACGTCCAGAGGCAATCCTTCTTCGTCCAAGGTAAAGCTTTTTGCACCCAATGTCACACCTTGATAAAGGCGGACATGATTACCGATTATAGCCGTCTGCCCGATCACAACACCCGTACCATGATCGATACTGAAATATTCTCCGATTTGCGCTCCCGGATGAATGTCTATTCCTGTATCCGAATGGGCCATTTCTGTTATAATACGTGGAATCACAGGCACACCGAGCTTCAGTAACTCATGTGCTACGCGCTGATAAAGAATGGCATGAATTGCCGGATAACAGAAAATAATCTCACTGGGGCTTTTGGCTGCCGGATCACCATCCAAGATAGCTTTCACGTCTGTCGATAGCAGATACTTGATATGTGGAACCTTATTGATAAAAGCAATGGCTATTTCAGAAGCACGATCTTTGGAATCACAACAACGTTCGACTTCAAAGCACAGGCCATTATAGATTTGTTCCTGCAACAGGTCGTAGGCCTGCTCCAGATATACACCCGTATAATATTGTATAGAATCCGTCTGTGCCTCCTGTTCCGTTCCGAAGAAACCGGGAAAAATAACCTTGCGGAGCAAGGTCATGATCTCCCTGAGTGCCGTCACCGATGGTGAAGGTTTCTGGTGTAGCGGAATGTATTGGTATTCCGGCTGATCTGTCACTGACAGCAAATCAACATTACTCCGGATTTCTTCTAAGATAGTTGCTCTGTTCATATTCAATTATCCCATATTGGATTGTATACAGTGAATTTATTCTTTTGATAGATATCTTGCCCTAAAATATAGATCGATCCATCCAGCATGAACATGTGATAATTTTTCATACGAATCCATAACGAGCGTGAAGTCCATTGCTCTGTAGTCAAATTGTATTCCCAAATTTTTCCGTCGTTGTCAATCATAAAGAAGCTCTTTTTCTGTTCATCATAAACACCAGAAGAAATAACACCGAGCTGTGCAGGTATAGAGGGAATCAGCTCCCATTTTGTCAAGCTATCCGAAGAGACGTAGAAGCCGTTACGAATACCATTACTCTTTTCTCCTAAACCTGCATATACTTTATCTTCTACAACAAATGCGACGCCTCCTCTTTGGTTTGCTTCGTTCACTTTGGCAATTGTAGTCCATTCTCCACTATTTTGAGTTGAAAGATCATAACGTACTATTTCATTCATATTGCTACTATTGTCAGTACCACCAAAAACGTACAAGGAATCACGATACACAAAGCAGACAGAGTTAAATCGTCCCTTCGGCAACGAAGGGAATTCGAATAACCAACTATTATTTTCAGATGTATACACTTGACATTCTATTCCCACTTGTTTGTCAAGTCCTCCAATGACATAGGCTCTATTATTGTAGACGGTAGCAGCCATGTGCGAATAGGCGACACTGCATCCTTGTTGGGATTTCCATTCATTTGTTTCCACATTATAACTAAAAAGTTCGTTACTGCGTTTATCTCCTAAATCCCCACCAACGATATAGGCTTGTCCGTTTAGCACAAAGCTTGCCGAATATTGACGGTCTTCACCTGTGTATATGCTCTTTTCCGTAAAGATGTCAGGTGTCTTGAATGTTTGTGTCTGGCCATACCCGACAAGGCTATGTTCATTTACAGCGTAAGCTCTTACATAATAATTTGTAGCCCCTTTCAATGCCGATAAAGCATATGTGAAAATCGAGTCTTCTACAGCAACATGATTATCCTTGATACTCGGCTCCTTATTGCTTGAAGACCAACAAATTCCCCACTCTGTAGCAGCACTGTTTCCGCCATTCTGCAACTCCCCGCCAATGTGAACTGTTCCATCGCTTTTGATCGAATCAGGGGTGATGGGGAATGTTATAATATTCGGCTTCTCGCTTTTTGTCGAAATCGTAATTTCTTCTTCACTATATACCGTACCGAAGTCATTTATGGCATAGGCCCTTGCATAATATTTTTTGGCCGATTCCAAGCCCCGGATCCTTCCTGTAAATTTGCCATTATCCGCAAGATTCGTACAAGTGATTGTATCGGCTTCTATCGTTGGCTCTTCTTCTACACTCCAGCAGAAACCATAGGCACTGACAGGTGCATCTCCCTCGTTGATCAAGAAAGCAGACAGATCGGCTGTGGTGAAAGTCGTACTATCTTTTATCAGACTCAACTTACCGACAAAAGGTTTGCCATCTGTAGTCCTAAAAGAGTCCACATTAAAAGCAAACTCGCCAAACTGATTTTTGGCAAAAGCACGGACATAATACCAAGTTTCCGGCTCTAGATTCGTAATCTGGCAGGAGAAAGTATCGACAGTTGCCAAGTCACTCCCTTCGTATGTGATAACGGAATCTTGATCCGAGGGTTCGATATCTCCGGTTTGTTTCTTTTTCTTATAGTAGAAACCTAATTTCTCAATGCCGACTCCCCGATTCTTAACTTTCCCTTTTACCCAAGTGGAAGTTGCTTTTACTGTGGCACTATCCACATCCAAAGTCGCAACTTCTCCAATACCATTTATTGTCGTATACGCTCCTTCTGTTTTTGAAAATGCAGTATCTATATCATTAATAGCATAAGCATATACATAATATTTTGTACTATCTTCCAAATTGGATATGGTAGCTGTAAAATTGTGGTTTTCTATTTTATTAGCTTTTGTCACAGCACCGGCTGTCCATTCTATTAAATTTAATTCTAGCCCTACAATTGACTTGAAGTTTGCTAAAGGATTGGCTATTATCCAAGCAGAAATTGCTTTTTTAGTATTGGTAGAAGCCTCTGTTGCTTCTGCTTTTGTACTTTTAAGCTCTTTATCCAAAGCATCCT
>ENA-UEPN01002017-UEPN01002017.1-human-gut-metagenome-genome-assembly--contig:-NODE-2017-length-9694-cov-3.011126_pt1 | contig 9694 bp, 9 predicted proteins | sample MGYA00242897_ERZ507910 | MGnify/ENA primary metagenome ERZ507910 (study PRJEB26167, sample SAMN06115525) | human gut metagenome | host: Homo sapiens | place: China:Jiangxi | collected 2015-08-20 | study...
AAGCGCCTCGTCCGCGCCAAGGTCGAGCTTCAGACTGCCGACACCTACGATTACTTTGTCATCAACGACACGGTGGAAAATGCCGTGCGCGAGATCAACGCCATCATGCTCGCCGAGCATTGCCGCCCGAGCGAGCGCATGGAGATATTGCAGTAAGATATCTAATTTAATTTATCAATCATGCCGCGCCGCGGCGAAAGGAAGTATACGACTATGATGCTCTATCCCGCTATGAACACCCTCACCAAGAATGTCCCCAACCGTTACCTGCTGGTCAACGTGGTCGCGCGCCGCGCCCGTCAGATCGCGGAGGACGCCGAGCTGGAGGGGATCCACCTGACCGAAAAGCCCGTTACCGAAGCCATCAATGAGGTCGCCGACGGCGAGATCACCGCGGCGGACATTGATACGCACATCAATAAGTAAGAACGAACGATTCGCCGGAGAGGGGGAGAAGCATGGAACAGCAGATCGCAAGGATCGCCCTCTCCGGCGTACCCTACAGTGCGGACAAGCTGTATTCCTACCTCGTCCCGCCCGAGCTGGCTGACGCCTGCCGCGCGGGCGTTCGTGTGAGCGTACCGTTTGGCCGCGGCAACCGCCGCACCGAGGGCTTTGTGCTCGAAACGCTGTGCGAAGCGGCGGACAAGCCGCTCAAGCCGGTCTTTACCGTGCTGGACGAGCAGCCGCTGCTCGACGCGTCCCTGCTGCGCCTTGCCAAATGGATGAAGGCGCGCTATTTCTGCACGGTCTACGACGCGCTCAAGACCATTCTGCCCGCGGGCATCTGGTTCCGCTACCGCGAGACCTACCGCTTAGCAGACGGTGTACAGGAGAGCGACTTGTCAGCGCTTGCCGCGGCGAACCGAACGGATAAGCTGCTGCTCGAGACCATCACCGCCCGCGGCGAGCTGGAGCGCAGCGAGCTCGAGGAGCTCGGCGGCGCGCAGACGATGAAGCGGCTCAAGCTCCTGTGCGAGCAGGGCGTGCTGTACTCCGAGACGATGGCCATCCGGCAGATCAGCGACAAGTCGGTGCGTATGGTGAGCCTTGCCGTGAGCGCGGAGGACGCGCTCGCCGCGGTCGAGCCAAAACGCCGCAGCGCGCCGCTGCGCTATGCGGCGGTCGAAATGCTCTGCGCGCAGGGCACGCTCTCCTCGTCGGATATCTGCTACTATACCGGCGCGTCGCTGCAAACGCTGCGCGGGCTGGAAAAGGCGGGCATCGTCTCCTTTGCCAAGCAGGAGGTCCTGCGTGTCAGCAGGCACGAGCCCGTTGAGATGGCCCTGCCCATCGTGCTCAACGACGAGCAGCAGCAAGCCTTTGACGGACTGCTGCCGCTCATTGCCCGCCGCGAGGCGGGAGCGGCGCTGCTGCATGGCGTGACCGCCAGCGGCAAGACGCAGGTGTATATCCGCCTCATTGAGGAAACATTGGCGATGGGCCGCACGGCGATGCTGCTCGTGCCGGAGATCGCGCTCACGCCGCAGATGATGGCGAAATTTACCGCCTATTTCGGCGAGAACGTCGCCATGCTCCACAGCGGACTTCAGCTGACGGAGCGCTACGACCAGTGGAAGCGCATCCGCCGCGGCGACGTGCGGGTCGTGCTCGGCACGCGCAGCGCGGTGTTCGCGCCGCTGCCGGATCTCGGACTTATCATCATGGACGAGGAGCAGGAGCCGACCTACTGCTCGGAGAACCCGCCGCGCTACCATACGCGCGATGTCGCGCAGTTCCGCTGCGCGCAGAGCGGCGCGCTGCTGCTGCTCGGCTCGGCGACGCCGACGGTCGAGACAATGTATTACGCGCGGGAAGGGCACTATCAAGTTTTTCCACTTTACAGACGCTACAATGAAAAAGCGCTCCCCGAGGTGTTCATCGCCGATTTGCGCGACGAGCTTCGCGCGGGGAACGAGACCGCCGTCAGCGAACCGCTCCGCTCCGCGCTGGAGGAAAATCTCGCCCGCGGCGAGCAGAGCATTCTCTTTCTCAACCGCCGCGGCAGCAGCCGGATGCTGCTGTGCGGTGAGTGCGGCGAGGTGCCCGAGTGCCCGCGCTGCAGCGTTCCGATGACCTATCACAGTGCGAACGGACGGCTGATGTGCCATTACTGCGGCCACAGTGAGCCGGCCTATGACCGCTGCCCGCAATGCGGCGGCATCATGAAGCACATCGGCACCGGCACGCAGAAGGTCGAGGAGGAGCTGCACGCTCTGTTTCCTGGAGCGAAGGTCCTGCGTATGGACACCGACACGGTCGGCGCGTCGCATGGGCACGAAAAGCTCCTGCGGCAGTTTGAAGAAGAAAAGATCCCGATCCTGCTCGGCACCCAGATGGTCGCCAAGGGCCTGGATTTTGAGAACGTCACGCTGGTCGGCGTCCTCTGCGCCGACGTCTCGCTCTATATCGACAACTACCGCGCGCCGGAGCGCACGTTCAGCCTGCTCTCGCAGGTCGTGGGCCGCGCGGGCCGCGGCAGCAAGCAGGGCAGAGCGATCATTCAGACCTTCACGCCGGAAAACGAGGTCATCCGCGCGGCGGCCGCACAGGATTACGACGCGTTCTACGAAAGCGAGATCCGGATGCGGCGCCTGCGCCGCTATCCGCCGTTCGCCGACCTCTTCTCCTTTACCGTGACCGGCGCGGACGAGAGCCGCGTCATCCGCGCGGCAAAGGCGCTGCGCGACGCGCTCGGCTACGCCGTCGAACGGCGCGAGGAGCTCAAGCCGCTGAGCATCGAGGTGCTCGGTCCTGCCGGGGCGAGCGTGGTGAAGGTCAACAACCGCTACCGCTACCGAGTTTTTCTCGTCGGCAAGGGCTGTCCGGCGCTGCGCCGTCTGGTGGCGGAATATCTCTATGCGTTTTATCAACACAAGGAAAACCGCGGTCTCGACATTTTTGCCGACTGCAATGCGATACAATAGGAGGAACTGCTATGGCCATTCGTGAGATCAGAAAAAAGGGCGACCCGTGTTTGGAGAAGGTCTGCCACCCGGTGACGGAATTCAATGAGCGTCTGCACCTGCTGCTGGACGATATGCGTGAAACGCTGGAGGAGTCCGGCGGCGTCGGGCTTGCCGCGCCGCAGGTCGGCATCCTGCGCCGCGTGTGCATCGTGGAGGACAGCGAGGGCGAGATCATCGAGCTCGTGAACCCCGAGATCGTCAAGGCTGAGGGCGAGCAGACCGGCTTGGAGGGCTGCCTGAGCCTGCCCGGCCACTGGGGCATCGTCACCCGTCCCTACACCGTGCGCGTGCGTGCGCAGGACCGCGACGGCGCGACCTTCGAGGTCGAGGATGAGGATATCACCGCCCGCTGCTTCTGCCACGAGATCGAGCATCTGGACGGACACCTGTTTAGCGAGCACTGCGACCGCCTGCTCACCGACGAGGAGCTGGAGCAGTATCTCAAGGAGCACGAGGACGAGTACGAAAGGGAAGACGACGAATGAGGATCGTATTCATGGGAACGCCCGACTTCGCAGTCGCATCGCTCCGCCGTCTGGTGGAGGACGGGCATGAGGTCGTCGGCGTATTCACCCAGCCGGACAAGCCCAAAAACCGCGGCATGAAGCTGACCTTTTCGCCTGTGAAGGAATATGCCTTAACACAAGACCTGCCGGTCTATCAGCCGCTCAAAATGCGCGACGGGGAAGCGCTCGGCATATTACGGGAGCTTGCGCCCGAGCTGATCGTGGTCGCGGCCTACGGAAAGATCCTGCCGCAGGAGATCTTAGACCTGCCGCAATACGGCTGCATCAACGTTCACTCCTCGCTTCTGCCGAAGTATCGCGGCGCCGCGCCCATCAACTGGGCGATCCTGAACGGCGAGTGTGTCACCGGCGTTTCTATCATGTATATGGTTGCAGCGCTCGACGCGGGCGATGTCATCCGCACGGTCTCGACCGAGATCGGTGAGCGCGAGGACGCCGCGGCGCTGACAGAGCGCCTTGCTGAGCTCGGCGCGCAGGCGCTGAGCGAGACGATCCCGACGCTTGCGGACGGCACGGCGAAGCGCACACCGCAGGACGAGTCGGCCTTCACCTATGCGCCCATGCTCGACCGCTCGCTTTCGCCCATCGACTGGACGAGGAGCGCACGGGAGATCGACTGCCAAGTGCGCGGTCTCATTCCGTGGCCCTGTGCCGCGACGAGCGTGGACGGGAAGAGCGTCAAGGTCTACGAGACCCTTTCCGGGGAAATGACTGCCGACGCACCCGGCACGATGCACGCGGTCAAGCGCGGCCTTTCCGTCGCCTGCGGCGACGGCAGGAGCCTCATCATCACACAGCTTCAGGCGGAGGGCGGCAAGCGCATGGCGGCTGCCGACTATCTGCGCGGTCACCCGCTCAAAACAAACGGCTAAAGGGGAGAGCTTATGCCTTACTATTCTTACGGCTACGGTTACGATTCAGCCAACCTGATCTACCTCATTCTGCTGGTCCCCGTCCTGCTGCTGTCGCTCTATGCGCAGGCAGCGGTCAGCGGCAATTTCTCGCGTTACAGCAAGGTGACAAATCGCCGCGGACTGACCGGCGCACAAGCGGCGGCCGGTGTGCTGCGCGCGCACGGCATTACAGACGTCGGCATCGCCCGCTGCTCAGGCAAGCTGACCGACCACTACGATCCGCGCAATAACACCATCTTTCTCTCCGATTCGGTTTACGATGCCGCCACGGTCGCGGCGGTCGGCGTTGCCGCGCATGAGGCGGGACACGCGGTGCAGTACGCCGTGGGCTATGGCCCTGTCAAGCTGCGCAGCGCCATTGTGAAAACGACGCAGTTCAGCTCGCAGGCCTCGTTCATCATTCTGATGCTCGGCCTCGTGCTCTACAGTCAGCCGATCCTGCTGCTCGGCATTGTCCTCTTCGGCGTGGTCGCGTTCTTCCAGCTCGTCACGCTGCCGGTGGAGTTCAACGCCTCCCACCGTGCGCTTGAAACGCTGGAGGGTGAGCATATCCTGGAGGACGAGGAGATGGCCGGTGCACGGAAGGTGCTCCGCGCCGCGGCGCTGACCTATGTCGCCGCGCTGCTCTCGTCGCTTTTGCAGCTCCTGCGCTACGTTTTGATCTTCCTCAACCGCTCCGGGAATCGCCGCGGAGGGCGCCGATGAGAGTCGACCGTGCAAGAGAAGCGGCGCTGGACGCGCTGGCGGCCTGCCGCCGGAACGGCGCGTGGATCGACGGCGCGCTCAAGCAGGTGCTCAAGCGGGACGGGCTTTCCGGCCGCGATGCAGCCTTTGCCAGCCGCATTGCCTACGGCGTGATGCAAAGCCGCATTTACCTTGACCGCTGTCTGGCGCGCTGCCTGACGCAGAGACCCGAAAAGCTCGAGCCGCTGCTGCTCGATATTCTCCGCATCGGCGCGTATCAGATCCTTCTCATGGATAAGGTGCCGGTCAACGCCGCCGTGAATGAGGCGGTGGAGATGGCGAAGGCGCACAAGCTATCCCGCGCGGCGGGACTGGTGAACGCAGTGCTGCGCAATGTGGACCGCAGAAGGGGAGAGCCGCTTGCCTTTGCGGACGAGCTCGAAGCGCTCTCCGTACAGACGAGCCACCCGCGTGCGCTCGTCGAGCGCATGGTCGGCCTGCTCGGTGCGGAGGAGGCGGAAGCCTTTCTCCGCGCGGACAATGAGCCGGTTCCGACCACCATTCAGACCAACACGCTCAAAACGACCGCGAAGCAGCTTTGCGCCTCGCTGGAGGATGAGAGCGTAACCGTGGAGCCGCACCCGTGGCTCGCGGACTGCTTCACCGTTTCCGGCACCGGCGATCTGGAAGGTCTGCGCGCGTGGCGCGAGGGCTGGTTTACAGTGCAGGATGCCGCGGCGAAGCTGACGGCTTTGGCTGCTGCGCCGAAGGCTGGGAGCTTTGTCATCGACACCTGCGCCGCCCCCGGCGGGAAGTCCTTCGCCATGGCGATGTGCATGGAAGGGAAAGGACACATTCTCTCCTGCGATGTGGAGGAGCATAAGCTGCGGCTCATGGAGGCCGGTGCGGAGCGGCTGGGGATCGAGTGCATGGAGGTCCGCTTGGCCGATGGCCGTGTCTGCGATGAAGCGCTTGCGGAGAAGGCAGACGTCGTCGTCTGCGACGTACCGTGCTCCGGACTCGGCATCATCCGCAAGAAGCCGGATATCCGCTATAAGGACATGGCTTCGCTCGCGAGTCTGCCCGCGATCCAAAGCGCCATTCTGGACAATGCCTCACGCTATGTCCGGCGCGGCGGGACGCTCGTTTACTCCACCTGCACGGTGCTTCCCGAGGAAAACGAGCGGGTGACGGATGCGTTTCTCCGCGCGCACCTGGACTTTACTTACGATACCTTTGCGCTGCCCGGTCCCATCGGCACGGTAGAGGGACACATCACGCTCTGGCCGCAGCGCCACGGGACGGACGGCTTTTACATCTGCCGCATGACGCGCAAGGAATGAGGATGACGATGACCGATATCAAATCCATGACCCAAGAGGAGATCACCGACGCGCTGCGCGCGATGGGCGAGCCTGCCTTCCGCGGCAAGCAGGTGTTCTCCTGGCTCCATAAGGGCGCGACCGACTTTGCGGAGATGAACAATCTCTCCAAGCCTCTGCGAGAAAAGCTCGGCAAGGAGTTTACCATTACAGCGCCGACCGTCGCCCGCAAGCAGGTTTCCCGGCTCGACGGCACGGTCAAATACCTCTGGGAGCTGCGCGACGGCAACTGCATCGAGACGGTGCTCATGAGCTATCACCACGGCAACACCGTCTGCATCTCCTCGCAGGTCGGCTGCCGGATGGGCTGCAAATTCTGCGCCTCCACCATAGCTGGCAAGGTAAGAGACTTAACACCTTCGGAGATGCTTGACCAGGTACTCTTCACCCAGCTGGATTCGGGAAAGGACATCTCCAACATCGTTCTCATGGGCATCGGCGAGCCGCTGGACAACCGCGTGAACGTGCTGCGCTTTCTGCAGCTTGTGAACCACCCGGAGGGGCTGAACATCGGAATGCGCCATATCTCGCTTTCCACCTGCGGCGTTGTACCCGGCATCGACGCGCTTGCGGAGGAAAACCTGCAGCTCACGCTTTCCGTTTCGCTCCACGCGCCGGACAGCGCGACGCGCAGCCGCATCATGCCCGTGAACAACGCCTACGACGTGGAGGAGCTGTTCGCCGCTTGCCACCGCTATTTTAAGAAGACCGGCCGCCGCATCTCGTTTGAATACGCGATGATCGACGGCGTGAACGACCACGACTGGCAGGCCGACCTGCTCGCCGAGCGCATCCGCGGGATGCCGGGGCACGTCAATCTGATCCCGCTCAACGACGTGGTCGAAAGCGAGTTCAAGCCCAGCCGCCGCGTCGCGGCGTTTCAGAAGCGGTTGGAGTCCCACGGCCTGACGGCGACGGTGCGCCGCAGTCTCGGCGGGGATATCGACGCCTCCTGCGGCCAGCTTCGCCGCAAGGAGATGGAGGCAAAGGAGAGAGGACAATGAAAGCCTGCGGCATCACGGACGTTGGACTGCAGCGTCACGAAAATCAGGATACCTTTGCCGTGGAGCGCGGCGCGGCGGACGGTCAGCTCATTGCGGTCGTGTGCGACGGCATGGGCGGCGAGAACTGCGGGCAGATCGCCAGCAGCCTTGCGGTCCGCGCCTTTCTCGACGAGCTGCACGCAGTCCTGCGCGCGGATATGACGACGGAGCAGCTGCGCGAAGCGGTGTCGTTCTGCGTTTCCAAAGCAAACGCTGCCGTCAAACGCCACGCGCAGGAGCATACGGAGTGTCACGGCATGGGGACGACGCTCGTCTCCGCCGTGACGAACGGCTCCGGCGCGGTCATCTGCAATGTCGGCGACAGCCGCGCCTACCGCGTCGGCACGGGGAGGCTGGAGCGCATCACGCGCGATCATTCGGTGGTCGAGGGCTTGATCGAAAGCGGCAATATCACCGCCGAGCAGGCGCGCACGCACCCCAACCGCAACCTCATCACCCGCGCGCTCGGCCCCGAGGAGCATATCGAGTGCGACGTATACGATGTGACGCTCGGCGCGGACGAGCGGCTGCTGCTCTGCTCGGACGGGCTGGTCGTCACCGCCACGGACGAGGAGATGTACGAGGCGGTCGGCCGGGGCGATACGCCGGAGGAGAGCCTTGAGCACCTGCTCGAGCTTTCCAAACAGCGCGGCGCGCCGGATAACGTTACCGCTGTGCTGCTCTATCACGAGTGAGAAAGGAGGGCGCATAGATGGATCAAATGATCGGCAGAATGCTGGACAACCGCTATGAGCTGCTTGAGCTGATCGGCAGCGGCGGCATGGCAATGGTCTATAAGGCCAAGTGCCTGCTGGCATGGAACAAAGCCGTACAAAAAGGTATTGAAAAGCGATTTCGCGAGCGACGCGGATTTCCGCCGCCGCTTCTACGATGAATCCCAGGCCATCGCGATGCTCTCCCACCCGAACATCGTTTCGGTCTATGACGTGTCGCGCTCCTCGCCGGAGTACATCGTCATGGAGCTCATCGACGGCATCACGCTCAAGCAGTATATGGAGCGGCGCGGGCGTCTGAACTGGCGCGAGTCGCTGCATTTCATCACACAGATTATGAAGGGGCTGAGCCACGCGCATTCGCGCGGCATCGTCCACCGCGACATCAAGCCGCAGAACATCATGGTGCTGCGCGACGGCAGCGTCAAGGTCACGGACTTCGGTATCGCCTGTCTTTCCAACTCCGCCAACACCATGACGCAGGAGGCGCTCGGCTCCGTCCACTACATCTCGCCCGAGCAGGCGAAGGGCAACCGCCCCGACGCGCGCTCGGACATCTACTCCGCCGGCGTCGTGCTCTATGAGATGCTCACGGGCCGCCTGCCCTTTGAGGGCGACAGCGCCGTGTCCGTCGCGATCCAGCATTTAAGCAGCGTGCCGCTCTCCCCGCGGGAGATCGACCCCGACGTGCCCGAGGCGCTGGAAAAGATCTGCATGAAGGCGATGGCCTCGGACATCGACCGCCGCTATCCGACGGCGGACGCCATGCTCGCCGACCTGGAGGAGTTCCGCAAGAACCCAGACGTAGACCTTGATTTCAGCATCGAGGATCTGCGCCGCCCCGATACCGACGAGCCGACGCAGTATATCCCCGCCGTGCAGGCAGTCACGCCGAAGCGGGAGGAGCCGCAGGAGGACGAGCCGGTCGACGAGAAAAAAACGCAGAAAATGCTTCTGCTGGCCGGCGGCATCGCGCTGGCCGCGGTGATCGTGTTCGCTCTGTGGAACGTCATCATGGGCAGCTTCCGAAAGGAGCCTGTGCAGACGGAGTTCACCGTGCCGAACCTCCTCGCCGAGGCCGACGAGCGGGTGAAGGGCATCTTCACCATTACGGAGATGGGCAGCCGCGCGAGCAGCGAGTACGCGGAGGGTCAGATCGTTGAGCAGACGCCTGCGGCCGACAACGTGGTGCGCAGCAACCGCGAGATCCAGGTCTTTGTCAGCACCGGCGAAAAGACCGAGCCGATGACGAACGTCACGGGACTGGAGTGGCGCAGCGCGAAGATCATACTTGACGACCTTGGGCTGGACCTGCAGTATAACTGGAAGGATGAGTATTCCGACTCCATTACCTCCGGCTGCGTGATCCGCACGGAGCCGGCAAATGGAGAGATGCTCCGTCAGAGAGATGTTCTGCTTCTCTACCGCAGCAAGGGACCCG
>ENA-UEPN01002021-UEPN01002021.1-human-gut-metagenome-genome-assembly--contig:-NODE-2021-length-9676-cov-3.478592_pt1 | contig 9676 bp, 6 predicted proteins | sample MGYA00242897_ERZ507910 | MGnify/ENA primary metagenome ERZ507910 (study PRJEB26167, sample SAMN06115525) | human gut metagenome | host: Homo sapiens | place: China:Jiangxi | collected 2015-08-20 | study...
GGTCCTTTTATTACTCTTGTTCCTTATAACAGGTATCTTCAGTCCTGATTGCGCAGGCGGTAGCCAAGGCTCATCAGGCTGTCGCCCAGATGGACATTCTCCACCACCACATCGGGATACGGCACAGAGAGGTCATAGTGGGAGAAGTTCCAGAAGCCCTCGATGCCCAGATCTACCAGACGGCCGCTGACCTGTTCCGCACCGTCGCGGGGCACACAGAGCACTGCGACCTTGGGGTGATGCTCGGCACAGAAAGACTCCAGCTCGTCGATATGGCGGATCTGGATGCCGCTGATCTCCTTGCCTACCTCGCTCTGTGCCACATCAAAGGCGGCGATCAGGCGGTAGCCGTTGGTATCGGTGGTGATAAAGCGGCTCACTGCCTTGCCCAGACGGCCGCAGCCGATCAGGATGGTGGGCAGGCGGTCACCGTTGCCGAACAGCAGGCCTTCCAGAATGGAGAGCAGGTTTTCCACCGAGTAGCCGATGCCCTGCCGGCCATTCACATCGCCGATGCAGTTGAAGTCCTGCCGTACCTGCGAAGCGGTGGTGCCCATCTGAGCAGCCAGCTCGCGGGAAGAAATGCTGTTGATGCCGTCCACCTGCAGAGAGCGCAGATAGCGGTAATATTTGGGAAGACGCTTGATAACGGGAAGTGAAGCCTTTGCAGGGGTGTTCATAGAATACTTTCTCCTTTCGCTCTATCGCAGTACTTGCCGCAGCTGCCTGCTTTACAGATGCGGCGCAGAGAAACCCCGATCCGTTTACGGGTTCATATTGCAGATATTACAATCAATTATTTAAAGTATACTGCACCGATGGAGAATGTCAAATCATTCTCAAAAAATTTTTATGAAATGTTACCGCTTTTTTGCTGCAGCGGGTCTGCATAGCCCGGCACAGGCTGGGGAATGCTGACAGAAAACGCAGGAGGAAAGCATATGAACGATGAAACGCAGCTGACCGACGAGCGTCGGCTGGAAAAGGAAGAGATCGAAGATCTGGGCACGGTCACGCTGGCCCGCGGGGAGCATGTGATCCACTGCCTGACCGTCATCGGCCAGATCGAAGGCCATTCGGAAGCGCCGCAGGGCCAGAAGACCACGAAGTATGAGCATGTGATCCCACAACTGGTGGCCGCGCAGGAGAACCCTCGCATCGAGGGCCTGTTGGTGCTGCTGAACACGGTAGGTGGTGATGTGGAAGCAGGCCTTGCGCTGGCGGAGCTGATCGCCAGCGTGTCCAAACCCAGTGCAACGCTTGTGCTGGGCGGTGGGCACTCCATCGGCATCCCGCTTGCCGTCAGCGCCCGGCGCAGCTTCATCGTGCCCACAGCCACCATGACCGTGCACCCGGTGCGGCATTCCGGTGTCATTCTGGGGGTGCCGCAGACCATGCGCAGCTTTGAGCAGATGCAGCAGCGCATCACCGGCTTCGTAGCGGCCCACAGCGGCATGACCGAAAAACGCTACACCGACTTGATGCTCCACACCGGCGAGCTGGTGATGGACATGGGCACCGTGCTGGATGGACGCCGGGCCGTGAAGGAAAAGCTCATCGACGAGCTGGGCGGGCTTTCGGATGCGCTGGCGTGGCTGTATAAAGAGATCGAACGCGAATGAAGGCCGATTTTGTACAACAATAGGTTTGCCATTTTCTTCCCTGCGTGGTACAATAATAAAATCAAATAGTGTGTCTACTACAAACGCGGGGAACAAAGAAACATGGCAACAAAAAAACGTAAAACGACAACACGGCGCGCAGCATCGCGCAAAAAGCGGGCCGAGCAGCGGCTTCCGGCGGGGCTTGGCACCCTGTTTGCAGGCCTTTTGCTGGTGGTGCTGGCCTTTGTGGAGGGAGATTCGGCATGGAAGGCCCTGCACGATGTGCTGTTCGGACTTTTTGGCTGCGGCAGCTTTGTGCTGGGCGCGGCAGTGTGTTGCCTTGCTGTGCAGTATACCCGGGGCGAAGACCTTCTGCCCAAGATCTTCAAGCTGGTTCTTGGGCTGGTGTTTGCCTGCGGCACGGTGATCGTTTTTTCCGATATCCAGCCGCAGGGCATGTCGGCATTTCAGATGACGGCTGCCTGCTACGCAAACGGCGTGAATGCATGGATCGGCGGCGGTGCGTTGGGCGCACTGCTGGGCGGCAGCCTGCTGCTGCTGTGCGGACGGCCCGCGGCAACCCTTATCATGATCGTGCTGGCACTGTGTGTCAGCCTGTACATTTTTGATCTGACCCCGGCAGAGGTGTGGCAATGGCTGTGCGCTGCGTTTGGCGGCGTGCACGCAAAGGGTGCGGCCATGGCGCAGCAGAGCGCAGCCCGCCGCGCTGAACGTGCCGCTGCCCGCGCGGCAGAAGCCGAGGCTGAGGAAGACTACGACGAAGCAGAAGATGAATACCGGGATGAGGAAGATGCCGAAGAGGAGATGGAAACTCCGGCTTTCCGCATCGGTGTGCCGGACTGGCTGAACGGCATCCGCCACTGGGGCCACAAGGTGACCGAAGAGATGGAGGCGGAGGAGCCGGGGCCGCCCGCAGATACTTCCGGCCAGCCGCTTGCCCAGCCGGAGCCTGCTGCCCCGGCCATCACGCCGGTGCAGGTACGGGTATCCCGGCCCCGGGCTTCCTTTGACGTAGACCTTGGCCCCGACCACACTGAGGTGAAGGAGGGCGGCAGCGAACCCATCGAGCCGCTCATCGTGGGCCCGGGCGGCACCTTTGGGCAGAACCCGCTGCGCCCGGCCCCCAGACCTGCCCCGCAGCCCATCGTACAGGACGCAGTGGAGACCGATGCATCCGATTTCTTTGCAAAAGCTGCACAGCCGGTGCAGCCTGCCGCAGCGGAAAGCTTTGAGACTCCGGTCATGACCCCGGCAATGCCGACGGCCCAGTCGGAAAGCCCGGCAGCGGCTGTCACGCCGGAGATGCCCGCCGTACCCATCCAGCCCGCAGTCCCGGCGGCACCCGCCAGGGTGAGCGCCGAAAACGCCGTTGCCATGCGCGGCACACCCGACGAGGACGGCTGGATCAGCATTACCAGCGAACCGGTGGAGGAAAAGGATATCAGTACGCTGGTGGCAGCGGCAATGGAAAAGCCTGCCGCTTCCGAGCAGGCCGCGGCAGCGGCCCCTGTGGACGAGACCGAACCGGTGGATACTTACCAGTACCAGTATCCGCCCATTGAGCTGTTTGAAAAATCGCAGGACGAGACCGACCCCGGCGCGCAGGAAGAGCTGAAAGCCAACGCCCAGAAGCTGGTGGATACGCTGGAAAGCTTTGGCGTGCGCACCCGTGTGCTGGATATCTCCCGGGGCCCCTCCGTCACCCGGTACGAGGTGCAGCCCATGGCGGGTGTCAAGATCAGCCGCATCACCTCGCTGGCAGACGATATCGCTCTGAACCTTGCGGTGGCGGATGTGCGTATGGAGGCGCCCATCCCCGGCAAGCCTGCCGTGGGCATTGAAGTGCCCAACCACAAAAAGACCCCGGTGTATATCCGCAGCGTGTTCGAGAGCCAGAGCTTTTTGCGCATGACTTCACCCTTGGGCATTGCGCTTGGCAAGGACATTGCCGGTGTGGCACAGGTGGCAGACCTGTGCAAGATGCCCCATCTGCTCATTGCAGGCAGCACCGGCAGCGGTAAATCCGTGTGCGTGAACAGCATCATTATGAGCCTGTTGTTCCGCTCAAGCCCGGAGGACGTGAAGCTGCTGCTGATCGACCCCAAGGTGGTGGAGCTGGCCGAGTACAACGGCATTCCCCACCTGCTGATGCCGGTGGTCACCGAGCCGAAAAAGGCTGCAGGTGCCCTTGGCAGCGCGGTGCAGGAGATGGAGCGCCGCTATCATCTGTTTGCAGAGAACAATGTGCGCGACATCAAGTCTTTCAACAAGCTGGCCGCAGAACGGCCTGATCTGGAAAAAATGCCATACATCGCCATTATCATCGACGAGCTGGCCGATCTGATGATGGTGGTGGGCAAGGATGTGGAGGACTCCATCTGCCGCATCGCCCAGAAGGCCCGCGCCGCCGGTATGCACCTGATCGTAGCCACCCAGCGCCCCAGCGTGGACGTGATCACCGGCCTGATCAAGGCCAACATCCCCAGCCGCATCGCATTTGCAGTGTCCAGTCAGGTGGACAGCCGCACTATTCTGGACGGCTCCGGTGCCGAAAAGCTGCTGGGCATGGGTGATATGCTGTTCATGCCCGTGGGTGCGCCCAAGCCTACCCGTATTCAGGGCACTTTCGTGCGGGATGAGGAGATCAGCCGTGTGCTGGACTTCATCAAGCAGAGCGGCACCGTGCAGTATGACGAAGCCATGATCGAAGCCATGGAAAAGCACGCCATTCAGGATGGCAAGAAGGGCAGCGGCGGCGCGGACTCCGACGAGGATCCCGATACCGACCCGATGTTCAAGCAGGCCGTGGAGGTGGTCATCGATGCCGGTCAGGCCTCCACCAGCCTGCTGCAGCGCCGCTGCAAGCTGGGCTACGCCCGCGCGGCCCGTATCATGGACGAGATGGAACAAAAAGGCATCATCGGACCCTACGAGGGCGCCAAGCCCCGCGCTGTGCTTATCAGCCGCCAGCAGTGGCTGGAAATGCAGATGAACCAACCGGATGAAACATAAAGATAAGGAGCATTATGGACAACTCTTCCCCAAAGATCTACACCGAATTTCTTCCCATCAGCCGGGCCGATATGGAGGCCCGCGGGTGGGAGCAGCTGGACTTTGTGGTGGTGGGCGGCGATGCCTATGTGGACCACCCCAGCTTTGGCACTGCCATCATCAGCCGTCTGCTGGAAGCCGAGGGCTATAAGATCGGCGTGCTGGCCCAGCCCCGCTACACGGACTGCGAGGACTTCAAGCGGTTCGGCAAGCCGAAGTACGGCTTCTTCATCGGCGGCGGCAACGTGGACAGCATGGTCAGCCACTATTCCGTGGCAAAGATCCCCCGCGCCGAGGACGAATACTCCCCCGGCGGCAAGGGCGGCGCACGCCCGGACCGCAGCGCCACCGTGTACACCCGCCTTGCCAAGCAGGCCTATCCCGACCTGCCGGTGATCTTAGGTGGTCTGGAAGCGTCCCTGCGCCGCTTTGCCCACTATGACTACTGGCTGGACACCGTGCTGCCCAGCATCGCCGAGGATTCCGGCGCGGACATCATCAGCTTTGGCATGGGCGAACACCAGACCGTGGAGATCGCCCGCCGCCTTGCCGCCGGGGAGCCGGTGGAGACCATCACGGACGTGGACGGCACCTGTTACATGACCGACTTCGACCATCTGCCCGAGCGCTACGTGGAGTGCGCAGGCTTTAAAAAGGTGGCATCGGATAAGACGGCGTATGCCAAGGCCTGCCGCATCCAGATGGACAATCAGGATGTGGTCAGCGGCCAGATCATCGTGCAGAAGCAGAGCGAAAAGTATCTGGTGCAGAACATCCCGGCAAAGCCGCTGGTGCGCTGGGAGCTGGACAAGGTCTACGCCCTGCCTTACACCCGCCGGTATCACCCCATCTACGAGGCCATGGGCGGCGTGCCCGCCATCCGGGAGGTGCAGTTCTCCATCATCCAGAACCGCGGCTGCTTTGGCGGCTGCAACTTCTGCGCCATCCAGCTGCATCAGGGCCGCCGTGTCACCAGCCGCAGCGCGGACAGCATCGTGGCAGAAGCCGAGCGCATGACCCACGAGCCGGATTTCAAGGGCTACATCCACGATGTGGGCGGCCCCACCGCAAACTTCCGCTTCCCCTCCTGCCGGGAGCAGATGCTGCGGGGCATGTGCACCGGCGGCAAGCACTGTCTTGCCCCCACCACCTGCTCCCACATGATCGTGGACCACAGCGACTACCTGAAGATCCTGCGCCGGGTGCGGGAGCTGCCGGGCGTAAAAAAGGTGTTCATCCGCAGCGGCATCCGGTTCGACTACCTGATGGCCGACCCGGACGACACCTTCTTCAAGGAACTGGTAGAGTACCATGTGTCCGGTCAGCTGAAGGTGGCTCCGGAGCACTGTGCCCCCAACACGCTGGCCTACATGGGCAAGCCGCCCATCGAGACCTTCAACAAGTTCAAGGATAAATTCTATGAGCTGAGCAAAAAGGCCGGCAAAAAGCAGTATCTGGTGCCCTATCTGATGTCCAGTCACCCGGGCAGCACCCTCAAGGATGCGGTCTATCTGGCAGAATATCTTTATAAAAACCACATGCGCCCGGAACAGGTGCAGGATTTTTACCCCACCCCCGGCACTGTGAGCACCTGCATGTTCTACACCGGCCTTGACCCCTACACCCTGAAGCCGGTGTTTGTGGAAAAGACCCCCGAGGGCAAGGCACTGCAGCGGGCGCTGCTGCAATACTACGAGCCTCGCAACGCCGAAAAGGTGGTCAAGGCGCTGAAGATGACCCACCGGGAGGACCTGATCCCCCTGCTGGTGCCCGCCGCAGGCCGCCGCGCCGTGCAGCGCTCTGCCCGCCGGGCCGAAGCCGCCGATGTGACGATCCACAACGATGGCACCTACACGGTGCGCCCGAACCAGAAGGGCCATAACGGCAAGTCTGCCCACGGCCAGAGCCGTGCCGCTGCACCGACAGGCCGTGCACCCAGCCCCGGCGCACGCTTTGCGCCCCATTCGGCACCCGCGCGCAAGCCCAAAAACGATCAACAGAAAGAGAACGCAACGTGGAAAACTGGAAAGAAGAAAAAGTGACCCCGCATAAAAAAGGCCTGTGGCAGCGCCTTGCTGCGTTGGCCGCTGCCGCCGCACTGGTGCTGAGCCTTGCGGGCTGCAGCGGGCTGCCGTCCGTTCCGGGCGGAAGTGCCGACGTGGTGCCGAACCCATCCTCCGCCGCTGCGGCGGTGGATACGGTGGACGCACCCTTGGAGGTGCATTTCATCGATGTGGGTCAGGCGCTGAGTGTGCTGGTGGAATGCGACGGACAGTTCATGCTCTACGACGGCGGCAATGTGGACGACGGCAGTCTCATCGTCTCTTACCTGCAGAGTCAGGGGGTGGAACAGCTGGAATATGTGTTCTGCTCCCACGCGCACGAGGATCATGTAGGCGGCTTGGCTGCCGCACTGGCCTACTTCCCGGCGTACCATGTGTACAGCCCGGTGGCCGATGCCTCCACCAAGTGCTTTCAGGATTTTGTCAAGTACACCCGGCAGCAGGGCCTGCAGGTAGAGGTGCCCGCCGTGGGCACGATGTGGCCGCTGGGCGGCGCTACCGTGACCATGCTTGGCCCGGTGGCACAGTACAGCGACACCAACGATACCTCCATTGTGCTGCGCATCGACTACGGCTCCACCAGCTTCCTGCTGACCGGCGACATGGAAAAGACTGCGGAGACCGACCTTGTGAACAGCGGTGCCAACCTCAGGGCCGATGTGCTGCAGGTGGGCCACCACGGTTCCAGCACCTCCACCAGCTACCTCTTCCTGAACGCGGTGCTGCCGAAAATGGGCATCATCTCCTGCGGCGTGAACAACAAGTACGGCCACCCGCACGAGGAAACGCTGAGCATCCTGCGGGATGCCGGGGTGGATGTGTACCGCACCGACCTGCAGGGCACCATCACCATTGGCAGTGACGGCCAGAACTACACCGTGGGCACCGAGCACTTTGCGGCAGATCCCGCGCTGAACCCCACCGACCCGGCGGCATCCAGCACAGCCCAGCAGGCGTACATCGGCAATGTGAACAGCAAAAAGTTCCATCTGCCTACCTGCCCGAACCTGCCGGCAGAGAAGAATCAGGTCCTGTTCTCCAGCTATCAGGAAGCCGTGGAAGCAGGCTATACGCCCTGCTCCAGCTGCATCAAATAAAGAACGAACTCCCCCAGTCTGCTTCACAGCCAGCTCCCTCCTTGAGGGAGCTGGCACGGCGTGAGCTGTGACTGAGGGAGTTTTCTTTTATCCGCCGCCCTGCGGGATTGATAAAATCCAACAGGTGCGGTATACTTAAGACCACTTTATTTCAAAAAAGCAAGGAGGTGCGGCGAATGATCGGTGCACCGCAGCCGCTGGTGCTGGCAAAACCGGCGGCGATCGATACAGCACAGGCAGCGCGGTATTTCGGGGCCAGAGGGGAACCGGACGACCGCACCATGACCCTGTTGGAAACATGCGCCATGCCGCTGCTGGCGGCGGCAACGCCCCGGGCGGTCTGGCTGGAAGCGGACACGGCTGCCCTTGCCGAAGCAGGCATCCTGCGGGGTGGGGATGTGCTGGAGCATCTGGAAAACTGCCCGCAGGCGGTGCTGCTGGCTGTGACCCTTGGCCCCGGCGTGGATGCACAGATCCGCCGTGCCGGTGTGGGAGATATCGCGGCGGGCGTTGCGTCCGACGCACTGGGCAGCGCGCTGGCCGAGCAGGCCGCAGACGCAGCCGAAGCAGAGCTGCGCCAGTGGGCCGCAAAAGAGGGAAAGTATTTGACCGGGCGGTTTTCGCCCGGCTACGGTGACTGGGATATTGCAGTACAGCCGCTGGTGGCAAACGCGCTGGATACGGTGCGCCGGGCGGGCCTGTGTGTGACCGATACCAACCTGATGACCCCGCGCAAGAGCGTGACGGCCGTTCTGGGTCTGAGCAGCCACCCGGTAAAGGGAAAACTGGCCGGGTGCGGCCACTGTGTGCTGCGCACCCGGTGTGAGTATAGAAAGAGGGGAAAGACCTGTGCAAGCGAGTGAACTTTTCAAACAGAGCAATACCGTCCTGCTGGACGGCGGCATGGGCACCATGCTGCAGGCTTCGGGCCTGAAGCTGGGTGCAAAGCCGGAGGAGCTGAACATCACGAACCCGGAGCTGATCGAGAGCATCCATGCCAAGTATGCCGCTGCGGGCAGCCGCATCGTCAACGCCAATACCTTTGGCGCATCGGCCCACAAGCTGGCGGGCAGCGCCTACAGTCTGGAAGAGATCATTGCGGCGGGCATCGCCAACTGCAAGCGCGCCTGTGCGCCCTACGGTGCCCTGACCGCGCTGGATGTCGGCCCGCTGGGAGAACTGCTGGAACCCAGCGGAACGCTGGCCTTTGAGGATGCGGTGAGCGAGTATGCGCGCATCGTCCGGGCAGGCGCTGCCGCCGGAGCCGACCTCATTTTCTTTGAGACCTTTACCGATCTGTACGAGCTGAAAGCCGCTCTGCTGGCAGCAAAGGAAAACAGCGGCCTGCCTATCTTAGCCAGCATGAGCTTTGAAGCCGGCGGGCGCACCTTTACCGGCTGCACGGTGGAAAGCTTCGGCGTGACCGCCCGTGGCCTGGGTGCCAACGCGGTGGGCATCAACTGCTCACTGGGCCCCAAGGAGATCTTCCCCATGGCAAAGCGTCTGGCAGAGGCTGTGCCCGGCGACTTTCCGGTGTTCGTCAAGCCCAATGCGGGCCTGCCCCGGGCCGACGGCAGCGGCTACGATATCACCCCGCAGCTCTTCGCCATGGAAATGAAGCCCTACCGGGAACTGCACCTGTTTGCGGCGGGCGGCTGCTGCGGCACCACGCCGGAGTTCATCAAGCTGCTGAACAGCGTTTTTGCAGGCTGCGTACCCGGCCGTTCGGCCCACAAAATGCCCTCGGTGCTCTGCACGCCGGTGGACTTTGTCAATGTGGACGGCATCACCGTGGTGGGTGAGCGCATCACCTTCTGGGCTTCCTTTACCTTAAACTGGC